>VOFC01004988.1_pt1 | contig 16991 bp, 26 predicted proteins | sample 5384161 | NCBI WGS metagenome assembly VOFC01 (sample SAMN12384722, study PRJNA508395) | human gut metagenome | isolation source: healthy gut B | host: Homo sapiens | reverse complement strand
AGTTACGTATTGCTGGAAATTAGCAGCTGTTGCCAAATTTCTACGTGTACAAGCGGAGAAAAGTCATTGTTGAAAGCGATGTGGTGGATGAAGCCTACCGATGTTATTTGACGATACTCTCTGGAAGATACATCCTTCGCAGGTGGTGGTCGATTCCGGACGAGTGGATGTGAATAATTTCTATTTCAGTCATCAGGACCGTTATGTACGTATCAACGGGCGGCTTTCCGAGAATCCTAAAGATACCGTAAAGGTGGATCTAAAGGATAAATATGGGATATGTGTATTTGATATTGCAAGTATATCCGACGATGTAAATTTTGAGGGCGATGCAACAGGAACGGCTTATGCCAAGTGCGTTTAAAAGCCTATCATGAATACCCCACTTATTTATAAAGAATTTCTCACTCAATCACGGTCGTTTGGGTGAACTGGATATATATGGTGAGTGGGATAATGAAACAGAGGTATCCGGTGGATGCATCCATTCAGGATATATCTCCTTCTCCGTCGCGTGTCACGGTATTATTTATCCATTAAAACCCGAGAGCGGACTTGATTTAAATATTGAAGCAAATGAATTGAATCTGAAATTCCTCGAACATTATATGAAGTCTATTGCCAAATGATATTAAAGGGCGAGGAACAGGAAAAAGTGCACATTTTACGGAAAATTTAAAGGGATTGAACCTGGATGGTGCGGTTATGACAGATGCATCCATGAATTTTGATATTTTAAACACACATTTTGCCGTTAAAGATACTATTCATTTGGCTCCTACCGGATTGACATTCAATAATATACATATTGCCGATATGGAAGGGCATTCGGGGAGAATGAATGGACATCTGCGTTTCCAGCATTTTAAGAACCTAAACTACCGTTTTGAGATACAGGCAAATAATATGCTTGTGATGAACACGAAAGAATCGACGGATATGCCATTCTATGGAACGGTATATGGTACCGGGAAATGTATTGCTTGCTGAAACGCCATACAGGGGCTCGACGTAATCGAAATACTACCTTACCTATATTAATGGTAGTGTAGCATCGGCTACTAGCAATCCAGTTTATCAAATTGTGGATAAAACACCCCGTCGTACTATCCAGGATTCTGTTCAAGTAAATTCCTATTTTGAACAAATACAGCAAAACGTCAGGAGGAGGAAGAGCATCAAACAGATATCCGTTTGAATATTCTAGTAGATGCAACACCCGATGCCACCATGAAAATTATTATGGACCCTATTGCCGGAGATTATATCAGTGGAAAAGGTACGGGAAATATCCGGACGGAATTTTATAATAAAGGGCGATGTGAAAATGTTTGGTAATTACCGGATCAATCAAGGAGTATATAAATTCAGTTTGCAGGAAGTGATTCGTAAAGACTTTATCATCAAAGATGGAAGTACGATTACTTTCAACGGTGCTCCTTTGGATGCGAATATGGATATACAGGCTTCATATACAGTGAACTTCTGCCTCTTTGAATGATTTGATACCGGATGCTTCGGCTATTATACAACAACCCAATGTGCGTGTAAATTGTATCATGAATCTAAGTGGTATGCTGGTACGACCGACTCTCAAACTGGGTATCGAGCTTCCGAATGAAAGAGATGAAATTCAGACGTTGGTGCGCAATTATATCAGTACGGAAGAGCAGATGAATATGCAGATTCTTTATTTGCTGGGTATTGGCAAGTTCTATACGGAAGATGCCCGTAATAATAATCAGAATTCGAATGTGATGTCATCGGTGCTCTCTTCTACCCTCTCCGGCCAGTTGAACAATGCACTTTCACAGGTCTTTGAAACGAATAACTGGAATATCGGTACGAATTTGAGTACGGGTGATAAGGGTTGGACAGACATGGAAGTAGAAGGTATTTTGTCCGGACAATTATTGAATAACCGTTTATTGATAAACGGAAACTTCGGCTATCGGGACAATCCGATGGCGAATACCAACTTTAGTAGGCGACTTCGAAGCTGAATGGCTGATCAACCGTTCGGGAGATATTCGTCTGAAGGCTTATAATGAAACAAATGACCGTTATTACACAAAAACAAACTTGACTACACAAGGTGTAGGTATCATGTATAAGAAGGATTTCAATAAATGGAGTGATCTATATTTCTGAATAAATGGCGGTTACGCAATAAGCGGAAACGGGAAGAAGCTGAAAAGGTGAAACCGCAACAAACGGACAGCATCACTGATAAAACTGCTAAATCGGCAGTGAAAAGAAAACGTGTACAGGAGCAGTAAAAATAATAAACGATGACATATCCACCAGGAATTATGTCATCGTTTGTTGTTTGTGAGAATTATGTTTCAGAATTATGCACTTTGACCTATGAAAGGACAGTACCGTTCTCGCCTATGTTTACTACTTTATCTACATCCCCTTCTCAAGTTCAATTCGATAATATATGCTACCATCTGCTTTTTTCAATATACTCCGCTTCGTCAAAACGATATTCTCCATATTGATTATTGAGAGTATTGTTTACTGCTTCTGGCAATTCATTCTGACGTATTTCCCATGAAGTAGAATACCAATTTCCAGTCTGGTTGAACAATACATCTTTTGGGATTCCATTATGAATGATATCTACCTCTGTATATCCAAAATCCCAATCATTTCTATCATCCTCAACGTCTACTTCCATGATTCTTGCATTCGGATACTTTTCATTGATGAAGTTTTTCATAGCTTCAGTCAATTGTACAGGAAGATGTTCGGTGTTATCATCATCAGTGTCTACAATGCTTTTAATCAGAGTTCCATCAGCAGAATAATACAAATCTACCTCCTGATTCTGCTTTTCGACTTCAATTACGAAAACAGTTTCAACGCCTGTCCGTTCCAGTTTGTCTATATCATCCCGCTTCCATGAGGCATATTCGCTGCTCTCAAAAAGACGTTTTTTACTGCTTGTGGTAATGCATTGTAAGGAATGTCCGTTTCTGTAATTTGCCATTTACCATCTTGGGTGAACCATGCAGATGCTTCATATCCGTCATAGAAATCTGCTACATAATATCCAGACTTAGTTTCCCACTTCACATTTGCAGCATTAGGGAATTTGGATGAAAATGCACTTTGAAGTTCGGCAGGAACAGCTATTGAACCATCGTCATCGTTGTCACAACTTTGCAGACTCCATGTGACGCTTAGTGCCAGTAAAAGTGTATAAATCTTTAGTTTCATCTTTGTTCAATTTAAATAGGTTTAGAAATCAATATCAATCAAATTAAATTTCAGGTCAAACTTCAGTTCCGTACGGTTGGACAGTTTTACTTCATAATCTTTCTTATCTCTCTCAATTTTTTAGAATTTTAGCATCAGGGTAATTGGTCGCTACGTATTTGAATAGCTGCCGGAATAATTGCTGTAGGTACAGAACTATATTTGCAGTTCACTTCTTCCCAGTTACCTTTGTTGTCAAACTCTACTTTATCGCCATTCGTGAAAATCACTTCATAACTTTTATAGAAGAAATCACTTTCCATTTTGGCTAATGCTACTTTTGCTGTCGGCAAAATGCTGTTTGATAAACTGCTGTGCCGGTTGTGGCATTTGAGTTATCTGGATTGGTTTGTCGTCATCTGCACGAGCTACTGTTTGCAAAGTGAAAAGACACACTAATAAGAATACTAACTTTTCATAATCGTTGTTTTTTAATATTGGTTTTTACTATTATTATTAATTTGATAATGCAAAGATGAGAGGAGAATCTGAAAAGATTTGGGAATTTTGAGAATTTCCGAAAAAAATCAAAAAATATAGTGACGCTATCCGGTTAACATAGCGTCACTATATATAAAGGATACCGTCACCATCCTATAGGGATAGTGTCACTATAATTTCTTCCTGAAATTAGATTCTTTTTAGGATTCTTTTTAAAACTACTAATAAATTCATCGTTTATTTTTGCAGGCACAAATTTGACAATATTCATATTAAACAACCATAAGAACTTTCGTATGACTATGAGAACAAATTGTTTTTTATTATTAGCTATTCTATTGGGGATTATCCCTATGAGTTACACGCACGCCAATGATTCAATACCTAAGAGCGTGATTCTGTACACACCTTACACAAAAATCTCCGTATCTCCCGGAGCGTCAATTGACTACAGTATTGATCTTATCAACAACACGGACCAGTTGATGAATGCGAATCTTTCTGTCAGCGGATTGTCCGCCAGTTGGAAACACGAAATGAAATCCGGTGGCTGGAGCCTTAGCCAACTATCGGTACTTCCCAAAGAGAAAAAGACTTTCAATTTAAAAAGTCGAAGTCCCATTAAAAGTGAATAAAGGTAATTATCACTTTGTAGTATATGCCGGAAACGCCAAACTTCCATTGGATGTGGTGGTTTCTCAAAAAGGAACATACCAGACTGAATTTACTACCGACCAACCCAACATGCAGGGAAATTCTAAATCAACCTTTCACTTTCAGCGCCACTTTAAAGAATCAGACTGCCGACCAGCAGCTATATGCTTTGATGGCTAATGCACCCAGAGGTTGGAATGTAGTTTTTAAACCTAATTATAAGCAAGCCACTTCTGCACAAGTGGAAGCCAACAGTACCCAAAATGTAAGCATAGATATTACTCCTCCTGCCAATGTAGAAGCCGGAAGCTACAAAATCCCGGTACGCGCCGCTACGGGAACTACTTCGGCTGAATTGAATTAGAAGTAGTTGTGACCGGTTCTTTTCAAACGGAACTAACTACTCCCCGTGGGTTATTGAGCACAGATGTCACAGCAGGTGATATAAAGAAAATAGAACTGGAAGTAAGAAATACAGGTTCATCATTGTTGAAAGATATCCAGTTATCTGCCAGCAAACCAGCTGATTGGGAAGTAACTTTCGAACCAACAAAAATTGATGCATTAAAAGCCGGCGAAACATCGACGGTAACCGCTACATTTGAAAAGCTTCTAAAAAAGCACTCCCAGGCGACTATGTAACTACTATTATGGCCAAAACTCCTGAAGTAAACGCTGATGCGCAATTCAGAATCGCCGTAAAGACTCCGATGATTTGGGGGATGGGTAGGTGTTCTGATTATTCTGGCTACTATCGGTGTTGTCTACTATCTGTTCCGTAAATATGGAAGGAGGTAAATTATGGGCGAACAAGTGATCGTACTTACCGAATTAACCAAACAATACGGTAAATTTACTGCTGTAGATCATATTCGCCTGAGTATCCGGAAAGGAGAAATCTTCGGTTTGCTGGGTCCGAACGGTGCCGGAAAGTCAACTACTATTTTGATGATGCTAGGGTTGACGGAGCCTACTTCGGGAACAGTTGAAATTTGTGGAATTAATTCTACCACTCATCCTATTGAAGTGAAAAAAGGAAAATCGGGCTATCTGCCCGAAGATGTGGGATTCTATGATGACATGACAGGACCGGAGAATTTGATCTATACAGCGCGATTAAATGGTATTTCTGATAAAGAGGCAAAAACCAAGGCTATGGAACTGATGAAGCGGGTAGGCCTTGAAGATCAGTTAGCCAAAAAGACAGGGAAATACTCTCGTGGTATGAGACAGCGGTTGGGATTGGCTGATGTACTTATTAAAAATCCGGAGATTATTATTCTCGATGAGCCGACTTCAGGGATTGACCCTGCAGGTGTTCAGGAATTTATCGAACTGATTCGCTGGTTGAGTAAAGAAGAAGGACTGACAGTGCTTTTCTCTTCCCATCATCTGGATCAGGTACAGAAAGTGTGCGACCGGGTAGGTTTGTTCAGTAATGGCCAATATACTTGCTTTGATCGATATGGCAGAATTGAAAGATAAGAAGCAGGAATTGTCTGATATTTATAACCATTATTTTGAGGAAGGAGGAGAAAGACATGAATAAAGTCAATCATCCTTTTTGGGTTATCGTCAACAAGGAAATTTCCGATCATGTCAAAAGTTGGCGTTTTATTATATAATAGGCATTATAGCACTTACTTGTATGGGATCGCTATACACTGCACTCACCAATATTAGTGAAGCCATCAAACCTAATGATCCGGACGGTTCGTTTCTTTTTCTTGAAGTTGTTTACGGTTTCAGATGGGACTCTCCCCTCTTTTGTGCTGTTTATTAACTTCTTAGGTCCCCTATTGGGAATCGCTTTGGGATTTGATGCTGTCAATTCCGAACAAAATAAAGGCACATTGAGCCGTATGCTGTCCCAGCCTATTCATCGCGATTGCATCATTAATGCGAAGTTTGTGGCTGCTTTGATCGTGATAGGTATCATGCTGTTTGTATTAGGCTTTCTGGTGATGGGATTCGGATTGATTGCTATTGGCATTCCTCCTACGGCTGAAGAGTTCTGGAGAATCGTTTTCTTTCTCATTACCAGTATCTTTTATGTAGCATTCTGGTTGAATCTGGCTATTCTGTTCTCACTCCGTTTCCGTCAGGCAGCGACATCAGCGTTGGCATCTGTGGCAGTGTGGTTGTTTTTCAGCGTATTCTATACCATGATTGTTAATCTGGTGGCAAAAGGATTAAGTCCTTCGCAGATGGCGTCTCCTTATCAGATTATCAGTTATCAAAAATTTATTCTTGGATTAATGCGTCTGGCACCCAGTGAATTGTTTAATGAAGCTACTACAACGCTGCTGATGCCTTCTGTCAGAAGTATCGGACCGCTTACGATGGAACAGGTACAAGGGGGCTATTCCAAGCCCACTTCCATTAGGACAAAGTCTTCTGGTAGTATGGCCACAACTCACGGGACTCATTGCAGCCACAGTGATCTGTTTTGCTATCTCTTATATTATGTTTATGAGAAGAGAAATTGATCCCGATAGAGATTCATATATGCAAAATCCAAAAGGACACGGAGAAATAGTTTGAACGATCAGTTTATAATAACTGATAAATATCTTGTTCATGGCACCCGTGTCCTTTGTGTTTTGTGACGAAAACGATCATTTCAAAATCTCGAAACAATGCTCCTCTTGTTCGAAGTAATAACGTATATTCAAATGTTGTAGACGACAAATTGAATCGGCTATTGCCAACCCTAGTCCGGTAGAACCCTCTTTTTTATCCTTGATAGAAACGTTCAAAAATATGTTCTTCATCTAATGGATGTCCTGACCCGGAATTTCGGAAAGTAATGCTGTTTTTTGTAATAATAATCTGTATACGTCCTCCGTCCATATTATGCACGAATGCATTCTTCAAGAGATTAGTTAATAGAGCAACTGCCAAAGACTCGTTCATTACAATATGAAAACGATCCTGCTCAGTGATATTTACTTCTATGTTGCGGTAATCATAGACCTCTTTATAGTCTTCCAAATATTGCTTGAGAAGTGTGTTCAGTTCCAAATCTTTGGTATCAGTAAACTGTCCATTGTCAATCTTAGTAAGCAATAATAAAGATTTATTCAGTTTGGTTATATATTCCAATGTCTGATGCGTTTTCATTAGTTCTCCAAGTTGATTTTCCGACAATGAATCATCATCCATTAACATTTCCAACCGATTACGGCAAATGGCAAGTGGTGTTTGTATTTCATGCGAAGCATTTCCGATAAATTGTTTCTGTTGTTCGAACATTTGTTCCGTCCGTTCGGCATATCGGACAGCTGCATCATTTAGTTTCCGGAATTCTGTGATTTGGGTATCATTGTTCAATGCTTTGTTTTTCTTTTCCCTGTCTGGTAACTGTCCAACCAATGAAGAAGTACATATAATGGACGCATATTTCGATAGAATACCCATACAGATATGATTATGATGCAGAGTAACAGGGCTACATATAAAAAGATAATCCATACTTGAATAGCATCTTTCAAATCATCCTTCTCGATACTGGGAGTAGATACAGTCAGTTCATAATAACGTCCTTCGTCATTTTTTAAAGATAGTGGTCAGGATACGCGCCGGCTCTGTTTCCCCTTTTTCTACGATATAGACCATAGAATCTTTTATATTGGATATCATTGTGGTTTCCAGCATATTCTTTGAGTTACTTCAGTAAGATAATACTGATTATTTGAACCGTTGTTTTCAGAAGGAAGCTCCTCTCCTGCCAATGCCCGAATGATAATTGTCTTCGAGTAGTCTTCAAGTGAATCATCGACTTCATCATTTACTTCATCAATCATTGTAACATAAAAAAAATACGGCCCAAATTGTCAGGATAAGTGTCAGGGCTAAAGTGATGCGAAGAATGATGTAATATATTAATTTCATGGATGACTCCTATTGTTTCTGTTCTTCTACTATCATTTTGTAACCGAATCCGTAAACTGCTTTAATTTCAAGATCTGCTCCTGCATCCTTCAGCTTTTTACGAAGATTTTTGATTTGGGCATAAATAAAATCGAAGTTATCTACTTTGATCGATATGATCTCCCCATACAGACTCTGCCAATGTATTTTTATTAACCAAGTGTCCAGGGCGATTTATGAAGTATAATAAGATATCATACTCCTTTCTATTTAATTCCAGTTCCTGATTATTGACAAAAACACGATATTTATCCGGCTCTATCCGTACATTTCCTGACGGATATCAATTTCTCCGTCATGCTGATTGCGGCGAATTACACTTTTATCCGGGCATTTAATTCAGCTAGATGAAACGGCTTCGGCAAATAATCATCTGCACCTAATTCTAATCCCAAGACCTTATCTTCCAAAGAATCTTTGGCAGAAATTATAATCACATTTTCCCTGTTTATGCAAGGCTTTCAAACGTTCGAGAAGGTCAAGACCGCTCCCGTCCGGCAGCATAATATCCAGTAAGACACAATCATAGTCGTAATCTTCTATTTTGCGTAAAAGCAGAGTTGAAGTCACCTGCTTTCTACAACATAACGTTCTTCTTTCTCCAGTGAACGTTGAATTAGTTCCCTTAAAGAGGGCTCATCTTCTACAATTAATATCTTCATAAAATCTTCTCCTTTCTTTATTACTGTCTACAAAGAAAAGAGGATATTTCTGAAAAACTGAAATGGATAAAAAAGAGTCCGAAATTTAATCTGAAACTTCGGACTCTTGTATGAGAAAGTAATATCTTTATTAAATAAATAGACCTTTCTTTCAACTGTTTAACCGCACAGTTTAATAAGAACGTGCAAAAACGACACGGCAAGCAGAAGGTTTGCCCGTTACCATACATTTTCCCGGTTCTTTATCTCCCGGAACGAACGACTCGAATGGAATACAACGGATAGTTGCCTTCGTTTCTTCTTTGATTTTTTCTTCTGTTTCAGTCGTTCCGTCCCAATGAGCCAGGATAAAACCACCTTCCTCTATCTTTTCCTTGAATTCTTCGTATGTGTCTACTACTGTAATTTTAGATTACGATAATCCAATGCTTTCTTGTAGATATTTGCCTGAATTTCTTCGAGCAGTTTTTGAACGTATGTTCCGATGCCATCGCAAGTCACAGTTTCTTTTTCCAGTGTATCACGGCGCATTACTTCCATTGTATTGTTTTCGAGGTCACGTCCTCCCATCACCAGACGAACAGGGACACCTTTCAATTCATAATCTGCGAATTTGAAACCCGGACGTTTGTTATCAGCATTGTCATACTTAACAGAAATACCTAATGCTTTCAACTTAGCCAACAATACCCGCCACTTTGGCATCAATTTGTTTCAGTTGCTCATCGTTCTTATAAATAGGCACGATAACCACTTGAATCGGAGCCAGATGCGGAGGTAATACCAGTCCGTTGTCATCTGAATGAGTCATAATCAGGGCACCCATTAAAATGGGTAGAAACACCCCCATGAAGTTGCCCATACATATTCCATCTTATTTTCCTTATTCACAAACTGAACATCAAATAGCCTTGGCAAAGTTCTGTCCCAGAGGAATGAGAAGTACCACTTTGCAAAGTGCTTTCCGTCCTGCATCATGGCCTTCTATTGTGTAAGTGTCAAGTGCACCTGCAAAACGTTCATTGGCTGATTTCACTCCCTTTACAACGGGAACAGCCATATATTTTCTGCAAATTCACCATATACATTCAACATTCTGATTGCTTCTTCCTCTGCTTCTTCACGAGTAGCATGAGCGGTATGTCCTTCCTGCCACAGGAAATTCGGCAGTACGCAGGAAAAGACGGGTACGCATTTCCCAACGGAAAACATTTGCCCACTGGTTACAGAGAATAGGCAGGTCACGGTATGACTAATCCAGTTTTTATATGTATTCCAGATGATTGTTTCTGATGTAGGGCGGATGATCAGTTCTTCTTCCAACTTAGCGGCCGGGTCTACTACTACCCGCACCGTCTTCTGCATTTTTCAAACGGTAATGTGTCACTACGGCACATTCCTTTAGCGAAACCTTCTACGTGTTCAGCTTCGCGGCTGAGGAATGATTTTGGAATTAATAATGGGAAATATGCGTTCACGTGACCTGTTTCCTTGAACATATCGTCGAGTTGACGCTGTATCTTTTCCCAAATTGCGTATCCGTAAGGCTTAATCACCATACATCCGCGTACGGCAGACTGTTCTGCCAAATCAGCTTTACCACCAAATCGTTATACCACTGTGAGTAGTTTTCGCACGTTTGGTGTCTTTCAGTTCTTTTTGCCATTATATTTTTCTTTATTTAAAAGTTTTCTTGAGTGTTAAAACAGGGTGCAAAAATACGAAAAAGGAACGAACTGCCCTATTCTTCTTGCATTATTTTCATAGTAGAAAGAGACTTTTGCCCATTGTTATCTTTCAGTCACAAAAGAAAGCCAGATAGCTAAAAAAACTATCTGACTTTATCGTGAGCGGTAAGCGAGACTCGAACTCGTGACCCTTAGCTTGGGAAGCTAATGCTCTACCAACTGAGCTACTACCGCATTTTTTACCAGTTTTAAAGGATCTTCCTTTAAATTACACTGCAAAGGTAAATATAATTTTTATATCTCAAATAAAATCCTTGATTTTTTAATAGGGGAAATATTACATAACTTTGAACTAAATCAGAATAATCGATAACTCTTTCATTGAGTTTAAAAAGTTGTTTCTCCATTTGTTGGAGTGAACAAACCTGTTCCTTCATCTGTTAGAAAGTCTCAAATTTAGATTTAACCTAACCAGCATGAAAAAAATAAATCACTTTTGTACTACTTGCTTTGTGTTTCTCTGCTATTTGGGCAGATGCACAGGTTTCATTGAGTTTTGAGGAATCATTACGTCTACTCCGACAAGAAAATCAAAGCTTAAAGATAGCTGATAAAAAGTATAGAAATAGCTAAGGCAGAGCGAGATAAATTGAATGCTTTTTGGTATCCCAGTCTTCAATCTTCGGGTGCATTTGTACATATGTCGAGAAGATCGAGGTGAAACAGCCGTTGTCTCAATTTACAGATCCGGCAAAGAATTTTGTACATTCCATAATTCCGGACGATCAAGTTATTTCGGCGATTCTGGATCAGATAGGGCAAATACTCTTGTTTTCCCCTGACTCCACGTAATTTAACCTCTATTGATTTATCTGCAGAATGGGTACTCTTTTTCCGGAGGAAAACGATTTCATGCAACTAATATCGGCCGGACAATGGTGGACTTGGCACGTGAAAACCGGGCACAGACTGCTGCTACCCAACAAAATCTGTTAACGGAAAGTTATTACGGATTACGGCTGGCACAGCAAATCGTAAACCGTTCGGGAAGAAACTTATAAGGGACTGCAAAAACATTATGAGAATGCACTGAAACTGGAAACTGCCGGAATGATTGACAAAAGCAGGACGGCTTTTTGCCCAAGTAAATATGGACGAAGCCAAACGTACACTGGATGCTGCACGAAAAGATGAAACTGTGGTTCAAAAATACGCTCAAGGTATTACTGAATAAAAAAAGATATGGATGAAAACATTGTTCCCACTTCTCCACTTTTTATGAATGACTCTTTGCCGCCGAAAATGCTTTTCGACCTATCTGTTAACAGTGGGAACTATATGCTTAACCAGTTACAGCTACAAGAACATATTGCCAAACAGGAAGTGAAGATTGCTCAAAGCGGCTATCTGCCGAATATAGCCCTTTTCGGAAAACAGACCTTTATATTCGCATGGCATTCAGAGTAATTTACTGCCACGTACAATGATAGGCATTGGCTTTACATGGAATCTATTCGACGGATTAGATCGTGAAAAGAAGATCCGGCAGTCGAAATTAACTCAACAAACATTAGCCCTCGGACAGATGAAAGCCCGTGACGATCTAGCAGTTGGAGTAGATAAACTCTATACGCAATTGCAAAAGCACAGGATAATGCAAAAGCATTGAATGCTACGATTGCTTTAAGTGAGGAACTTGTACGTATCCGGAAGAAATCATTTGCAGAGGGAATGGCAACTTCCACCGAAGTTATTGATGCCGAAACAATGCTTGCCAGTGTAAAAGTAGCTCGCCTGGCAGCCTATTATGAGTATGATGTAGCACTAATGAATTTACTTTCACTTTGTGGTACACCTGAACAATTTATAAACTATCAACCTAAACCGTAACAAACAATGAAACCAACTAGTAGAACCCTTTCATGGGCTTTTTGTTATTATTTTGCTAGTCGTCGGTATCTTTACCGCCCTTGGAATGATATTGATGCACAAACAACCACTGGTTCTGCAAAGGAGAAGCAGAGGCCACAGAAATCCGTATCAGCGGGAAAACTTCCCGGACGCATTGATACGTTTCTCGTTCAAGAGGGAGATTGGGTGCGTCAGGGAGACACTCTTGTAGTAATTAATAGTCCGAAGTACACGCCAAAAGTTTCAACAAGTCAATGCATTTGGAGCAAGTAGCAGTACTGCAAAACAAAAAAAATTGATGCCGGCACCCGACGACAGATTGTAGCCACTGCATTGCAACTCTGGAATAAGACTAAAGAGCGACCTGTCACTTGCGAAAATAACTTATAATCGTATACTTACTTTTTATACAAGGACAGTGTAGTTACTTCTCAACGGAAAGACGAAGTAGAAGCTATGTATAAAAGGCAGCATTAGCAGCCGAACGCGCTGCTTACGAACAATATCAAATGGCAGTGGATAGTGCACAGACGGAAGACAAAGCATCTGCCGCCAGTATGGTAGATGCTGCCCGAAGTACTGTTGATGAAGTCTCAGCCTTATTGGTAGATGCCCGGTTGACTGCACCGAAGACGGACAAAATAGCCACAATCTTCCCTAAACGCGGAATTGGTCGCACCGGGAACCCTATTATGAATCTGGTAGTCATGAATGACGTTCATGTTGTACTTAATGTAGCGCGAAGACTTAATGCCACAATTTAAAAAATGGGTGAAACGTTTGTTGCAGACGCGTACCTGCTATCGATAAAAAAGAATATAGAATTTAAAAATCTATTATATTAGTCCGTTAGGTAGTTTCGCAACCTGGAAATCAACCAAACAGGTTGGTAGTTATGACCCTGCGGACGTTTGAGATCCGCCCGCCCCACTCAAAAGATACAAAAGATTGCGTCCGGGAATGTTCGTATTACTGACGTTAAATTAATAAAAGAATGAGTCCATCACAAACATATTCACCCTTTCGTACCGTACTACTCCGGGAGTGGCGACGAATGACTTCGCGACGCCTTTTATTTTGGTGTCTGCATCATCCTGCCATTATTCACACTCTTTCTTTTATGGCAACTATTTTCGACAACTCTGGACAGATGGAGAATATTCCTATCGGCATTGTCGATCAGGATAATACCGCTACTTCCGTAGTATTATTCGAAATATATCTGCCGTACCAAACTTTAGTAACAAAAGTATTTTCGTGAATGAAGTTGCTCGGGAAGCCGTACAAAGAAAAAATTTTATGGTTATCTTTCTATTCCTCCCAAATTTGAACAAGACGCCATTACAGGACAAAGATGCAACTCTTTCCTATACTATCATTATGCTTTATTGTCTGTAGGTGGCGAGTTAATTTTGGGTTTCGAAACAGCATTGGCTCCAGTGTCACTTCTCCTGTTGTGATGCAAGCTGTTGCTCTGGGAGTGGAACAAGATCAGATTACAACTTTCTTATTGCCAGTACAGGCAAGCAATCATCCAATATATAATCAAGTCTGATTACTCCGTTTATTGAGCCAGCCATTTTCTTTGTCTTTATTTCAAATATTAATTTTATTGACTACAGTATACGCAATCGGCATTGAAATCCAAAAAAGTTTTCTCGTACAGTAACTGATTGGCTAGTTGCTGCAAAATGGGAATATGGTAACGCGATATTAGGAAAACTGTTGCCTTATACTATTATATATATCCTGATAGGTTGGCTGGCCAATTATGTGATGTTCGGAATTCTACATATTCCCTTTCAAGGGAGTTGGTGGCTAATGAATAACAATGACAATGCTTTTCATTATTGCGACACAATCATTGGGATTGTTCCTATTTTCATTATTTCCTGCCATTTCACTGATTATTAGCATAGTATCTATAGGTAGGCTCTTTGGGAGCTACTTTATCCGGGAGTAACTTTTCCTGTTCCCAATATGTATCCGTTGGTTCGGGATGCTTCCTATCTTTTCCCAGTCCGGCATTTCACGGAAATGATGCAGAATATGCTTTACGGGGTGGCGGTTTTACCCAGCTTTGGCCATCGGCCATGTTTCTTTGTATTTTCCCCTGCTCACGCTTTTTTGTTGCTTCCTCATCTGAAACGTGCCATAGAAAGTCATAAATATGAAAAAATTAAATAAGATTACAACAGTTATCGTTCATCATCCGACGTGAATATCTCTGGGCTATCAGTACCAGCTATGCAGTATTGTTAGTATTGATAGGAGGTATTTTTTTGTATACGGGTTACTCTATAATTATATGTATGCCCCAACATTGTGACAGATGTCCCTATCGCCATAGTCGACAATTCGCACAGTGAGTTGAGCCGTAATTTTATCCGTTGGCTAGATGCTACTCCGCAAGCTGATGTTTACAGTCAGGCAATGGACTATAATGAAGCCAAAGAATGGATGAAACGAGGCAAAGTACAAGGAATACTGTATCTGCCACACGATTTTTGAGGCACGGGTATTTCGTGGAGATGAAGCTGTTTTTCTCTGTATGCCACTACTGATGCTTTTTCTATTTTGAAGCCTTACAAGGAGCTTCTTCACGTGATGTTGGCGATTAACGATAAATACCGACCCGATGAAGCTGTGTTTCTGCCTCCTCAGGGATTATTGGCGGTAGCTATGGCAAAAACCGATCAATGTAGAAGGACCGCACTCTATAACTATACGGAAGGATATGGTCTTATCTGATTCCGGCCGTTATGATCGTGATTATTATTTTTCAGAACATTGCTGATGGTCATAGGTATGGTGACCGGAGAAGAATATAGTTCAGACGGAATCCGTACTTACGCTCCTTTCGGAAAAAGCTGGGCAGCCGCCATACGCATTGTAGCAGGAAAGGCATTTGTATATTGCGGATTGTATGCTATTTTTCTTTCTTTTATTAGGAGTTGCTCCCTTATTTTTTCAGTATTCCCCAATGGAAATGGTTGTATATTGTGCTATTAATGATTCCTTACCTGATAGCGACTTCTTTTCCTCGGACTAGCTGCTTCCCGTTATTTTACCGATTCGGAAGCACCTTTGGCGTAATGATAGCTTTCTTTTCAGTCGGATTGATTTTCCTTTCCGGAGTTTCTTACCCAATGGGTTAATGCCTTGGTATTGGAAAGCTGCTCATTATATTCTTCCGGCAGCTCCTGCAACACTTGCTTTTTACAATTAAATTCAATGGGGACAAGTATGGCTGATATACGACCAGAATATATTATTACTTTATGGATTCAAGTACTCGTTTATTTTATATTAAGTATATGGGTATACCAAAAAAGCTTCAGAAAAGTCAACTTCGTTAAGTAAATAATCAACTTAGAAACAAAAATTTCCAAACGAAAGTTTTCTATAAGAATGTGCTACATTTCTTTGTTTTCTCATCGCTTTTAATATAGTTTCGTAAACTATTATTTTTAAATAGCAGTTAAAACAATTTAAAAATAAATGATTATATGAAATACATTGTATATATTTTCCTTTTGTTTCCTATTCTGGTCACGGCACAAACTTACAAAACATATAGGAATAGAAAATGGATTAAAAATCGAAGGATATTCAACATTCAGAAAGATGATCAAGGCTATATGTGGTTTCTCACCAATGAAGGAATGGATCGTTATAATGGTAAAGATATAAAAAGCATTATAAACTGAACAAAGATGATAATTCCGTTTTGCTTCCCAAATACACCTCGGTTGGTTATATGCTACTCCGGAGGCAGGTTTATGGGTGATTGGCAGAAAAGGACGTCCTTTTCAATATGAAAAGCAATATGATCGTTTTACGATAGGATATAAACTACCGGATATATCGAAAACGATTAGTTATGGTTATGTAGACCACAACAATAATATTTGGTTATGCTGCAATGATTCTATTGTATTATACAATATCAAAAATGCTCATACATTTCAGTTCCCTAATATACTACACAGCAATATTACAGCCATAGAGCAGATAGATGACAATCATTTCTTTATAGCAACAGAAACAGGCGTGAGGTATGCTAAACTGGAAAAAAACGGTGCTTTACAAATTATCCCTACCGAGACGCTTGATTATTTTCATACGCAAGTAAGTGTGTTGTATTTCCAGCAACAGCAAAAAAATTATATATCGGCTCATTTGAGAGGGGTATTTTTGTATATGATATGCTTTCCCAAGAGATTATCCGGCCTGAAGCAGATCTTAGTGATGTGAATATAACCCGTATCAGACCATTAAATGAAACAGAACTATTAGTGGCAACCGAAGGCATGGGCGTATATAAGCTTTTAGACATGAACAAATGCATATTAGAACGTTACATATCAGCAAATTACCAGAGCTATAAATGAAATGAATGGTGACAACATCAATGATGTATTTGTTGATGAATCAA
>VOFC01003565.1_pt1 | contig 16998 bp, 28 predicted proteins | sample 5384161 | NCBI WGS metagenome assembly VOFC01 (sample SAMN12384722, study PRJNA508395) | human gut metagenome | isolation source: healthy gut B | host: Homo sapiens | reverse complement strand
TATATCAGGACAAAGCTCCAGGATTTCTTTCTTTGTTATCTTGCCAACCTTGTTATCAATAACTGCTTTAATTCTATCAGGCTTAGAAAGATTGCGATGCTTCAAATACTCTACGGCTTTCAAATTCATTATATGCTTTCAGCATGATACCCAGATAATACTTAACAAAAGGCTCATAGCTGTTTTCGCTCTCATGCCAGCCAGTAGAACTTGCTTGAAGGGCTTCATAATATGTTTCTTTTGTCTTTTCAATCAGCATTTCCATACTGACATATTTCCCAACGATGTATCCCGCCTTATAAAAAACAGTAAAGTGAGCAACCGACTCATTCTACCATTTCCGTCATTGAAAGGATGGATACACAGAAAGTCCAGAATGAACATGGGAATCAGGATCAGTTTATCAATGCGGTCAGCTTCCCACGCTTCAAGGAAGCGAGTGCAAGGTTCTTCCATCGCTTCAGCAGTCTGAAATGCGGGAACTGGTATAAAATGTGCTTTCTGATGACCCTTGGCATCTGTTTCTGCAATTACATTATCGGAGTTCTTATAACTTCCACCGGCAGCCCCCTGTGAATAGGAGTACAGATCTTTTGGACGAAATCCATAGGATTCGCAGTCATAAAATCGCTCGAACCATCGTTTCATACCAAATTCTTCCCAGTGTGCCTTTCGATATGCCGTTTTACAGTTACTCAGGACTACAAGATAATATCCCTGATTTTTCAGCGTCGTAAGCATCTTTTCTGCTCCCGGATACCACACGGCCTTATGTTTTCTGACCTGTTCGATCATCCGCTCGCCCACCATTTTGCTTGCCTGATCTTTATATTTCTGATCCAGTTCCGGCATAAAAGTGTCCCACATTTCTTTGCTGTTCAGTCCAAGCCATCCGGCAATCTTTGAAGATGCTATCTTTTGTTCTTCTGCGACTTTCTGTTCTGTCAGCCACTGATAAGTTTCTCGAAATGCCGGTTCATAAATTCCAAGTGTCTGGTGAATCGTCCCGTCATAATCAAATATGATCGTTTTTATCATCCTTTATTTCCTCATTCTTAAAGCTGTTTCATCAGATTGACCATCTCAATCGCAGACAATGCACAGTCATATCCTTTATTTCCTGCCTTGCTTCCGGCACGTGCAATAGCCTGCTCAATATTCTCAGTTGTGATTACTCCGAATAATACCGGAACTCCGGATGCAAGTCCAACCTGTGCGATTCCTTTGGCAGCTTCGCTGCACACCAGATCATAGTGTGATGTATCGCCGCGGATGACTGCTCCCACGCAGATCACTGCATCATACTTTCCGGACTGTGCCATCTTCTGTGCAGTCAGCGGAATTTCAAATGCTCCCGGTACCCATGCCGCAGTAATATTTTCTTCTTCCACTCCATGTCTTACCAGTCCGTCAACTGCTCCTCCTAGTAATTTATTGACAATGATCTCATTAAATCTCGCCGCTACGATACCGACTTTCATTCCCTGCGGTGCTACTACTTTTTTTCCTTCTACCAAATTGATCTGTCTCATGATTTTTCCTCCTGTTATTGTGAACTTAATATTTTTTTTTATAAATTGATCGCTTTGAAAATATGTCCCATCTTTTCCTGTTTTGTTCTCATATATTTCAGGTCATATTTCTGCGGCGGAATCTCCAGCGGTACTCTTTCATTGATCTTCAGTCCGAACCCGCCAAGTCCGTAGACCTTATCCGGATTGTTCGTCAGTAATCTCAAGGATTTTACACCAAGGTCTGATAAAATCTGTGCCCCGATCCAATATTCGCGAAGATCCGGTGCAAACCCTAATTTTACATTTGCTTCCACAGTATCGTATCCCTGCTGCTGAAGTGCATATGCTTTTATCTTATTGATCAGACCGATGCCTCTGCCTTCCTGCCGCATATAAAGAATGATTCCTCTGCCTTCTGCTTCTACCTGACGCATCGCGGTCTGAAGCTGAAGACCGCAGTCACATCGAAGTGATCCAAATGCATCTCCGGTCAGGCACTCCGAATGTACACGGCAGAGCACATCTTCACCATCTCCGATTTCACCTTTTACCAGTGCAACATGATGTTCTCCTGTAATATCATTGATATATCCATGAATTTTAAAATCACCGTACTGTGTCGGGAGATCTGCAACCGCCTCTTCTTTTACGTGTTTTTCATGTACTCTCATATAATCCTGCAGATCACGGATTGTGATAAAGGTCAGATTGTGTTCTTTTGCCATTTCCCACAGCTGCGGTGTGCGCATCATGGTACCGTCATCCTTCATGATCTCACAGCACACACCGCATTCTTTCAGTCCGGCCATTCTCATAAGATCCGTCGTTGCCTCTGTGTGACCGTTTCTTACCAGAACACCGCCTTTTCTGGCAATAAGAGGAAATACATGTCCCGGTCTTCTGAAATCTTCCGGTTTTGCCTCCTCGTCCACACATTTTCGGATCGTATAAGAACGCTCTGCTGCCGAGATACCGGTCGTTGTGTCTGCATGATCCACTGCCACCGTAAATGCAGTTCCGTGATTATCGGTATTTTCAGCAACCATCGGCGGAAAATTCAATTTTGCCGCAATTTCCGCACTCATTGGTGTGCAAATCAGTCCTTTCGCATAAGTTGCCATAAAATTAATATTTTCCTGCGTTGCAAATTCTGCCGCACAGATCAAATCTCCTTCATTTTCTCTGTCCGGATCATCGGTAACCAAAATGACTTTTCCTTCCCTTAAATCTCTCAGTGCTTCTTCAATGGTATTGTAGTGATTGTTTTGTGACATAATAAATATCCTCCTCTTAAAATCCGAATTTCTCCAGAAATTCCATCGTAATTCCGGATTCTTTTTTTCTCTTCTTCGTTTTTCTGAATGCCAAGCAGCCTTTCTACATATTTTCCGATCACATCATTTTCCAGATTAACCGGATCACCCGGCACTTTTTCCAAAAGTGCAGTTTCTTCTCCCGTATGCGGAATGACCGAAACCTGAAAACCCGTTTCATCCACTTTCGCTACCGTCAGGCTGATCCCATCGATACAAATGGAACCTTTTTCTACGATCAGATGCAAAATCTGCGGTGATGTTCCGATCGATACCCAGATAGCATTTTCTTCCCGGATCATGGAACGGATCACACCGGTTCCGTCAATATGGCCGCTTACGATATGTCCTCCGAATCTGCCATCGGCAGCCATCGCACGCTCCAGATTTACTTTGCTTCCGGCCCTGCTGCTTCCAAGACTGCTCCTTCGGATTGTCTCTGCCATTACATCTGCGGTAAATCCATCCGACTGAAGCGATGTAACGGTCAGGCATATGCCATTTACGGCAATACTGTCACCAATCTTTGTGCCTTCCAGTACTTTTTTCGCTTTCACTGCCAGAACTCCGGATTCTCCTGCCAGCTGTATATAGCGGATTGTTCCTTTCTCTTCTACGATTCCTGTAAACATGACTCCTCCTGTTCTTTTCCGCACACCTGACATGTGATTCGGATATCCTCACCGATCTGGCAGATATCGGTACATTTCAGCTTTACTGCTTCTGAAGGGAAACGGACACCGATGCCTTCCACCGGTGTTTTGCTGTTCATACCGCCAAATAATTTCGGTGCTATAAAAGCCTGTACTTCCTGCACAATTCCAGCTCGCAGAGCACTGTCATTTAAGGTGCCTCCGCCTTCCAGAAGAATACTGTCAATGCCTTCTTCCCCGAGATATTTCATCAGTTTTTTAAGATCCACCTGATTGTTTTCATCCGGACAGCAGATCGTCTCAACTCCCATTTCATGTAATCTTTTTCTTTTCGCTTCTGTATTTTCCGAATCTGCATAAGCCACAATTGTCCGGTACTTTCCTGCACTTTTTACGATCTGACCATCCAGCGGAATCCGAAGCCCGCTGTCACACAGGATCCTGATTGGACTTTTCCAGCCTTCCACCCTTACATTTAACATTGGATCGTCCGCAAGCACTGTTCCGATGCCCGCCATGATCCCCATATACCGATGACGCATATGCTGTACTTCCGCTCTTGCTGCTTCTCCGGTGATCCATTTCGATTCACCTGTTTTCGTCGCAATTTTCCCATCCAGTGTCATGGCATATTTCATCACCACATAAGGTGTCTTCGTTGTAATATAATGGAAAAATACTGGATTGAGCCGGTCACATTCTTCCCTCATAAAATCCTCAATGACTTCAATACCTGCTTCCTGCAGCATCTTTATACCTTTTCCTGACACTTTCGGATTCGGATCTCTGGAACCGATCACCACTCTCTTGATCTTCTGCTCAATGATCGCCTCTGTACAGAACGCACGTGAGACTTGGTGCGTGATTCTGGTCAGCGAAAGCTGACATATTCTTCTCAGAATCACTGCACATTCTACACTTCGTTCCGGTCGGCACAAAACCATTGTCCACTGGAGATTTTACTCCCACGGAGATTTACTTCTTCCATCCAGACTGTACTGTCGGCTCCGGAATCTCACCGGATCCAGATTCATATATCCTTTGCTCTTGCTGACCGCAAGATAATCCACCACATTCTGAAGATAAAAAAATGAGTGTCACTCCAATGCGGACTTCATCACATATCCCCGCATAGGATTCTTTTTCCGCATGTTTTTCCACTTCTGCGGGTTCTATTGTGGATATGTTCTTTCCACACAAATACGGATAGTAATATTCCATCTCAAAGGTATCATCTTCGTTATACACGCCCCGGACAGAATTCCGCAAAAATCTCCGTACTCGCTTTGACAGTTCTGCAAATTCATTGCCCTCCGAATCAAGTGCTGCCTTCTGAACCGTCGGTGCGCTTATAATATCTGCAAAAAATATGCTGCAACTGTTCTTTTTGTAATATGACTGAACCCGATGGCTCTTAGAAATTTGTGCATTTTCTATCTTCACCTCTTTCTGTTTCTAGTTTTCGACCTGAAGAATAGATACATTCTTGTTCTTATTCAACTGGTATATCTTTTCCGTCAACCGGTCCTCTTCATCCAAAATTCTAATTACAGGCCGGATGGAATTTTCTGTCTGTTTTAAAACGATGCCGGACTCTCCGGTATTGAGCCGGACTCTCGTCCCGACCGGATAACGTGCGACGAGCCGCTCGATCACACGCACAATTCTCTGTCATAAAAAATATCCGTACCTTCCACCAGATACTCGAGTGCTTGCTGGATGCTCATACGTCTGCATTCCATCCCGCTGATAAAACAGTCGAACGCATCACATGCCTGTAATATTCCACATTCCGTATCCCGCGTTTTCTGCTTCAGCGGAAATCCGGAACCGTCTCTTCTCTCATGATGTACAAGCACTATTTTTTTTTACAAAAGGATCCATCCATTTTCTTCCTCCAGAACAGAGTACGCAAGGATCGGATGCTTCCGGTATTCAAAAGCCTCTGCTTCTGACAATTCGTTGATGTCGCAGTTGATATACGGCACCGTAATGTAGCGGAGTCCCAGATCATGCAGCAATGCTCCCAGTGCAAGTCTGTAAATCTGCTCCGCAGTGAGCTTCATTTTTTTTTGCGACTATAATACATAATTTTGTTACTACAAGTGTATGTTCGTACAAATTACCTTCGCGTTCCAAAAGATCAATTACCATATTTTCATCCGCCTGCATGACATCCTGAATAATGTCCTCTGCGACGTATTCAATTTCCCGAAGGGAACTGCCCCTGTGATAAATATGCTTTTCCAGAATAGATTTTATTTTTTCAATATATTCTTCCCGTTTTTCGTTACTGATAATATCATGTGGTGTTTCATCTTCCTCATAGGGGTCTTCGATACACACGGTCTCGATTCCCAGAAAGGAGATCAGATCCAGATATTCCGTTTTTCAGCGTTGTTCCCTCAGAAATGAGAATTTCATTTTCCTTCGTTATGACCGGCCCTGCAAGTTTCTCCCCCCCTTGCAGTGTTCTTACCAGTTGTATTCTCATACATTATCCTCATTCGTTGTTTTCTGTTTTTCCCATAGCTCTGTCGAGAGCTTTCTGCTCCTCATCCGATAACACGATAATGGAATTACCATCTACGATCTCTTTGATATATGTATAGCAGCCTTCGCGTGTGTGCATGGCATTGATGATAAATCCGTTATTCCTTACATCCAGCATGGCAAGAGAAAAACTGAGTTTTCCTCCCATCTCGTTGAACGCATCATACTTTATCAGTCCCATCTTCTGATAGGTCAGCTGCATGGCCTCAAACAATGATTTGATTGTTTTTTCATTCTCATTGTTTGCCTCAAGAAGTGTATCTACCTGATCCAGACGCTTGATCAGGGTATCTTCCAGATTCTTACCGTTTTTTCCGCTCATAAATACTTTGTATGCTTTTTTCAGCTTCCGCATCTGCGCTATATTTACAATGATAAGAATCAATAGAATCAGAACCACTGCGCTAAGTCCGATAATAATATAATCGGAATCAAAACCTAAATACTGTGAAATCATATGCTTCCTCTCTCTTTATTCTGATATGACTTTTATCAGAATCTTACTCTGTCTATTTTCGGATGGATCCAAACAGATCCATGATACGGTCAAGTTCATCCATAGAATAATATTCAATTTCGATCCTGCCCTTCTGGTTATCCTTCTGATTGATGGCAACCTTTGTTCCAAGAATGACTTTCATCTTCTCTTCCAGATCACGGCAGATTGCTTCCATCTTCGGATCGATTTTACCTCTTCCTTTGCTTCCGGCTGATCTTTTTCCTGCTGGATCTTCTTTACCAGTTTTTCCGTCTCACGCACACTCAGTTTTTCGTCGAAAATTTTCTGTGCTGTCGTATACTGTTTTTCCTGATCGTCAATACCGAGAAGTGCTCTCGCATGTCCGGTCGAGATCATGTCATCAATTACCATCTGCTGTACTCTCTCGTCGAGTTTTAACAGTCGCATGGAATTTGTGACAGCGGTTCTGCTCTTCGATACACGCTCGGCAACTTCATCCTGTTTCAGATTGAACTCTGTCAGTAACCGCTTGTATGCGATTGCTTCCTCAATCGGATTTAAGTTTTCTCTCTGGATATTTTCGATCAGGGAGATTTCTACGACTTCCTGGTTGGAAAGATTCTTGATAATTACTGGAACCTCTTTTAATCCGGCAAGTTTCGCTGCTCGCCATCTGCGCTCGCCGGCAATAATTTCATAATATCCTTTTCTGTCCTGTACAAGCAGAGGCTGTAACACACCAAACTGTTTGATTGACTCGGACAATTCCAACAGGGCATCCTCATCAAAATTCTTTCTTGGCTGTTCCCGATTCGGTTCTACCTTATTGATATTTACCAGAACACCCTCGATGACTTTATCGTTTTTTCACATTTTCATTCTTTGCTTCCGTTTTGTGGCACTTACTTTGTTTGGAATTAAAGAATCAATTCCCTTTCCCAGTCCACCTTTTTTTGCGCAGCCATAGTTCTCCTCCTTATCTCTCCATCACTTCTTTTGCCAACATACGATAACTTTCTGTTCCCGCTGATTTTGAATCATACATATTGATCGGAAGTCCGTGAGATGGAGCCTCTGCTAATCGGATATTTCTCGGAATCAGTGTCTCATAGATCTTGGTATCAAGATTTTCTTTTTACATTCTCTACTACCTGATTGGACAGATTGGTTCGCACATCATACATGGTGAAGACAACTCCGTCGATGACGAGATCTGGATTCAGGTCTCTGCTGTACCAGATCAATCGTGTGGATCAGCTGGCTCAATCCCTCAAGTGCGTAATACTCACACTGAATTGGAACCAGCACCGAATCCGCGGTTGTCATCGCATTGATCGTCAACATGTTTAAGGATGGTGGGCAGTCAATGATGATAAAATCATAATCATCCCTGATATAATCTACGGCATTTTTTAAAATATATTCCTTTTTTCATTGATACCAAGTAACTCGATCTCTGCTCCGGCAAGATTCACATTGGACGGGATAATCTTCATTCCTTCTACTACGGTATCTGCCATACTCTCTTTGATGGAACACTCATCCAGCATCAATTCATATACAGTATTTTCCAGTTCGTTTTTTATCAACGCCTAATCCGCTTGTCATATTTCCCTGCGGGTCAAGATCAATGGTCAACACTTTCTTTCCTGCTTCTGCAAGACAGGGATGATAAATTGATAGCTGTGGTTGTCTTACCAACACCACCTTTTTTGGTTTGCGATTGCAATTATTCTGCTCATATATTACCTCTTTTAAATTTTATTACCCTGTTCATTTGGTACGTTTTGTTTTCCAGAGTTCATTATCTCTTCTGTTTGCGCTTCTTTTTGCGCATCCGAAGTTTCATTGAAACTTCTAATATGAACTCGACAGAGTTCATTATAACACTTTTACATATGAATACCGGTACGCCACACAATCGTATCAATCGGATATGTAGCATAGCTATCCGTATAAGCCTCCAGAGCGTGCATAACATCGTCCTCAGTGAACTCATCACCTTTTGTATTCATGAATGGAATAAGGCCGTATGCGTCCTCCTCGAGCGTTTCTCGGGGTACTCCACACTTCTGCGCATATGTCGCAAGAGTCATAATACACCAATATCTGTGTCCCTGTTCGGCACCCTCTTTTAACTTCCTAATCCACCAGTCATAAACTGCTTTCTTACAAGTCCATGTATTCCTCGGTCGCTTCTCCACAATACGCCGCTGATACCACTCCGGATACTTCTTCTTCGCGTCTTCCAACCGCAAATCCGACTTATAAACAAAGCTCACAGCACGATGATCCTCTGGCACAAACTTATTCAAATACTCTACTGTGACCTTTTCACCGACCGAAAAGGCACGGCAGCGACCACCGTCTTTCGTAATCGTACCAACCACGCGAAAACCCTGAAACAAACTCTCATACTGCACCTTATCATGCAGCGAGGACGCGCCCTGTGTCCATGCCTGCCAAGTCAGCCGCCTTTTCAGCTTCTCCAACTCCTCAGCAATGTTCTTAAACATCGGAATAGGCTGCTTAAAGACATAATAAATATGGATACCTGAGCCGGAAGATACCAAATACGTAGGCCGCGGCAGACCCCAAACAAACTGCAACATCTCATGACCACGGTTGATCTGCTCCATAAAAAATCCCAATGCTTCCGCTCCGTCATACCATCAAGATCAATAGCCAACGCATACATAAACCGAGCATTGGAGGACTTCCGACTCTTACCTGCATAACTGATCGGGCTCATAAGACAGAAATCATTTGACCCAACCATATCCGCAATCGTATCAAGATCATCAGTAATCGTCATACGCTTTGCACGCTTGCTGCCTTTCTCAATAGCAATCGCTATACCATTATATTTCCGTCCTCATACTCACCGCGCTCCTCAAAAGAGCCCTCCGGAAAGATGTCCCGATAAAAATCCATATAGTGAACTTCCTCAAACAGCGCTTTCAAAGCACCTAAAATATCATACATCCCCATGCACCTCCAGCCCCTATCAGGGCGTTATATTATCAATATATTTTTTCCACCTATTTCCCGACAAAAAAATCGGTCGCTTTTCGACAAGCTCCGACCCCCTCTGAGCACCCCTGCCAGCCCCCTATAGGGGCGTTATATTATCAATATATTTTTTCCACCTATTTCCCGACAAAAAAAATCGGTCGCTTTTCGACCGTATTTGCTTGTCCATATTTTACAGCAACGGCACGAGGGTGTCAATCCCTCATACCGTGTTTCTCTTTAATTTCTTGGAGCTGCACTCGGATACTCTTTTTTCTCTCTACTACTGCTTTAGGTTGTGCCTTTAATGTCCTATTGCACGCCTGTACCGTTGCACCTAACGCGGTCACAGCATTTATTATCCGCTGCCACCGCTCCCACGTTAACCCTTTTTACTCGTCCAAAAAACGATTTCTTCGTTTGAATATCTTGAGTTTCCTCAGTTACTCCCATACATTTCTCCATGAGAGTGTTTACTACGCCTATTAGCAGTTTCTTTTGTTTCTGTAACCTCTCTGTTTCTTTCTTAAAGTTCGAGATCATCTCTCCGGTGTCGGCGCATACTTGCTTCAGCTGCTCGTTTTGCTTCTTTAGCTCTGCATTCTCTTTCTGTATCTCCTGCACTTCGTCGGTTTCGTTCAGCTGCGCGTTCTTGTCTGCCAGCTTCTGCATTTCCGACTTGAGCAGCGATATTTGCGATGAAAGCTCCGATATTGTCTGCTTCTGCTGTTCGATTGTCTGTCTTTGCTCCTCGATCAGCTGCGAGCTGCTCTCTTTGCACGCTGCTCTGTTTGCTGGCTTCGTGCATTTCTCTCAAACTCATGCTCCATGCTCTCCTTTCCAAAATTCATATTGTAGTATTTTTCCAGCTTGTTATTGCGGATTTTGCACTGCTTTTCGCCCTGCTCTTGCCGTTTTAAGTCTGTAAAGGTAATATATTTGTGGCTGTCCTGCCAGTCTACGCCGTATCCTCGCTCATTCATACGCTGCACAAAGTCTGTACGGTTGGTGGCCTGTTCTCGGCAGTCCAATATCGCCAGCGCAATATCTTGCACATAGCTCTTTACCTCGCCCTGCTCGGCCTTTTTGAAGCAACTGATAGGTGTCCTTGCTGAACGCTACCGTTTCCTCTCGCTCCTGTCCGTCAAAGGTCTTTCCCTTTTCGGTAATATGCAGCCCGTATTTCGCACAAAGCTGGTCAGAATAATCTTTCATGGCCTGTAGCTCTGCCTTGCTCTGCTGGAGCTTGTGGCCGTCTACATAGCTCACGCTGTTCACCACAAAGTGCGTGTGGATATGCTCCTTGTCCTCATGGGTAGCAATCAACACCTCAAAGTCCTGCCACTCCGGTCGTGAGGCTGCCCAGCTGGCACGCGATCTGGTGCGCCTGCGCCGGATTTATCTTCTCGCCTGGTGCAAAGCTCTGAACAAAATGCTTGTAGGTTCGCCCTCCGTCCTTATCCCACAATAATTTCGTAACTCTCATTTCATCTTTAACTGTATCAGGAACGCAATTCAAGCCACTCAGCAACTTTTGTTCCGTTTTTTCCTCTTGCATTACATAATCGAGTACTGTGTTTATCCCAGCTTTTGAAGATACCGCCTTAATGACTGCCATACCATTTTCACCTCGTCTAATACCGTCGGCAATTCTTTTTTTGTAATCAATATAGCCGCGTTCATTAAGTCTTTTGGCGATTTGGTTGAGGTTTGCACCCTGTCGTTTCAGTTCCGGCACGATCTCTTTGATACCATCCGTATTTACAATCTCCTTACCCAGCACGCAGGATAAAATGTACTGCTGTTGGTTCATGCCGCTTTCAGAAATTTTCTGTTGCAGCAGCTCCCATTCCTCCTCACTAACTCGGAACGAGAGCGGCTTCGGTCTACTCTTATTTGCCATGACCGCCGTTATTCTCCCTTAACTTTTCTCAGTGCCTCTACATAATCTCGGATTGCTTCTACTTCTTCGGCCATACTCAACTTGCTCAGCTTCCAATCGTCCAGCCAATACTGTAATTCGTCTTCAAAATCGAATGTGTCACCTGGCTCCATTTCGTATTCTTCACGCTGCTCCTCAAACTCCTCTGGGTGAGATTTGTATTCTTCGTTTTCATCGTAGACATATAAAAAATTTTCGATGTCCTCACCGCACTCCAACAAAAAACGCAGCAGTGTCCGATCTGCCATCTGACGGAAACCGCAACGGTCGAACCAGTCCTGCGCAAGCATTCTTTCGTCCGACCCGTTGGTGTAGGTACCGTCAATCAGATCGCCGATGAAACTCGCCAATAATTCAGAAACGGTCACTCCGCAGCCGGCTGCTTTTTGTAAAATGCGATCGCAGTCTGCATCCGACAATTTCAAAATGAGCGTCCGGTCTTTGATGGTTTCGATTTCTTTTTTCTGACTTTCGTACATGATACACCTCACCTTTTTGTTCGTGCGCTGCGTGCGCCAAGCCGGGGATTGAAGGGGTGCAACCCCCTCACAAGTTCTAAAGTGGTAACACTTTAGGGAACTTGCAATATATCTCCCACACTCTCATTATACATGGTGGTAGCACTGCTGTCAAGTGTGGGAGAGAAGGCTTGCGGTAGCAAGCCTCAGCAATGTAAATGGAGAAAATCGCGTGTCAAGGGCTTGCTTTTTTCGCCCCGTTCGAGCCGTCTGCGCAGCAGATCGGCGTGCAAAGGGTAGAAAAAAGTGGTTCGCATGAACCACTCTTGACGCTATCTCTCCTATACTTAAATCATAAAATAACGGGATGAGTTTAGACTCATCCCGTTATTTTTATCCTCGGAACCATTTACTAAACCAACTCCGTTTTCTCCCTGGAGCCGGTTCATGATTATCCTACCGTATCTGTATATCCCGAGGAAATGAAAAACGAATCAATAACTGTTACGCCATCACTTGCATAAACCGGAATTTCATGATCATGTGGAACATAATCAGGTATATTTTGCGGAAGATCAGATACTTTAATATATCCTTCTGTCCCATTTTTACCGATAGCGGAAATCATATCTACATCTTCATTCAAATACTTTACAACCAGTGCCTCACCATAAGTTTCGCCAGCTGCATTGGTATGTATCTGTTTTTCTTCAGTAGATAAATCTACACCGCCATTAGCTCGAACTGCCATATAATAATCTACGCTCTCCAGTTCAAGGGTTTTCATTTCCCCATCACTTCCCTTATACCACGTAGTACCATGAGCGGTATACGTTCCTTTTCCACTTGCTCCGCCTGTAGTTGCAGTAATACCCGTGCTTAACGCACCATTTGCTACAGGTCCACTAAAAGCGGCTAATGCAATACCGCGATAAAGTTCCGCAGAAGCTTTCACATATCCTGCTGGCACTTTTGTACTATCTGTAGTCAGAATTGTTGCTGTAGAAGATACCATTCCTTTTGATGCAGTTATAGAAGTTCTCCCATGATATTTAATATTACTCATACCTGTTACAGTCGATGTCCAAGGAGAATAACTGACTGCTACGGCGGCCACAACAGATAGATCCGCATAATAGTATCGATACTAAACGCTTTACAATCTTATTTTGAAATTTCATTTTGAACTCCCTTCTATTGACTTCATGTCAATAATTAACATATCCACTTACTGAAACACTATTTGAGGAATTATTCCTTACTGCAAAAACATAATTACCGCGGGTATCAACCTTAATGGTCTTATCAAAGGTTCCATTATTCACAGTTAGGTAGTGAAATTTACCTTTGCTATCAACCAAACCAAAATCTACGCTTGCCGAAAATGGAGAGTATGTAGCTTTAATCGTTACCGTTTCTCCAGCTTCCAACGGGAAACTCTTATCTGCCCGCAAGATAGATTTAGCAGGAACCGTCATATTAAAGGAGCCCGAAGCACGTTCAAGGCTCAGTTCAATTACACGATCTCGATGCTCAAAGTTTTTCGGTGCAATATCAGCCGCATTCGCTGACATACTCACCCCGCTAACGATAAGCACTCCTGCCAAAATAGAGCCGAAAATTTTCTTAACTCTCATTGCTACCACTTCCTTTCGCAATTACTTACCAATCTACCGAAAAATCACCAGAAAATACGACATCATCTTCTTCTGTTTCCATTTCGGAAATTGGAACTTCATTTTGTGGCTCATGAGTGTTATGTAAATGTAGCAGCATAGCACCCACCACAATCAACAATATAACTACAACGCAAGCTATTAGTCCCACCCGTAAATGGTTTGACGATTTTTCTTTTGCTTCATCTTCCGGTTCAGAAACTTTTTTGCACATCTTCTGCTTCTTTATCCGATAGCAAATAATCCATGGATACATGATACAACTCACTCAATGCTTTCAGCTTCTCCCGAGAGGGAACGGCTAACCCTACTTCCCACCTTGATATAGCCTGACGAGATACATTGATCTCCTCAGCCAGCTGAAGCTGAGATAAACCTTTCTCCTTTCTCAAGCGAACTAACTTCTCTGCTGTAGTCATTTATTATACCTCTATATTACCCACATATTCGACTAAAATAAACCAATCTACGATTGCATTTGAGCAATTATAGATTGCATCTCATGCAATTCTCTAAATTTCACCTATTATAATACAATCTCCATTAAAATATGTAAATATCAACCACTCTAAATGTCCAAAACACATACAGCAAAAAAAAGCCCTGGCGTTTTGTGCTACACCAAGGCTTATTATCATTGCTTACAGCCATTATCTCCGAAAGATCCGATTGAACCAGCGCCGCTTATTCGGTGCTGCCTGCTCCTCAGGCACGCTGGCAGCTACACGATCTTCCCCATCGGAAAGCTGCTGCTGGATTGTCCCCGCGTGTAGGGCCTGGGCCGCACGCGCAGTTTCCTGCGCTGCCAACAATGCAGTGCTGCACTCAGCCAACCTCGCGTTTAACTCTCTGATCTGCACGTCTTTCACTGCCAGCTGTGCTTGCAGCGTATCAACAGTAGTCTGTAAAACGCAAACCAAATCGGAAACTTCGTGGTTTTCGGTTTGCGATTGGTTGGCGTTTGCGGTTTGCGATTCGGTTTGCGATTGCTCGTCGCTAACCGAATTTTCAGTCACTATTTCTTGCTGTCTTTTTTTTTCTGAAAAGCCATTTTTATTAACTTTTCTTGTTGGTTTTCGATCGCAAACTGGTTTCCGTTTTTGCGTAAACCTGATCGCAAACCCAGGTTTGCGATTTGCTTATTTACTGCTGTCTTTGATACGCCCAATTCGTCCGCAATTTCCTTGATCGTTTTGGCCATCTGGCACACTCTCCTTAAAACAGATCGCTATGCGAACCAGTTCTAATCAGCTTCAAGATCAGAGCGTCGCGCTCAATCTTATACACCAACAGCCAATCCGGCTGAATATGACACTCTCTCATGTCTTTGTAATTTCTCGAATTAGTCAGCGCATGATCTCGGTAGACAGGCGGCAAAGTCTTCTCCTCGCACAGCAATTCCACGACAGCACTCAGCTTTTGCGGGTCGCAGCCACGCTTCACCGCCAGCTTATAGTCTTTCTTGAATTGTCCCGTAAACTCCGGTTTAAGCATTAAGGGCCTCCATCATGTCTGCCACACTGTCGAACGGGCCGTGCATATCTTCGTCATTCTCCGCTGCTTTCATCGCTGCATAAGTGGTTTCGTTCGGCTCGTCCAGACGAACTTCAAACGGCAATCCATGATAGCGCAGTGCCTGACGGTAAAAAATGCCCGTAGCGGTGCTCAAATCCATGCCCAACGACTGAAACAAATCTGCCGCCTGCTTCTTCAGCTCCGGTTCAATACGAAGCGTCATATTACCCTTAGTTGCCATATAAAAGCACTCCCCTCAAAGCATATTACTGATATTCTACATCCATATTATATGCTCTATTTATTTGCGTTGCAAGCGCAATGCAAATAAAATTTGCTTGTGATTATTACTCTAACAATCTGGCAACATCTCGTTTAGCATACACCACACGAGCGATTGTCACCAACTTCTTTTCCTCGTCCACCCAATAGAGCATTAAAAAGTTCTGCACTAAGATTTTTCGATACTCACGCTTCAACGGGCGGATTGGTTGATACGCCGGAAGCGCATACGGAAATGTAAGTATGCTTTCCGCAGCGTTCACCAGTTCCATAGCCAAACGATCTGCCGCAGCAGGATTTTGCAGCTCTCCACTGATATAGCGCACGATTTCAACCATATCTCGCTGGGCAACAGGTAGGTACTCCAGTTTATACACCCTGCTCCCCTCCAATAGCGGCTTTCATCGCTTTCAATACATCTTTGGAGGAATAACGCTGATCTGTCAGCTCGGCCTCTCTCTCGGCCTCTTGCAGCTTGAAATATACCTCGCTCTCAAATTGTAGGTTTTCAAACGCCTCCATGCTCAGAACAACCATATCTCCATAGCCATTCTTTGTCAAAAACACAGGCTGAGCCGTTTCGCGCACCGTCTTAGAAATGTCCGCAAAATGATTTCGCACATCCGATACCGGTCTAATCATATTCATACCATCAACCTCCTTGATATTATTTCAGCTCAATCATGCTAAAATATCAACATCATTTATTTTCTGTTTTGGGCGGAAACAAAGCGTTAACGCAATCGGTCGCTAAATAATTCATGTACTCATCGTCCGGCATAACGTTGATCCGGCGAATACCGTTCGCAGCACACCCAGCCAGCAAACCTGCATCGACCTCGCTCTCTGCAAAAACCATCTGTTTTGCCTGCTCCTGCACCTGCTCTTTTCTGGTCTTTCCATGCAAGAACACTTCATAGGCTTCTTCTTCCGAAAGCCCGCGTTCCTTCGCAATCGCAGTCACCGCAGCCACAATCTCAGCTGCCTTACGCTGGCTCTCATCACCAGACAGCTGAACCATCTTCTCTTTGTTCGTATATTCGCGTAAATTCATTAAACCGGCCTCTTCCCACCAACGATATACTGTCTTTTTTACTCAATCCAGTTTCTCTGATACACTCCGCTTTCGTCCCCTCTGAGTGCTCAGAACGCACTCAGCTACCACAGATAGCTTGTCCGGCCTACCATTACCGTCCGTCCATTTACGCCCCTGTCGGCGCATACGAATATCTCGAATTGCTCTTGCTTCCTCCAGATGATCAGATTGCTTCTGACCATTCCTCCTGTTCTTCTCAATCTGAATACCGGTACGCCACACAATCGTATCAATCGGATATGTAGCATAGCTATCCGTATAAGCCTCCAGAGCGTGCATAACATCGTCCTCAGTGAACTCATCACCTTTTGTATTCATGAATGGAATAAGGCCGTATGCGTCCTCCTCGAGCGTTTCTCGGGGTACTCCACACTTCTGCGCATATGTCGCAAGAGTCATAATACACCAATATCTGTGTCCCTGTTCGGCACCCTCTTTTAACTTCCTAATCCACCAGTCATAAACTGCTTTCTTACAAGTCCATGTATTCCTCGGTCGCTTCTCCACAATACGCCGCTGATACC
>VOFC01001762.1_pt1 | contig 17003 bp, 28 predicted proteins | sample 5384161 | NCBI WGS metagenome assembly VOFC01 (sample SAMN12384722, study PRJNA508395) | human gut metagenome | isolation source: healthy gut B | host: Homo sapiens | reverse complement strand
AAAGATATGATCAACAACTAATTCCTGTATTTGGAATCATCAGCTGTCGCGGAACATTTCTGCGGCAGTTTTTTTTATCAGCAAAAGGAGAAATGACTATGAGACTGGATAAATTTTTAAAGGTTTCAGACTGATCAAAAGACGTACTGTTGCGAATGAAGCCTGTGATGCCGGAAGAGTTCTGATCAACGGAAGAACGGCAAAAAGCATCTGCGGCAGTCAAGACAGGCGATGTGATCGAGATCCAGTTTGGAACAAAAGCCGTAAAAGTAGAAGTCCTGGACGTGCAGGAGACAGTCAAAAAGGACAATGCGGCAGAACTCTATAAATACCTGTAGCTTCCGGATGTGAGCTTTTTACGCTGGCATAAACAAAAGCGGAGCTTCATATACTTTTGCAAAGAGTGTATGGAGAATGGCATGGACGAAAAACAGGCTCAGGGAACAGCACACAGGGTAATGATCCAGGGAAGGCACAGCGGCACCATCAGCGGGGTATCGGATGTGCTTTCTTTTGATTTAAATGAGATCGTACTCCAGACGACACAGGGGATGCTGATGATACGCGGACAGGAGCTTCATATGAACCGACTGACACTGGAAAAAGGCGAAGTGGATATCGAGGGAAAGATTGACAGCTTTGTTTATTCCGAACAGAAAGGCGAGAACGGAAAAAGATACCTCCTTTCTTGGACGGCTGTTCCGGTAATGCACACGGTGATCGCAGCAGAGGCCCTCTTTTTTGTGCTGGCCTTTGCAAAAGGAGCAGGTATCATGCTGGGTTACGATATCCTGCGTGCGTTTCGCAGAGGATTTCCGCACGGGGGCCGGCTTGTCGCAGCAGAAGACTTTTTTTACTGGGTGTTCGCCTGGATTTTTGTGTTTTTGATGTTCCGTAATCGGAATTATGGGCAGATCCGGGGGGGTATGTGCTGGCGGCACTGATTCTGGGGATGCTTTTTTATATTTTGCTGCTCAGTCGGAGGATCCTTCTCGTATTTTCGACTTTTTTCGGCTTTCTTTCCCCGCATGATTGCCGGTCTTTTCCGGCTGATTTTGATGCCTGCCGGAAAATCGGTCAAAAAATTGAGAAAAAAAATGGTCAGGAAAGCATTGAAAAAAAGAAGATAAAACAGGTTAGAATGGTCATAGTCAAAAAAAGTAAGTCAGAAAGTCGGGAAGGGTATATGAAAAAAAAAAAACAGACACGCAGAAGAAGAGATGCGGCACAGAGAAGAGGAAAGCTTGGCATCTCTACTGTGATTGTTGTGCTGATTGCAGTATTTTTGCTGAGAGGCCATACAATGGATCAGAGAAATGCGGCATATGTCGAAGAGCTGGCACAGCTGCAGAACAAGATCGATGCAGAAGAAGCCCGCACGCAGGACATTGCTGATCTGGAAGCTTATATGCAGACAGATGAGTATGCGGAGCAGGTTGCCAAGGACAAGCTTGGTCTGGTCTATGAAGATGAGATTATTTTTAAACCAGAAGAGAACTAAAGAAAAAGGAGAAAGGCAGCGTGATAAGCTTCCTTTCTTTTTTGTCGAAAACTTTTTTTGAGGCGTACCGCCTTTGACAAAATTTTCCGGAACCATTCGCTATACTGAATCCGTTAAAGCAGCGTGGAAAAGGCTGTGTGAGGAGGCAGTATGGGGGATTTTATCATTATTACACTGATGGTCAGCAGCTTCTGGCTTTTTGTGGGAGATCATCCGTGTGGTCAGTATGGAGTGGCTGAACCGGGATGAGATTACATTGCCGGCGGGCGAGCTTGGGAGAAGCGAGCTGCTGCGTTGTGCAGATTCTTTCGAACAGCTTTCCGGGATGTTTCAGGGCATGGTTACCAAAAAGGAGGAACTTTCCGGGCAGGATATGGATGAGGTGCTCTTTCGGGTGCAGACGAGCGTCTGCCGCAGCTGTTCGGCCGCAGCACAGTGCTGGGACTATGGAAGTGAAACGGGGATCTGCAGATTCAACCGGATCGCAGAGAGCATTATCCAGGGGAAAGAGCTGAACAATGGAAGAAAAGAGGCACTTCAGAAACAATGTCTGCACGGAGACTTCTTTTTTTGAAGCGGTGGCAGATCAGATTGAAAAAAGCGAGAATGGATATGCTGTGGCACAATCGCCTGATGGAGAGCAGAAGTGCGGCGGCGGACCAGCTCCATGAGACGGCGTGCATCATACGGAAGGCGGCGGGGCATATCTGCGATGTCAGACGCGTAGACGGGAGCATCCGCCAGCAGGCAGACATCCGCCTGCGGATGCACGGGATGATCCTCAAGGATATCTGGTGTATCCGGCAGCCAAGAAATATACAGCTCTATGTGACACTCCGCACGGCAAAGAAGGGCAGATGCATCCGCACAAAAGAAGTGGCAGGACTTCTGTCTGCAGCGTTCGGGACGAGGCTGATGCCGGATGAACAGGGGAAAACCGTAGTAAATTATGAGTACAGTACCATTTTATTTTATACAGAACCACAGTATTACATGACCGGCGGTGTGGCGAGGATCGCCAGGGACGGAGAAGTGATCTCCGGTGACAATTTTTCCCTGTTTCCAGCGGCAGACGGTCAGATGATCCTCAGCATTTCAGACGGGATGGGTTCCGGTCTTGCGGCATACAAAGAAAGCGAGGCAGTGATCGATCTGCTGGAGCAGTTTCTTGGCAGCGGTTTTGACAAAGAGACGGCGATTCGCCTGATCCACAGTTCGATGCTTTTGCAGACAGAAGGGCAGAGTTCGGCGACGGTGGATCTGTGCATGGCAGATCTTTACACCGGAGACTGTGAATTCTTAAAATCGGTGCTTCAACGACTTTTCTGAAGCGAAAACACTGGGTTGAGACGATCACGTCGACCAGCATGCCGATGGGGATCCTTCAGGATGTGGATTATGAGTGCACCAGAAAGCGGCTCGAAGAGGGCGATTATATCGTCATGGTGTCCGATGGCGTGATGGATGCCCTGCCGCAGATGGATGCGGAGGAGATGATCAAAGATTATCTTCTGCAAAGTGAAACGGAAAATGCAAAAAACTTTCTTGCCAGATCCCTGCTGAACTATGTATTGCAGTCGGACAGGCAGCAGGCAAGAGATGATATGACCGTTCTGGTGGGCGGTATGAGAAGAAGATAGAGAGAACATATGAGACAGGTACAGAATTTTATCAGAGAACAGAAGATGATCATGCCGGGAGATTTTGTCATTGCCGGAGTTTCGGGGGAGCAGATTCTGTCTGCCTTTTCTTTGAACTGCTTGCATATCAGAAAGAGATCCCGTTTTCCATGGAAGTTGTGCACATCGAACATGGGATTCGTGGACAGGACAGCCTTGCAGATGCGAACTATGTGGAAAACCTCTGCAAAGAATATGGGTGTGCCGTTCCACCTGGTTTCCTGTGATATTAAAAAAGATGGCACAGGAAAACAGTCTGACCGTTGAGGAGGCAGGGCGGAAAGCCCGCTATCAAGCCTTTGAGCAGGCGGCAAAAAAGAGCGGCAGGTCAAACTGCAAGATTGCCGTTGCCCACAATCTGGATGACCAGGCAGAGACGATCCTGATGAATCTCGCAAGGGGAAGCGGTCTTCGAGGACTTGGCGGGATCCGTCCGGTGCGTGAAAACATCATTCGCCCGCTTTTAAATACTAGAAGAAGCGAGATCGAGGCGGCACTTCGGGGGCGTCAGATCACATGGAGGACGGATGAGACGAACCGTCAGACTGAGTACACGAGAAACAGGATCCGCCTGGAGATTCTGCCGCTGCTTGCACAGGGCGTGAACGGACAGGCAGCGAACCATATCGCACAGGCAGGGCTGCGGCTTCAGGAGGCAGAGGATTATATCCAGAGCCAGGTACAGAAACTTGCAGAGAGTTACGTACATTATGAGGAAAAAGCGGAGCCGGAAGTATTTCTTGAGCGGGAAGGATTCTGCCGTCAGGAGCATCTGATGCAGGAATATCTGATAAGATTTTGCCTAGAAAAAATGATCGCCGGTCAGAAAGATGTCAGCCGCCGGCATATCAGGGCACTTCTGGAGCTTGCAGCCGGTCAGAATGGAAAATCATTAAATCTTCCGGGCGGCATACGTGCCGTAAATAAAAATGAATTTCTTGTTTTTGAGAAAAACAGATCAATAAGAAAAAAGGAAAATGAAGCTGCAAAGTGCAGGGGAGAAAATTTGCAGATCCCGGGTGTGACAGGGTGGAGAGATCTTCGTATTACAGCCGATGTTTTTTCTTATGAAAAAAGCAAATAATTCCGCAAAAGAAGTGTACAAAATGGTTTGATTATGATACCATAAACCATAGACTGGAGATTCGTACGCGTCAGGCGGGCGATACTCTCAGTGTGCATGCAGAAGGCGGGACAAAGCCTCTGAAAAGGTATATGATCGATGAGAAGATCCTGCGAGAGAGACGGGATGAGATACCGCTCATTGCGGACGGCTCCCATATTCTTTGGGTGGTCGGATACCGGATCAGTGAGGCATACAAGGTAACAGAACGTACAAAAAAAAGATTCTGCAAATACAAATAGATAAGGAGAACTAAAATGGAAGATAAGATTCGTGTACTGTTGACAGAAGAAGAAGTAAATGAAAAAATCAAAAAATCGGTGAGCAGATCAGCAAAGATTATGCCGGCAAGTCCGTTCATATGATCTGCGTGCTCAAAGGCGGCGTATTTTTTTTCACCTGTGAACTGGCAAAGAGAATGACCGTTCCGGTATCTCTCGATTTTATGTCCGTGAGCAGCTACGGTTCGGAGACAAAATCAAGTGGTATCGTAAAGATCATCAAAGACCTGGATGAGCCGCTGGAAGGAAAAAAATGTCCTGATCGTAGAAGATATCATTGATTCCGGACGTACCTTAAGTTATCTGATCGAGATCCTGAAGAAAAAAGAAACCCGGCAAGCATCCGTCTGTGCACGCTTCTGGACAAACCGGAACGCAGAGTGACAGATGTAAAGGTAGATTATGTTGCTTTCAACATTCCAGATGAATTTGTTGTAGGATATGGTCTGGATTATGCCCAGAAATACCGCAACCTTCCGTTCATCGGAGTGGTAGAGCAGTAGAAAGGGGACCCGAATTGAAGAATGTTCTAAAAGGAGTATCTTCTATGTTATTATTGCGATCATTTTGGTTCTGGGGATCAATTTATCCGGGGCAACCTCGTAGAGAATAAGAGAGTCACCTATTCACAGTTCCAACAATATGTCGCACAGAATAAGGTCAGCGGCGTAGAAGTCAATCAGAATTCTCAGGGAGGACAGAGAGCTTACGTTCATCTGAAACGATGATTCCGTACAAGAACAGATATCTGATGTTTCGGATGTGAACAAAATCAGAAGATTTCTTGAACAGAAAAATATTTCCTATACGATGCCAGATTCCCGCAGGACAGCTGGGCAGCACAACGGTTCTGCCGGTTATTCTGATCTGCGTGATTTTATGGTATTTTTTACAATGGGCACCGTCAGGGCGGCGGAGGCAATGCCCGGATGATGAATTTTGGCAAAAGCCGTGCAAGACTGACCATGCCGGACAACAGCAAAGTTACGTTTAAGGATGTTGCCGGTCTTCAAGAAGAAAAGGAAGAACTGCAGGAGATTGTAGATTTCCTGAAATCTCCGAAAAATATATCCAGGTCGGAGCAAGTATCCCGAAAGGTGTGTTGCTTGTCGGCCCTCCGGGAACCGGTAAGACCCTGCTTGCGAAGGCGATCGCCGGCGAAGCGGGAGTGCCGTTTTTCAGCATTTCCGGTTCGGATTTTGTAGAGATGTTTGTTGGTGTCGGCGCGTCACGTGTACGAGATATGTTTAGGAGGCTAAGAAGAATGCATGCCCGTGTATCATCTTTATCGATGAGATCGATGCAGTTGCAAGACGCAGAGGAACCGGCATGGGCGGCGGTCATGACGAGCGTGAGCAGACACTGAACCAGATGCTCGTTGAGATGGATGGTTTTGGTGTCAATGAAGGTATCATCGTGATGGCTGCAACCAACCGAGTAGACATCCTTGATCCGGCAATCCTTCGTCCGGGACGATTTCGACCGCAAGGTTATGGTTGGACGACCGGATGTACAAAGGGCGTGAGGAGATCCTGGCAGTTCATGCAAAAGCAAACCACTGAGTGAGGAGATCAATCTGCAGCAGATCGCGCAGAACAACGGCAGGATTTACCGGAGCTGATCTGGAAAATCTTCTGAATGAGGCTGCGATCCTTGCAGCAAAGGAAAACAGAGCCTATTCTTAAAACAGGATGATATTGAAAGCATTTGTAAAAGTCGGAATCGGTGCAGAGAAGAAGAGTCGTGTAATTTCTGATAAAGAGAAGAAGATCACTGCATTCCATGAAGCAGGACATGCCATCTTATTCCATGTACTTCCGGATGTGGGACCGGTCCATACAGTGTCTCCGTCATCCCGACAGGAAGTGCGGGCAGCCGGATATACGATGCCACTCCCGGATAATGATGAGATGTTTAATACAAAAAGAAAGATGCTTCAGGATATTACGGTATCACTCGGTGGACGTGTAGCCGAAGAAGAAGTATTTGATGATATCACAACCGGTGCATCCCAGGATATCAAACAGGCAATGAATGTTATGACAGGGCAAGACATATCATTAGAAAATATGACGATGTTCTGCATACATGCGCAGACCTTCTGCTGGAAAAAAGAAAAGATTTCCGGAAGAATTTGAAGCGCTGTTCCCGGAAGATGTATCGGAGGACTAGGAGGAAGAGCTTTCCTTTCCGGAAACAAAAAATGAGAGAGGTGTTAGTTATATGAATAAGGCGGCTTTATTTTGCGATGGGACAGAAGGGTATGTATATCCCCCCTGAACCGGAAGGAGAATGAACTGGTAACGTTCCGGTTCCGTACGGCGAAGGATGATGCAGACAGAGTAGGGCTTGTGACATCGGCTGACACATATGTAATGGAAAAAGAATGCACACAGGGAGAATTTGATTATTATACGTTTGAAGTGCGTTTGGGGGCAGAGCCTTTCAGATATTGTTTCGAAGTGCAGTCTGGAACAGAAAAATATTATTATGGACGATGTGGAATCTCTCGCGAGATCCTGGAGTATTATAACTTTGTTGTAGTACCCGGATTTTCCACACCGGACTGGGCAAAGGGAGCGGTTATGTATCAGATATTTACAGACCGCTTTTTATAACGGAGATAAGTCAAATGATGTAGAGACGAACGAGTATCACTATATCGGAGATTATTCCCAGAGAGTAACGAACTGGGATAAATATCCGGCGAACATGGGTGTAAGAGAATTCTACGGCGGGGATCTGCAAGGAGTCATGGATAAACTTGATTATCTGCAGGAGCTGGGTGTAGAGGTTGTATATTTTAATCCATTATTTGTGTCACCGTCGAACCATAAATACGATATCCAGGATTATGATTATATTGATCCGCATTATGGGAAGATCGTAGATGACGGAGGTGAGGTGCTTCCGGATGGTGTGACGGACAACAGTCAGGCAACGAAGTATAAAAAACGCACGACAGGTCTTAAGAACCTGGAAGCAAGTAATGAGTTGTTCATTAAGCTGGTAGAAGAATTACACCGTCGTGGTATGAAAGTGATTCTGGACGGCGTGTTCAACCATTGCGGTTCTTTCAATAAGTGGATGGACCGTGAGAGAATATACGAAGGCGAAAAAAAGATTATGAACCGGGTGCTTATATATCGGCAGACAGTCCGTACAGAAGCTACTTCCGTTTTTCTTCAAAGAAGACCGGAGAACTGGCCGTATAATGGTAATTATGATGGCTGGTGGGGACATGATACTTTGCCGAAACTGAATTATGAAGATTCTGTAAAGCTGGAAAATTATATCTTATATATCGGGCGGAAATGGGTATCACCGCCGTATAATGTAGATGGATGGCGTCTGGATGTGGCAGCAGATCTGGGGCGCAGTAATGAATATAACCATGATTTCTGGAAGAAATTCAGAACAGCCGTGAAAGATGCGAATCCGAATGCACTGATCCTTGCGGAACATTACGGGGATCCGAGCGACTGGCTTAAAGGTGACGAATGGGATACGATCATGAATTATGATGCATTCATGGAGCCAGTGACATGGTTTCTTACAGGAATGGAAAAGCACAGTGATGAGGCCAGAGAAGAACTTCTCGGTAACATCGATAACTTTATCGGGTCGATGGCACACCATATGTCGAATATGCTGACCCCTTCACTGCAGGTAGCGATGAACGAACTTTCGAACCATGATCATTCAAGATTCCTTACAAGAACGAACCACATGGTTGGCCGTGTAGAACATCTGGGAGCGGAAGCCGCAAATGAATATGTAAATAAAGCGGTTATGCGTGAAGCGGTCGTCATGCAGATGACATGGGTGGGAGCACCGACTGTTTATTATGGAGATGAGGCCGGCGTGTGTGGATTCACGGATCCAGATAACAGAAGGACCTATCCGTGGGGACGTGAAGACCATGAACTGATTGCGTTTCACAAAGAAGCGATCCGCATTCACAAAGAGCATCCGGCACTTAGAACCGGTTCTCTGAAGATTCTTGGCGGAGAAGAGAATGTCCTGTCTTATGCAAGGTTCAAAGGCAATGACCGGATCGTCATCGTGATCAATAACCGCAGCGAACGTACGGAAGTGAAAGTTCCTGTATGGGAGGCTGAGATTCCGGCGAAATGTCGTATGAAACGTCTGCTGTATTCTTACAAAGACGGATATACAACAGAGTATGAGGAATATCTGGTGGAAGATGGTGAAGTGGTTGCAAATATGGGACCGCATTCGGCATTGGTGCTGGGAATGCGGAATGAAGAGGAGCATGACTGGCTGTATATCCTGTAGAGTGGAGATAAAAAGATTACCGGAAAAGGAACTGTCCTTTCCGGTAATCTTTTAATATCTGAGTATGCAAAATGGAGTTGCCTGCGGCAGGTTCTCTGTGTTATTTTGTAAGAACTTCTACCCGTCTTCTTTGATAAGAACCATATATTCAATCTGGGCAGAAAGACCGTCGTCATCTGTATAAACGGTCCAGCCGTTGTCTTCGTCTACATAGAATTCCGGAGATCCCTGATTGATCATTGGTTCAATTGTGAACATCATACCTGGGACCAGAACCATCTCGCTGCCCTTTGGAGTAACATAACTTACAAATGGTTCCTCGTGGAATTCCAGACCGATTCCATGACCGCCGATCTCTTCTACGACAGAATATCCGTTTTCCTGTGCGTGGGAATTGATCGCATAAGCAATGTCTCCGAGATGTCCCCATGGTTTTGCAGCTTTGAGGCCGAGTTCCACGCACTCTTTTTGTGACACGGACGATACGTTCTGCTTCCGAAGATACCTCACCGATCGTGAACATACGGGATGCATCGGAAAAATAGCCGTTTAAGATAGTAGATACATCAACATTGATGATATCGCCATCAATCAGGATCTCGTGTTCACTTGGGATGCCGTGGCAGATAACGTTGTTGATAAAGTGCACACGCTTTTTGGGAATCCTTCATAATTCAGAGGCGCAGGAATCCCGCCATGCTCTGTTGTAAAATCATACACCAGTTTATCGATCTCGGCAGTGCTCATTCCTGCGTGAATATGAGCAGCTACATGATCGAGAACTGCGGTGTTCAACGCCGCACTTTTTTAATCATTTCAATCTGTTCCGGTGTTTTCAGTAATGAACGGTCAGGAACGATCTGCCCTTTGGACGCAAGTGTCCATAATTTTATATCTAATTTATCCACAATACTACCTGCTTTCTACATAAATTTTCCACATGTATTATAACACGTTTTTGAAAAAAAGAGACAGGGGAATTTTTGTCAACAGGAGTGAGCCGGATGAAAAAACATCTGTCTCGTATTGTCTCGGCCATAAAAATAAGTTATAATTTTACTGGTATTGTATACAGAAAGTGGGTAAGCTCATAGGTAGGACTTTTCTAAACCGGAAATTCTATATGGTGCAGAATAAACGAATACACAGGCAATATAGAAAGGAGCAGATATATGTTAAGAATTGGAATGCTTACAAGTGGCGGCGACTGCCAGGCACTGAATGCAGCAATGAGAGGCGTCGTAAAGGGGCTTGTTTCAAAAAGGGATGATGTAGAGATTTATGGATTTCAAGATGGATATAAGGGTTTGATCTATTCGAATTTTAAGATGCTTACGTCAAAAGATTTTTCAGGAATCCTGACACTTGGCGGAACAATCCTGGGAACATCAAGACAGCCGTTTAAATTGATGAGAGTACCGGATAAGGACGGAATTGACAAAGTAGAGGCGATGAAACACACATATCACAAGTTGAATCTGGACTGCCTGGTAATTCTGGGAGGGAATGGAACACACAAATCAGCCAATATGCTGAGAGAAGAAGGACTTAATGTGGTAACACTCCCGAAGACGATCGATAATGACCTCTGGGGAACAGATATGACGTTCGGATTCCAGAGTGCAGTAGACATTGCAACAGATACGATTGATAAGATCCATACAACAGCGACATCTCACAGCCGTGTATTTATCGTGGAAGTAATGGGACATAAAGTAGGATGGGTCACACTTCATGCAGGAATTGCCGGTGGTGCCGATATTATTCTTCTTCCGGAGATTCCATACGATATCAATTCAGTGGTTAACGCAATTGAAAAACGCGGCAAAGCAGGGAAGAGATTTACAATTATTGCTGTTGCCGAAGGTGCAATTTCAAAAGAAGATGCAGCACTCTCAAAGAAAGAATTAAAGACAAACAGGCAAAGAAGAAATATCCTTCTGTTGCATATGAACTTGCCGAGAAGATTCAGGAAAAGACAGATAAAGAAGTAAGGATCACAGTTCCCGGACATACACAAAGAGGCGGCTCTCCGTGTGCATATGACCGTGTACTTGCAACAAGACTTGGTGCAGAAGCTTCGAGAGCAATTTTGGAAGCGTGATTTCGGATGTATGGTAGGGACCAGAAATCAGGAGATTATCCGCGTGCCATTGTCAGAAGTTGCCGGAAAACTAAAATATGTAGATCCAAAAGCATCGATCATTGACGAGGCAAAGACCATTGGTATCAGCTTCGGTGATGAATAGATGCGGAGACTGAGCAGGATATCCATTTAGACAAGGAGTGTAAAGAATGTCATATACGGCATTATACCGTAAGTTTCGTCCGGATGAATTCGAAGATGTAAAAGGACAGGATGCGATCGTCCGGACATTGAAGAACCAGATCAATGCCAATCGTATCGGACATGCGTATTTGTTCTTTGGCACCAGAGGAACCGGAAAGACAACCGTTGCGAAGATATTTGCGAAAGCAGTCAACTGCGAACATCCGGCAGATGGAAGCCCGTGCGGGGAGGTGCAATGCCGGTCAATCTCAGCTGGTACATCGATGAATGTGATCGAGATCGATGCTGCATCCAACAATGGTGTGGATAATATACGTGAGATCAGAGAAGAGGTTTCTTACCGCCCTACAGAAGGTAAATATAAAGTGTATATCATTGATGAGGTGCATATGCTGTCGATCGGCGCATTCAATGCATTGTTAAAAACATTGGAAGAACCTCCGGAATATGTTATATTTATTCTTGCGACAACGGAGGCACACAAGATTCCGATCACGATTTTGTCCCGCTGCCAGCGATATGATTTTTAAAAGAATTTCCATTGAGACGATCGCAGCGAGATTGCGTGAACTGATCGATAAAGAAGCGATGGGATGTGGAAGATAAGGCGGTCCGCTATATCGCAAAGATGGCGGATGGCTCTATGAGGGATTCACTGAGCCTTCTGGATCAGTGTGCGGCATTCTATATGAATGAGACACTGACATATGATCATGTATTGGAAGTGCTGGGAACCGTAGATACGGAAGTATTCAGCCGGCTGTTAAGACAGCTGCTTGCGATGGATGTACATCAGGTGATCGAGACGGTAGATGAGCTGGTAATGCAGGGAAGAGAATTGTCTCAGCTGGCGGCAGATTTCACATGGTATCTGAGGAATCTGCTTCTGGTGAAGAGCTCGGATGATATGGAAGATGTACTGGATGTATCATCGGAGAATCTGGCACTGTTAAAAGAAGAAGCACAGATGATTGACAGTGATACACTGATCCGCTACATCCGCATTTTTTCGGATCTGACGAATCAATTGAAATATGCGACACAGAAGAGGGTTCTGCTGGAAGTAACCCTGATCAAATTATGCCGTCCGGCAATGGATCAGAATAAGGACGCCCTACTGGACCGCATCCGTGCGATTGAAAACAGCTGGAGGACGGAGCGTGGGAAGCACCGGTCAGGGAGCGTGTTGTGTATGCATCCGATGCAAAAGAAGCAGCGGCACCGAAGCCGAAACCGGAACTTCCGCAGGCATTAAATGAAGACGTGAAAGCGGTGGCAAAAGATTTCCGGATGATCATCAATGAGGCTTCCCCGATGCTCCGCACATATCTGAAAAAAGCGAGATTAAGTGCCGGAGAAGGCAACCGGCTTCTGATCGTGCTGCCGGATGAACTGAGTGCCAGTGCAGTTGCGACGCCGGATCACAAAGAAGAGATCCAGTCGTTGATCGAGCAGAAGATCGGTAAAAAGTAGAGATAGACGTCCGCCAGATGGAGGCAGGACGCAGATTCGAGGATCACTTTGTGGATCTGGAGAATCTGATCAATATGGAAATTACTGTAGAAGACGAATAGGAGGATATTATCATGGCAAAAAGAGGAGGATTCCCAGGAGGCGGGATGCCGGGAAATATGGCAAATCTGATGAAACAGGCACAGAAGATGCAGCGTCAGATGGAAGAACAGGCAAAGGAAATGGAGACGAAAGAATTCAGTGCAACTGCAGGCAGGCGGTGCTGTTGAAGTAACTGTATCCGGAAGCAAGAAGATATTAAAAGTAAAACTGGATGAAGAAGTAGTAGATCCGGATGATGTAGAGATGCTGGAAGATCTGCTTGTGGCAGCAGTCAATGAAGCACTGGAGAAAGTAGACGCAGAGACAACTTCTGCAATGTCTAAGTTTACCGGCGGCATGGGCGGCGGAATGCCGGGATTATTCTAAGAGAAGATCCGGAAAGAATGATTCTTACAGGGAGTTAAAAATTATGGATTATTACAGTAATCAGATGAGCAAATTGATTGAGGAACTGTCATGCCTTCCGGGAATCGGAGCAAAATCTGCGGCAAGACTTGCGTTCCATCTGATTCATATGCCGGTTGATGATGTAAAAAGACTGGCTTCTACGATGGTGGAAGCCAGAGAGAATATAAAATATTGCAAAGAATGTTATACACTTACCGATCAGAACTGTGCCCGATCTGCAGTAACAGTAACCGTGATCATCAGACGATCATGGTGGTAGAGAATACAAGAGATCTTGCAGCTTATGAAAAAACAGGCAAGTTTGATGGCGTTTATCATGTTCTTCATGGTGCAATCTCTCCAATGCTTGGAATCGGGCCGGATGATATCAAATTAAAGGAACTGATCGGGCGTCTGCAGGAGATGTAAAAGAAGTGATCATTGCAACGAATTCGAGTCTGGAAGGTGAGACTACAGCGATGTATATCAGTAAGCTGATCAAACCGACGGGAATTAAAGTAAGCAGAATTGCAAGCGGCGTTCCGGTCGGAGGAGATCTGGAGTATATCGATGAAGTGACGCTTCTCCGGGCGCTTGAAGCGAAGGACAGAACTGTAGAGCGTTTGTCCCAGCCAGAGGTGAGAGAATGAAGAAAAAGGTTACATCAACAGATATTGCCCATGCTGCCGGAGTATCACAATCTACGGTTTCTATGATCCTGAACAAAAAATATGATGTGTCATTTGCCAAAGAAACTGTGGAAAAAAGTAGAAAATGCTGCAAAAGAGCTGGGATACGTCCCGCCGAAACGGAAAACGAGGAAGGGGACAAAAAGAGAAAACTTCTGGTTGTATTTTGCCCCAATCTGACGAATCCGTATTATGTTTATGCTGTTGCAGGGAATCGAGGCGCATGCAAAAGAAAAAGGATTTGGTCTTTTGTATGTAATACACAGAGAGATCTCCGGATGGAAGAACGCTATCTGAAAATGATGTGGCAGTTACGGCCGCTGGGGATTATCTACACCTGTAATCCGAGCCATTGCTTTATGGATCTGGTGGGAGAGATTGCAGAACAGATACCGGTTGCGATCGTAAATAACCAGAATGAAAAGATGAATGTAGATGCAGTGGAACTTGATAATTCAAAACTTGGAAGAGTGATGGCGAAGCATCTGCTGGAATTAGGTCACAGAAAGGTTGCATATATAGCACCGCCATTGACAGCAAGACAGAAACAACGTTCAAAACGAGTGGAAGCGTTTCCTGAAAGAGTATGAAAAAGCCGGTCTGCGAGACCAGGTGATCATCAAGGCGGCAAAAGAAGAGATTGATCTTGATGTGGCACATATTGATTCCGAATATAAGATCGGATATGAACTGACGAAAGAGTTGTTGAATGAAACGACAGATGTGACAGCAATTGTCGGATTAAATGACATGATTGCATTTGGAGTCATGGATGCACTTCATGAGGCAAAGATAAAAGTGCCGGCCGATGTGTCCGTGATGGGATGTGATAACACACTGTTTGCCAGAATGCATAACATGAATCTGACGACGATCGAGCATTTTGTGACTTTTAAAGGAAGCGGATGCATGTGATATTATAATGAAGAAGATAGCATCACATCATTCAGCGAATATGGAAAACAGCACCGATCAGTACCTATCATGTGGAATATGAACCGCAGCTGATCGTCCGTGGAACAACAACGTATGCAAAAAATGCACGAAAAAAAGAAAATTAATTTTTTTGCGAAAATTATTATTAATAATTACTGATTTTACAAACTGAAAATACATGTTAGATGTTAATGCCCCTTATAAATGCGTGAAAATCGATAATAAAAAAGAAAAATCAAAAAAATAATGTTAACATTTCCATCAAAAATTTAAAAAAGGTCGATTAATAAAATTTAAAAAGAAAATTATTAATAAAAAAAATTTCCATGAATAATAAAAAAACGATCAAGGGAATGGTGAACAGATTTCACCGCTTTTAAGGAGGAAAACAACATGAAATTTTTCCGAAAGCAAATGATATGGGAGTTATATGTGGAGTAACAACAAACCCATCACTGATCGCAAAATCAGGAAAAGTATTTGAAGAAGTTATCAAAGAGATCGCGTCTATCGTAGACGGAGCTATCAGTGGAGAAGTAAAGGCAACAACAGTAGATGCAGAAGGCATGATTAAAGAAGGAAGAGAAATCGCTAAGATCCATCCAAACATGGTTGTAAAAATTCCTACAACAATCGAAGGATTAAAAGCTACAAAAGTATTATCTTCTGAAGGAATCAAAACAAACCTTACATTAATCTTCAATCCAAACCAGGCTTTATTAGCAGCAAGAGCTGGAGCAACATATGTATCTCCATTCTTAGGAAGATTAGATGACATTTCTCAGAACGGATTAGACTTGATTGCAGATATCAGAGAAATCTTTGATGCAGCAGGAGATATCGATACACAGATCATCTGCGCAAGTATACGTAACCCAATCCACGTAACAGAATGTGCTAAGATGGGAGCCGACATTGCCACAGTACCTTATAAACGTAATTTGAACAGATGATGAAACACCCATTAACAGATCAGGGAATCGAAAAATTCCAGGCAGATTACAAAGCAGTATTCGGAGAATAAGAAAGGGTGGTAGATACAATGACAACCGCAGAATTAAAGAAAACAGCAAATGAGGTTCGCAAAGGTATCATTAAATCAACACATGCTGCCAAATCCGGACATCCGGGTGGATCTTTATCAGCAGCTGATGTATTTACATATTTATATTTTGTTGAGTTAAACGTTGATCCTAAGAATCCAAAAAAGATGAAAACAGAGATCGTTTCGTATTATCTAAAGGACATGTAGCTCCTGGATATTACTCAACATTAGCAGAAAGAGGATTTTTCCCAAAAGAAGATCTGCTAACATTAAGACATGTAAAGGATCTTACTTACAGGGACATCCTGATATGAAGAAGATTCCAGGCGTAGATATGTCTAGTGGATCATTAGGACAGGGAATCTCTGCCGCAGTTGGTATGGCACTTGCTGCAAAACTTCAGAATAAAGACTATCGTACATATACACTGCTTGGTGATGGTGAGATTGAAGAAGGCCAGGTGTGGGAAGCAGCAATGTTTGCAGGATCACAGAAAAACTTGACAATTTAGTAGTTATCGTTGATAACAACGGATTACAGATTGATGGACCAATTGATGAAGTAAACTCTCCATATCCGATCAAGCTAAATTCGAAGCATTTAACTTTAATGTGGTTGAAATTGATGGTCACGACTTTGATCAGATCGCTGATGCGTTCAAACAGGCAAAAGAATGCAAAGGAAATGCCAACAGCGATCATTATGAAGACGATCAAAGGTAAAGGTGTATCCTTTCATGGAGAATCAGGTTTCATGGCATGGTTCTGCACCAAATGATGAACAATGTAAACAGGCACTGGAAGAATTAGAAAAGGTGGGCGAAGCATTAAGATGGCAGAAGTAAAGAAAATTGCTACAAGAGAAAGCTATGGTAATGCTTTTTAGTTGAATTAGGACAGGAAAACCCTAATGTTGTAGTTTTAGATGCTGACTTAGCCGCTGCAACAAAAACAGGAATGTTTAAAAAAGCTTATCCTGAAAGACATATAGATTGTGGTATTGCTGAGTGTAACATGATGGGTATTGCGGCAGGACTTGCAACAACAGGAAAAACCCATTTGTAAGTTTTTGCAATGTTTGCAGCAGGACGTGCATTTGAGCAGGTAAGAAACTCTGTTGGATATCCACATTTAAATGTTAAGATCGGAGCTACTCATGGTGGTATTTCCGTAGGTGAAGATGGAGCTACACATCAGTG
>VOFC01004427.1_pt1 | contig 17004 bp, 26 predicted proteins | sample 5384161 | NCBI WGS metagenome assembly VOFC01 (sample SAMN12384722, study PRJNA508395) | human gut metagenome | isolation source: healthy gut B | host: Homo sapiens | reverse complement strand
CAGCCGCGCTCTTCTTTGTGCGTTCAAGGCGATTGTCTGCGAGGGTGACGAGATTGTTGTGTTTGCACCGTATTTTCCGGAATAAATGTTCATCGAAAGCGGTGCCGGTGCCAAGTGCGTCATTGTGCCGCCGTCTATCGCGGATTTTTCAGATTGACTTCGGTGCTCTTGAACAGCGCCTGAATGAGCACACCAAGGCGGTCGTTGTCAACTCGCCGAACAACCCGTCCGGTGCAGTGTACCCGAGCAGACCATCAAGCGCCTTGCCGACATGCTGCGCGGCAAGGAGAAGGAATACGGTCACCCGATTTACCTCATCTCGGATGAGCCGTACCGCGAGATCGTATATGATGGCGTGCAGGTGCCGTTTGTGCCGCATTTCTATGACGATACCCATTATCTGCTACTGTACTCCAAGTCGCTGTCGCTGCCGGTGAGCGTATCGGCTATGTGCTCGTACCGCCGGCAGCCGCCGACAGCAAGGCGCTGTACGCTGCGGTCTGCGGTGCCGGCCGCGCACTCGGTTATGTTTATGCACCGAGTATGTTCCAGCGCGTAGCGGCACGCTGTGCCGACCAGACCAGCGATATTGCGGTCTACCAGACCAACCGCGACCTGCTCTTTAACGGTCTGACCTCGATGGGGTATCACTGTGTCAAAAGCCTGACGGCGCGTTTTATCTGTTCCCCCGCAGACGCTCGAGGCGGACGACCGCGCCTTCAGTGAACGCGCAAAGAAATATGACCTGCTGGTCGTTCCGGTGCGGATTTCGGTGCCCCGGTCATATGCGGCGAATTTCTTACTGTGTGAAAACCGAGACCATCGAGCGTGCGCTGCCGCTGTTTGAGCGACTGGCGAAGGAGTATCGCTAATTTGTTATGTAAAAGTTCACAAGTGATTTCGGTTAATTTATGTACAAGATGTCAAACGGTATTGTGCAATCCATACAAAATAATAACGCTTTGTATTGTAGGATATTCATAAAATCTTGCTCTTGTATTCTTTTCAGGGAAAGTGTATTATAATACCAGAGATCAGAAAGGATCTCAAAAAAATACAATCACTTGAATCACTGAAAAGGAGTGCAAAGATTATGGGTATGAGAAGTTTCTTCAATGGACTGGTAAACGCTCGCATGGTAGAACTGGAAAGCGAACACATCAACGCTAAGACCATGAACCGTACCAATCGTCGCGGCAAGTAATCGTCTGATTTAAAAAAAACATCACACGAGGAGCCGTAACCGTACATGACAACTGAAGACAGTAAGTGAAAACCCTTCCGAGGACAACATTCGGAAGGGTTTTTGATGAAGGCAATACCGCACAATTAAAGCTGCGGCGCTTTTTACGGAAATTTTGTGTCCTGATGTCGTTCCGGCTTTACGGTAATACACAAAGTATTACCGCAAAACCGCGCCTAATCAGTACGCAAAATTTGCTCGTAAATCGCTCTTGTTCAATTATGCGGTATTGCCTTATCCGGTCGGATGCTCCTGCGCGAACTCAATCTGGCGGCGGAAGAACGCAGCGCGTTCATCGAGTGTGGACGGCCGGATGCTGTGCTTGCCGCAATCCGGGCAGACGCGGGGTTTCAGCGCTGCCGAAGAAGATAAAGTGGCAGCATTTGGTGTCGCAAGTGTAGATCATGGCTTCACCTCTCTTTTACTGAGGACAGTGTACCACAGAGAAAGTCCGATAAAACTCCCTTTCTTGCAGGAGCATGGGGAAGTATGGTATACTGATAGCACCAATCATAAAAAATTTGTCTGGGAGTATCAAAATGGGGAACAAAACGCAGTCTGTTACGTCAATTATATTTACCGGCGGTTTTATGCACCGCGCTCTGGGGCAGTGCGGCGCCGTGCGTCAAGCGCGGGTACGAGCTGTTCGCTGTTTCGGCTGACGCGCCGTTTCGCAGCTTGTATTCGCCGGCTGGCGGTTTGCGCTGGCGGAATTCTTGTGCTGCTCGTGACCCGGCTGAAAGGGCACCGAATCGTGCCCAAACGGGACGAAATCAAGCCGATTCTGGCGATCAGCCTGTTTCAGAGCATGCTGCAGTATGTGTGCTACTACATCGGTCTGAGCGGTACGACCGGCACCAAAGGCTCGGTGCTCTCCGGCACGCAGACGTTTTTTGCGCTACTGCTGGCGCATTGCCTGCTGCCGAATGACAAGCTCAACCGACGGAAAACGCTTGGCTGCATCTGCGGCTTTGCGGGCGTGCTCGCGCTCGGACTGGGCGGACTGAACGGCTTCAACCTCACCGGTGACGGTCTGGTGCTGCTGAGCGCGGTCTCGGCGGGCGCGGGCGCGCTTGTCTCGCGCATTTACACGCCCGGCCGTGATCCCATGCTGCTGACCGGCTGGCAGCTGCTCATCGGCGGCTGCTTCCTGCTGGGTGTCGGCACGATGGGAGGAGGCGCACTCGGTCGGGTGACGCTCGGCGGCGTGCTGCTGCTTGGCTACATGATCGTGCTGTCTGCGGCAGCGTTTACCATCTGGACGGCGCTTTTGGGTAAATTTCCGGTCGGAAAGGTCAGTTTGTTCGGCTTCCTGATTCCGGTGTTCGGCACGCTGTTCTCCGCGCTCGTGCTCGGCGAGAATATCTTCACCGCACGCAATCTGGCGGCGCTCGTGCTGGTCAGCGGAGGTATTGCGGTCGCAAACTCTGCAAGTACGAAAAAATAACACCGCAGACGGAATTGCGGTGCATAAAGGGTTAATCTATGGTATTTAGTTCTGCAATTTCGCTGTTTTTCTTTGTGCCGATCGTGTTTCTGCTCGATCGCAGACTGTCGAACGTGGATGCGAAAAACACCTGGCTGCTCCTCGCAAGTCTGGTGTTCTACTCGTTCGGACAGGTGTATTACCTGCCGCTGCTGCTGCTCTCGGTGGCGCTTAACTACGTTTGCGGACGGCTGGCCGCAGGAAAAGTACGCCAAACTCGGTGTCACACTCGCGGTCATCGGCGGGATAGGACTGCTCGCCGTGTTCAAGTACGCGGATTTCGCTATTCGCACAGTGAACGCACTGTGCGGGCTGCACCTGCCGCTGACCGGCATTGCGCTGCCCATCGGCATCTCGTTCTTCACCTTCCAAGGGTTAAGCTACGTTATTGACGTGTACCGGGAGCCGAAAATGGTCTCGCACTCGTTCAAGAAGGTGCTGCTGTACATCGCGTTTTTCCCGCAGCTGATCGCCGGGCCGATCGTCAAATACCATGACGTCGAGCAGGAGATCGACAGCCGCCGCACCACTCCGCAGGAGACCGCACTCGGCATCCGCCGGTTTATCTGCGGTCTGAGCAAAAAGCTGCTGTTGTCGAACGCGCTCGGTCAGATGGCGGATACCGTGTTCGCGCTGCCTGCCGGAGAGATCGGCATGCTGGCAGGATGGACGGGCGCCATTTGCTACACGCTGCAGATCTACTTTGATTTTTCCGGCTACTCGGATATGGCCATCGGTCTCGGACGCATGTTTGGCTTCCATTTCCGCGAAAACTTCAATTATCCGTACACCGCGACCACCATCAAGGAGTTTTGGCGGCGCTGGCACATGACTCTCGGCGGTTGGTTCCGGGACTATGTTTATATTCCCCTCGGCGGCAGCCGAAAGGGGTGTGCGCGGACGTGGCTCAACCGTTTTTCTCGTATTTTTCGCAACCGGCCTGTGGCATGGCGCAAGCTGGACGTTTGTCCTCTGGGGGCTGTGGCACGGCTTGTTTTCCGTGCTTGAGGACTGCGGCGCGATTCCGGTAGACAAGCTCAAGGGCAAGCGCATCGGACAGCTGTATACGCTGCTCGTGGTCGTGCTCGGCTTTACGCTGTTCCGTGCGGACACGCTGACGCAGGCCGGCGCCATGTATGCCGCGATGTTCTCCGGCATTGGTCTGCACTGGCTGGGCACAGCGGCTGTCTGGGCAAAATTTACACCTGCGTTTGCACTGACGCTGTGTCTTGCACTGCTCCTGTGTACGCCTGTGGCTCGTGAGCATACGCCGAAACGTGAGAGTGTGACGTTCATCGGCTCTCTGGGGTTGCTGCTGCTGTGCATGATGTACCTTGCGGCAGGCTCGTTTAATCCGTTCATTTACTTCCGATTTTGAGGTGAAATATGAAATATAAATGGTTTACAGCGGCGTTTTTGTCGCTGTGCCTGATTCCGGCAGCGGGTATGCTCGTGCTGCCCGAGCAGCAGACGGCAGGCAATGAGCATCTCACGCCCAAGCCGAGCCTGTGGAACGCGCAGACCGGCTGGAACGCAGACTTTCTCGGCGGCCTGACTGATTATGTTGCCGACCATTTCGGCTTCCGGCAGGAGCTTGTCACCGCGAACGCCGCCCTGCAGACCAGACTGCTGTGCACCTCGCCTGCTGAGGATGTCATTTACGGTACGGACGGCTGGCTGTACTACGCGAAAACGCTCGATGATTATCAGAATCACGCAACGCTGACCGAGAGTGAGCGCAGCAGCTGGCGCAGACGGTAAAATCCATGCAGGACTACTGCGAAAGCCGCGGCGCGCGCTTTCTGTTCACGATTGCGCCGAATAAAAAGCTCGCTTTACCCGGAGCACATGCCTGCGCGCTACCCGACCGAGGACGCGGACGGCAGCTACGAGCGCGTGCTGCCGTATCTCGAGCAGGAGGGCGTGAACTATGCCGACCTGTTCTCCGTGTTCCGCGCACACGCAAACGTGCTGTATTATAAGACCGACTCGCACTGGACGAACCGCGGCGCCGCGCTCGCACACGATTATCTGATGAACACGCTCGGTCTGCCGCATACATCGTTCACGGATGAGGAATATACGACCGAGCGGAGCCACAGCGGCGATTTTACCAAATGCTGTACCCGAAAGGCACGCAAAAGGAGGAAACGCAGGTGTATCAGACCTCGTTTTCGTATGTGAACCCGCCGCGCTCGGACGAGGATATCCTCATGCAGACCACACAGGAGAATGCGCCGAACGGCCGTCTGCTGCTGTGCCGCGATTCGTTCGGCAATGCGCTGCATCCGTTTCTTGCGGAGGATTTCCGTGAGGCGATCATCACCCGGCAGATGCCGTATCCGCTGGAGCAGGTGCAGGAGGGCGATACGGTCATCATCGAGATTGTCGAGCGAAATCTGCCGAATATACTAAAAATATTCACCGGATTTGGGGAACAAAATCGAACCGTAATCCGTCTAATCAGTATCCGCAGGAGAAATAAACAATATGGAGGAAATTTTATGAAAAAGCTGACAGCCATGCTGCTGGCACTAACGCTCTGCTTGGGTCTTGCTGCGTGCGGCGGCAACACCGCACAGGACGATACCAAGGACGAGAGCCAGACCGTCCAGACCGGCAAAACCGAGGATAAGAAGGACGAAGCGAAGACCGAGGATAAATCCGACGAGACCAAGACCGAGGACGCAAAGACCGAGACTAAGACTGACGATAAGACCTCGACCGACAGCAAAACCGAGGATAAAACCAACGAAACCAAGCCGGTGACGAGCAGCACGAACACCACGACCGCAAAGCCGTCTGCTTCAGCGGGCACGAGCAAGCCGTCTGCCTCGACGAGCAAACCGGCGGCATCCGCTCCGGAAAGCAAGCCGGCACAGAGCAAGCCTGCGGCAAGCGCCCGGCTGAGACCAAACCCGCAGAACCGGCGAAGCCGACTGCCTCTCAGGCGAGCGGGTACGTCGGCTCGTCCGCATCCGCACTCGAGAGCGCACTCGGCGCACCGACATCCAAGAGCTATTCGCCGAGCTGCATGGGCGAAGGCGAGGACGGCATCTGGACGTATGACGGTTTTACCGTTTATACCTATAAAGAGGGCGGTTCGGAGACTGTCGAAGCAGTTCAATAAATTAGCAGTTAGTAATCGACGATACGGTTTTATATGTTTCGCAGGGCAGGCCAGTGGCCTCCCTTTTTCGCGTTCTGCAGAGGTAAAATAAAAGGGCAGACCGGTGGTCTGCCCCATGGGAGATAAAATTCCCAATTACTGATTCATCACAGAATGCGTCGCTGCGGTTTATTCGCTACCTGCTTCACGGCCTTGCACGGCACGCCGATGGCAAGCATACCTGCCGGTATATCCTCCGTCACAACGCTGCCTGCGCCGATGACGGCGTTATCACCGATGGTGACGCCCGGGCAAATTTGCACGCCCATGCCAATCCAGACGTTATTGCCGATGGTGACCGGCTTGGCATATTCCAGTCCGGCGTTGCGCTGTGCAACATCGAACGGATGGCCTGCGGTCGAGATACAGCAGTTCGGGCCGATGAACACATGGTCGCCGATGGTGACCGGCGCCGCGTCCAGAATCACAAGGTTATGGTTGGCATAAAATGCACGGCCGACACGCGTATGGCTGCCGTAATCGACAAAAACGGCGGCTCAATGACGATATCGGGCGCACAGGCACCTAAAATGGTATGCAGAAGGGCGTTTTTCTCCTCCTTCTGGGAGGAACGGAGTGCGTTGTAATCCATGCACAGATCGCTGGTCTGCGCACGCGCTTCGAGCAGTGCGGGTCGCTGTTGGCGTCGTACAGCAAGCCGGAAGCGGCTTTTTCAAGTTCGGTCATCGTCAGGGTTCCTCCTTAATTCTGGTGGCGTACCAGTTCATAATCATCGCCGGAGCGGTAGTACGGACAGCTTTTTTGCCGGTCTGCATCAGGCGGTAGAATTCGTCCTCATCCAGATAGGCTTCGCATACATATTCATCCATTTCATCATCGTAGACGTTGTAGGCGCAGTCGTCACAGGTTCCGGTCATCGGTCAGCGCTCCTTTCGATTTGGTCGATTGCGGACTGCAGAATAGCCTCGGGGTCGTTGCCGCAGATGTCGAGACACTCCGCATAGATAAGTCGGGTTTCGCGGATACCGAAGTATTCTTTGGCCATAGCGGTCAGATAATCGAAGCTGAACCGCGGGTCGTACGCGCGCCGCCTGCGGTGGTGATGTAGGTCAGACTGCGGGCGCGGCACAGGCCGCACGACTGTCCGTGGTCGTTGTAGGCGCTGACAATGCCGGGGACATAAATGTTCTCGATGTAGGTTTTCAGCTGTGCCGGAAAGCCCAGATCCCAATGGGGGAGGCAATGATGATATCGTCGGCATCGGCGAACTGGTGGGCATAATCGAACATCGGGTCGTGCCATTTGCCGCCGGCAATGAGCGATTCGCGGTGAGCAAGCCGTTTACGGTCGAGGCAGGACGAGCGGCTGATCGTATACGTTCAGCTCGGTGACGTCGCTTATGTGTGCGAGATAGGCGTGCGCCAGCCGTTCTGTCCGCGACTCTTCCCGCGGACAGGCGTTGATGTAGAGTGTCATGGTATCCTTCCTTCTTCTTGTTCCTAACTATATAGTATAGCAGAAAAATGAGGAATTAGGAATGAGAAATTATTGTGAGGATGAAACGTTTACCCTGGGGTGCTGCTCAATAAATTAGCAGATTATTTTATGCTGTTTACCAGAGCCTGCCAAACTGTGGTATCGAAAGATTCATCCGCGATAAAGCAATAGCTATACTTGCTATCCTTCCACTCGACCGCGGTATAACCGGTCTCAGCATAGAGCAGTGCATCCGTACCCTCAAGTTTCTCGCCGGAAACGGTGTGGTTCATACCGGTCAGCGCGTCCTCGCCTTTTACCCATGCAGTATTTAAGTGTATGTCCTTCCGCGTCCGCATACACAACAACAGCCATGCCGAACTGATCGGATGCCGAGTCGAACGCATAGCCATCCGGCAAGGTCTCCGGCAGCGCCAGCGGAACGCAGCGGCAAAGCGCGTCTCGTCGTGTCGTACTCCTGCGGCGCGGTGGCGGTTGACAACAGGAGGTATGGTCTGGAGCAGTTTGTGCATATACAGGTTTTATAGTTGCGATGAAAAGATATGATTGCCAGCAGACAACCGGCATGCAGGCGAATGGAATGCTTTTCGCCACGGATTCGGCTTGCGCACCGGAGACTGATCGAGCGCCGCGTGCAGGCGCTGCTCCATATCCGGTGAGGGATTGACGTGCTCCATCAAACGGTTGTATTTATTCATCGAAATCATACGCCTCCTTCAGTGTCTCTTTGAGCATACTGCGTCCTCGGTGCAGCAGGGAACGCACGGTGCTCTCCTTCTGTCCGAGAATGCGTGCGATTTCCGCGGTAGAATACCCTTCGTGATAGAACAGATGAATGGGTTCGCGGTACTTGGACGGCAAAGCGCGCACAGCATCCCACAAACGCAAAGGTTACTGTCTAAGTCAGCGCACGGATAGCTTTCCTCGAGTGTGTCCGTGCGCTTGAACCACGCCGAATTCAGCTTGTTTTTGCTCAGGTTGATGGCAACCCGCAGCAGCCACGCCTTTTCGTGCGCCGGTGATTCCAGTTCCGGAGAAGTGCGCATATACTGCAGAAAGGTGTCCTGCAGTACGTCCTCTGCATCGCTTTTTGTTGTGTAAGTACGCATAAGCCGCACGAAACACAGCAGTACCCCATCTATCATATAACTGCGAAAGCTGTGCGTGTGCTGCCGCCGAAGCGCGCGCAGGCGCAATCGCCTGCAGAACGGCAAACAGCAGCCGCCGGAATCGGCTGATTGGAATCGTCAGTGTCATAATGTCACCTCTATGGATCAATTTATTTTCTGATCTATATACATTTAATATAACAAAAATGTTGCGTAAGGCACAGAAAAATTTTTATTTTTTTTCTGCAACATTTCAATCCGCCGATTGTATATAGGGCAGAACGGCAAATAAAGCGGCCGCAGAAAAATTTTTTGAAAAGACTGCAGCATTTTGCGGTTCCTGATTGTATCAATAGCGAACGGCAAAAAACACGCAAATAATGAAAGGACGATTTTTATGAAAAAGGACGATTTCTATGATGATGGCACTGGCAGTAGCCGGTACGATGGCAGCACCGGCGATGGCGGTAAACGATGAGCCGATGGTGATTGCTCCGGCACCGAACGCACAGAGCCAGCAGGCACAGATGAAGATTGTTGTCAAGGGCAAGACCATGCCCGTGCAGACGATTTCCGTGAACGGCTGCACGATGGCTCCGGTCCGCGCCATTGCGGAGGCGCTGGGCTTCAAGGTAACGTGGAACGCTGACCGCTCCATCAACATCAACAACGGCAAAATGCGGTCCGATCTGCGCATTGGCGACAACAGCTATGTCGTTTATACTGCCGTTGAGGGCATGGCCGGTATGAGCGCACCGTTTTCGCTCGGTTCCGCGCCGGTCATCAAGAACAACACCGCACGTATGTGCCGATCGACCTGTTCGTGCCGCTGTTCGGCAACGATCCGGCAACCGTAAAGACCAGCGGCGACATCATCACCATTAACCCGGATGCCAAGACCGAGGACGGCGATTCTTCGCAGATTCCGAATCTGATGACCACCCATGACTCCCTTGCAGAGCTTGCAAAGGCAGTCGGCTTTGACATCAAGGCGCCGACCGTACCCGCTGGCTACGAGACAGATGCGTACATTGATATCTCCGGTGAGCTGGCCGAGGTGTTCTATGCGAAGGGCGATGATACGCTCGTGTACCGCGTAAGCCGCGGCGAAGGCGATAACTCCGGCGACTATAACACCTATTCCAGCAAAAAAAACCGTGGATGTGAACGGCGTTTCGGTCGAACTGCGCGGCAACGATAAGGTAAATGTGGCAACGTGGTCGAATGGCGGCTTTGCGTACTCTGTATCCGCGAAGCAGGGAATCAGTGAGACAGGATGTCGCGGCGGTAGTCAACAGCGCCTTCTAAAAGAGAAAGAGTTGAGAGTGGAGATTTTCTCCACTCTTTCTTTTTTACAGGTATACAGAAAAAGAGTGGAAAAGCTCTTCGCTCTCCACTCTTCAATCTTCACGCTATGAACTTAGTCAGCCCAGTACTTCGCAACATGAGCCTTGGTAACCTCAGCAGCCGTCTTGATGTTCTCCTCGTTGGACAGCTTGTAGTAGTCCGGACGGAAAACTTCCATGGTGCAGACATCACCCTCGAAGCCGATCTTCTTGAGGGTATCAGCGTAGCGCTTGTGATCGAGGCAGTCGCCCGGCTCGCCCGGCCACAGACGCTTCTCGTCGTTGTTGTAAGCAGCGCCGCACGGCATATTCTCCATGCCGTTCAGGTGCCATACGAAAATCTTCTTGCCGTCGGCCTTCTCGAGCCCCGAAAGAAGAAGCCATTGCATGGAAATGATACTGGTCGAGGGTGATGCCGACCAGCGGGATGATTGACCTCGGAAACGATGTCGTAAGCGTACTCGAAGCGGTTGATGGACATGGTCGGGCGCCGCAGAACTCGATGGACAGCTTGATGCCGTGCGGCTCAACCTTCTTTACCATCTCCTTGAGAACAGCAACAGCGTCCTCGCGGATCTCGTCAACGGTAGCCGGAACGGTCAGGTCCATGGACGGTACAACAACGATCATCTTGCAGCCCAGCTTGTTGCAGTCCTCGATGATCTGATCGAGCTTTGCCATAACGGCGTCCTTTTCCTCCTGGGTCTGCTTCATGTTGAAGAAGATCAGAGCGTTGTAGGACAGCATCTTCAGATGGTGCTTCGGGTCAGCGAACCATGCGGCCAGATCGTCGATGGTGTACTTGCCGGCAGCGATCTCGCGGTCGAGGCACTCGGACTGGATATCAATGTAGTCAACGCCGTACTTCTCGCACAGGTCGAGATCCTCGAGTACGGAGTGATTTTCGCAGAAACGGTTGCAGCCTTCGTTAAAACCGATTTTCATAGCAGTAACTCCTTTTTTAGCGTATCAATTTCGCGTTGTAAAACGCGGTATAGTGGGATTAAGGTGATATGCAAGGGCAGTAAAGCAGGAAGTCGGCCGCCCTTGCGAGTGAGTAGCAATGAATAGAAAATGCCAGGTGGATTACTTCTTGTAGAAGTCCGGGGTGCCGCCGGTAACAACCTTCTCCGGCACACCGGAGGTCTGGGACTTTACCAGAGCGTCAGCGGTGATGGAAGCAACGTAGCCGTCCCATGCAGAGGAGCCGCCGGTCTCGCCCTTGAGTGCGTGGTCGACCCAGTCCTGGATCTCGACGTCGTAGGAGTCGATGAAGCGCAGGATCCAGTTGTCCTCGATCTTGGTGGAAACCTCGTTAGCGTAGCGAACGGTCGGGAAGGACGGGCACGGCAGGTTTACAACGCCGTTCTCACACAACCTCGCAGTTGATGTCGTAGCCGAAGCCGCAGTTTACGTTGACCTCGAGCATGTTAATGATGCCGCCCTTGGTCTTCATGATCATGATCTGCGGGTCCTTCAGCGCGTTCTTGACCTTGGAGTTGGTCTTCGGCATGATGCACTGTACCTCGTCCCACTCATCGTTTACGAGCCACGGCAGAACGTCGATCTCGTGAATTGCGGTGTCGGTAACAGCCATTGCGGTGGTGTAGTCGTCGGCAACGCCGTCTGCACGGTGGGTGCACTTGATTACCATCGGGGCACCGAACTTGCCGGAGTCGATCAGTTCCTTGACCTGACGGTAGCCGCGGTCGTAGCGGCGCATGAAGCCGACCTGTACGAGGTGCTTGCCGCCTGCCATCTCGGCCTCGACGATTTCCTTGCCGTCAGCAGCGGTGTTTGCCAGCGGCTTCTCGGAGAATACCGGCTTGCCAGCCTTGATAGCTGCCAGAACCGGACCCTTGTGGAACTGACCCGGGGTGGTAACGACAACTGCGTTTACGTCCGGATCGTTGATTGCTTCGTTGAAGTCGGTGTAGATCTTGGTGCCGGCGCCTGCGATCTCAGCGCCCTTCTTTGCGCCCTCCTCGAATACGTCGCAGACTGCAACGATCTTCGCGCCGCGGATGCGGTTCTGGATGCGCTCGATGTGTTCGCGGCCGATCATACCGCAGCCGATCAGTGCAATGTTCAGGTTTTCCATGATGAATTCCTCCTAAAATGTTGTGTAAAATGGGTGAAAAGGTGGTTTTTGTGAGAGGTCAGCGCAGACTGTTCTGCGTTTAAATTCGTGTTTACTGATGCACGCATCAGTCGGTACTCTTGTGTGCATTCCTCATTTTTGAGGTCAGGTTGATTATACATCTGCGTTCACGAGAACGCAATAGGGAATTTTAAAATTTTCAAAAATATTTTACTACCCGGCGGCGAGGATCAAAACCGCCGGACACACTGCTGCACCGAAAACGGTGCGAAAGGGGAAAAAAAAGGTGTGTGTTGTCTTAAAATCAGGCTGCGATGCCGAGGGGAGAGAACAGGATGTAAATGCCGAGTGCCAGAAGCAGGCCGATGATGGATACAACATGGCGGTACTTCCACGGGGTCAGGTCTACTGCGCCTACGTCGCGGATCTCGTACTCCTCAGCCGGGTGATACTTGTTCAGATACCACATGATGAGCAGCTCGATCGGGAACAGAACAGCCATTGCGTACAGATAGTGGATCGGGTTGAAGAGCCCGGGATAGCAGGGCTTGATGAGCAGGAACGCACCGTAGCATACAACATGGAACACGGTGATTACCTTCGGCATGTACTTCGGGATGCGCTTGAACATAAAGATGCCGAGGATGGTGCACAGTACCGGCAGGGAAACGAACTGGCTCATGGAGTTCAGGAACGTGGTGATGCCGCCGGCGTACATAACGAACGGAGCGATAACAATCGCGATGCAGCCTGCGATGGTGCCGTAGATCCTGCCGACCTTGACGCACTTTGGTGTCCGAAGCCTTCGGATTGATGGACGAACGGTACAGGTCGAGGGTAAACATGGTCGATGCGGAGTTGAGCACCGAGTTGAACGAGGACAGGATCGCGCCGAACATGAACAGCGGCGAAGAAGCCCATGACCGGCTTCGGGGACGATCTCAGAAATGAGAGCCGGATAAGCGAAAGTCGATCGCGGAGGAGCCGGCAGCTGCGAGCTTTTCCTGGATGGACGGCAGATAGAATGCGATGATGCCCGGCAGATACGAGGTACAGAGGGCCGAGGCACTTGAGGAAGCCGCAGAAAATAGCGCCCTTCTGGCCTTCCTTGAGGCTCTTTGCCGCGAGAGAACGCTGGACAAAGGACTGGTTGGTGCACCACCAGTACAGGTTGTTGAAGAACATACCGGTGATGATCAGCGGCCACGGAACTTCCCGTTCCGGTGCATTCCATGCGTTGATTGCGTTCATTTTGGCCGGATCAGCCTCTACCATGTACTTGATGCCGTCCAGATGCCGTGGCCGCCGGTTGCAGCGGACAGAGCCGCGAAGCCGAGGAACGGGATCATCAGACCGCCGATGATAAGGCCGATGCCGTTGATGGTATCAGAAACCGCAACTGCCTTCAGGCCGCCGAAGATGGCGTAGCAGCCGCCGATGATGCCGATGATGAGGCACAGGATGGCAACAGCCATGAACTTGCTGGTGCCGAGGATGCCGGAGATGTCGAAGATCTGCTCGAAAACGACTGCACCGGAGTACAGGATGACCGGCAGGTTGAGGATGGAGTACATAACAACGATTACCAGCGAGAACATCGTCTTGGTGCCCTTGCCGTAGCGCTCCTCCATCAGGGACGGGATGGTCATGGCGCCCATTTTCAGGTACTTCGGCAGGGAAGTAGTACGCCAGAACCAGCAGGGTGAACATCGAGCCGACCTCCCAGGCGATCGGGCCCATGTTGGTCTTCCAGCTCTGGCCGTTCAGACCGACGAGCTGTTCAGCGGAAAGGTTGGTCAGCAGCAGAGAACCGGCGATGACTACGCCCGGCAGGCCGCGGCCTGCGAGGAAATAACCCTCGGCGGTGTCGAGCTGCTCGTCACGGGTTTTCCATGCGGAAATGATGCAACGAGGGCTGTGAACAACAAACGATATGCCTGTCCATGCGAGCGAGGAGAAGAATGTCATTTGATAACCCCCCATATCGTTCTCTTTTCGTTCTCGTGAACGCTTTCCCCAAAATGCAATGATGCAGAGCTTTTCCGGCGCGTTCTCCCTTGCATTCTTGTTTTTTTGGGGATTTGTTTTCTCGGCGTTCTCGTGAACACGTTTATTTTGGATTTGCAAAAAAATTCCCCCGATAAAACATAGCATATTTTGAGAAAAACAGCTTTTTGAATGTTTTGTAATCCGGGGATTTATTTCGTTGTCCATAGATTATCATGTTGGTTGGGATATTTCAAGTCTTAAATGTGAGACTTATTTCGATTTAGTAAACAGTACAAAATTAAGATTGCCTTTTTGTATGAATAGCCACTGAATTATTCACATATGCGTGCAAAGCGTGCAATCTGATAGGCATTTTGCATAAAAACAGAGGGGTATATTGGGCGATTGCCGTGGCGGTCAAGAAAAAGCAAATGCATAGGAAAAAAACACGCGAAAAAACAGTTTGCAAGTTGCGTGCATTGTGTTATACTATAAACAGAAAAAACGAGTGGGCAATACTCACTATATAGTAAGGAGGAAAAAGCATGGCTGTAACCGCTCAGCAGATTGCGGATCTCGCGGGAGTATCGCGCGGCACTGTGGATCGTGCGCTGCACAATCGAGGCCGTGTAAATCCCGAAGTAGCGGCTAAGATTCACAAAATTGCAGCAGAATTAGGGTATAAACCGAATCTAATCGGACAGGCACTGGTCAAATCCCGCCGGGAGTTCAAGCTGGGTGCGATTCTGCAGTCCACCGAGACGCCGACGATGCAGATCGTGCGTGCAGGCGTGCAGCGCGCCGCAGAGGAGCTTGCCGCCTCGGGCGTGGAACTGATCATGCGCGAAAACCGCGGTCTGGATACCGAAATGGTGCTTGAACACATTGAAGAGCTGGTTTCACAGGGCGTGCAGGGACTGGCTATCGCGCCGAACAACTCGCCGGAGATTCGCCAGTGCATTGATGAACTGCACGCACAGGGCATTCCGGTCATCACATTCAACTCGGATGCGCCGGGCAGCAGGCGTCTTGCGTTCATCGGTATGGACAACTACCGCGCCGGACAGACCGCCGCAGGCTTGCTTCGGCTGATGCTGCCCGAGGGCGGCAAGGTGCTTCCGCTGGCGGGACACTTGAATAATACCGCACATAATAACCGTTTAAACGGATTTATGGATACGATTAACGGTGAAACAGGAAACGAAAATTGAACTGTTAGCGTTTCAGCCGTGTTTCGACCGGGACGACTATGCCCACGAGATTACGCAGCACGCATTGCGTGCAAATCCTGACCTGACCGGCATTTACGTTGCGTCCAACGGACAGGTCGGTGCGTGCGCAGCCGTAGAGGAAGAAGGCCGAAAGGGCAAGGGTCAAGGTCGTTGCATTCGACCTCAACCCGATGAATATGGAACTGCTCCAGTCGGACAGCTTGAGTTTCGTGCTCGATCAGAAGGCATTCGAGCAGGGATACCGGCCGCCGTTCCTGCTGTTTGATTACCTGCAGAACAGAAAAGCACCGGAAAAAAGAACTTTGCTTTATACGGATATTGCAATCAAAACCAAGTTTAACAGCGATAAACCTGTGGGAATGGAATAAGAAAGAACCGCACATTGTGCGGTTCTTTTTAATGGAAAATTGAGAATGGAAAATGAATACGGTGATTTACTCTAAAGTGTGATTTAATGTTGTGCAAACAACCGCAAATCGCTGGGATTTCAGTGCTTCTGTGAATCTTTTTCGCTATTTCTGTGGATACAGTCTCCGCCTGATTGAGCACAACGATATCCGCTAAGTGTTCTGCAATAATGCCTTGCGCGGCCAGCTCCGGCGTGACAATACCGCTCATGTGTGCACCGGTGCGTGCACAGAACAGTTCCGGTCGGTGTACGGTTTGTTTGACTGGCTTTCCAAACCCGGATGCGCCCACGACGCACACGGTTTTGCGTGTATTCTCAGGTATGACCGGCTCATGCGAGGCGTGTGCCTTGAGCGGCAGCCGCTTGGAGCCGTCGGCTTCCACAATCACATAGTCAGCGGCGTCCGCGAGCACGGAAAAGGAAGTGCCGGCGCGGTCAGCTTCGCCCTCAGCGGCAGGCGTGCCCATGCAGATCACGCGGTGAAGCGCAAGTGCGCGGCGGACCTGTTCGATGTCATCCGTCACCAACAGGGGAATGCCCGCAAACGGCAAAATGTGCGTGGAAGTCGTCAAAATCACCGTTCCGGATAATTCTTCGGCCAGTATACGCAGTAAAGTTGTTTTTCCCGCCGCTGCCGATCACGGCGGTTATGCCTTTTTATCATGTGTAATTGTTCACATATTTTCATAAATCCACCTAATACAGCCATGTTTACCGTAGGGGCGTAGGGCTAACGGGATGATCGAAACCACGCTTTCGATCCGAAGAAAAATCGCTTGTTTTTCTCTTCCCTTGTATAAATTCCGAGGTCTGCATGCCGCCAGCGGCAAAAGAAGGGCCTGGGCCACGCCCCTGGAATTTATGAATTTGCGGCGGGAGGTCAAATTCTGCCAGACTGGGGCGGATGACTGCCCGCCGTTGTAAATTATCTGCATGCATATGCGGCGGGGGTCACCCCTGCCCTGCAACATGCTTTTATAATAGTATTATATCATGTCTGCCACACAGAAAAAATATTGACTTCACTCGACCAATACGCTATAATCATCGATAGCAATCGTTATAGTTTGCAAAATACAACGAAGATAAACGGAGGAAAACGCCATGTTAGTCGTGATACGCGGTGCGGGAGACATTGCCACGGGGATTGCCTTGCGGCTGTACCGCGCAGGCATTCGTCTGGTGCTGACAGACCTGCCGCAGCAACGTCGATCCGCCGCACGGCATGCTTTTCGGAAGCGATTCGATTGGGCGAAACAGTCGTTGAGGGCGTGCATGCACGCCGAGCCGATAGCGCAGCCGAAGCGGCAGCACTGACCGAACAGGGCATCATTGCTGTGCTGGCCGATCCGGCAGCAGGCTGCGTGCAGGAACTGCACCCTGATGCCCTTTGGTGGACGCGATTCTGGCGAAGAAAAACTCGGTACGCACTATCACGGATGCGCCGATCGTCATTGCGGTC
>VOFC01003243.1_pt1 | contig 17014 bp, 25 predicted proteins | sample 5384161 | NCBI WGS metagenome assembly VOFC01 (sample SAMN12384722, study PRJNA508395) | human gut metagenome | isolation source: healthy gut B | host: Homo sapiens | reverse complement strand
TTTTTAATCGTAAAAGCCGGACTTTTTAAAGGATGAGGACAGCAAAGTTCTATCGAAAATTGTGCTGTACCTGATCATTCCCTGCGTGATTCTGAATGCGTTTCAGGTCGATTACACGCCGGAAACAGTGCGGGGGCTGCTGGTTGCGTTTGCGGCTTCGCTTCTGATGCAGGTTGTGCTTCTTTTTTTGCGGTTTCAGCTCTTGGACAGGTGTTTCATTTGGATGCGGTTGAGATAACTTCTGTTTACTACTCCAATTCCGGCAATCTGATTGTGCCGCTTGTGACGGCTGTTTTAGGAGCGGAATGGGTGCTTTACAGCTGTGTTTATATGAGCGTACAGCTTGTCTTTTTCTGGACGCACTGCAAAAGGTGATCAGCCGTGAGGCTTCCTATGACTGGAAGAAGATTGTTCTGAACCTCAATATTATTTCTATTTTCGTCGGAATTCTTCTTTTTTTCACGGGCATCCGGCTTCCTGCGCTGGTCAACAATACGTTTCATTCTGTCGGAAGCATGGTTGGCCCTGCCAGTATGATTGTTACGGGTATGCTTTTTGCCGGCATGGACTTCCGTCAGATTTTTGCGAATAAACGGATTTACTTCGTGACCTTTCTCCGCCTGATCGCCGTTCCGCTGATGGCCCTTGTTCTTCTGAAAATCAGCCATCTTGCCGATCTTTCCGCTGACGGACCGACACTGATTCTGATCGTTTTTCTCGCCATCATCACGCCATCTGCTTCCACGGTTACCCAGATGTGCCAGGTATACGGCAACGATTCGCGCTATGCCAGTGCGATCAATGTTGTCACCACGCTGGCTTCTATTGTGACGATGCCGCTTATGGTGATGCTGCTTCAAATGGTACTCTAATCACAATTAACAAAAAAACGCTGTCCCGCTTCCCTTCCAGAGAAGCATTGACAGCGTTTTCTATTACCCAATTAGTACCTTTTTCCTTCAAACGCAAATCCATAATGCCGGATTCTTTCTTTTTTGGGATTCCCCGTTCTTTCAGTTCCGCGTCGTATTTCTTTATTTCAATCTGCGCCAGTGCTTTTTGTACCGTTTCCTGCAGCGTTTTTTCTTCCGTTTCTTTTACTTTAAATTCCAGAATCATAGCATCTCGATCCAAATTTCTGGGAATTAGAATCACATCGTATCTTCCATACCCACTTTCCCGATTGGAACGCACCTCATAAAGATCTCGCACTTCCACCAGCAGCCCAAGTACAAATCCATGATAAAACCGCTCTGGCTGGCTCCGCTCGGACGCATGTTTTCCAGCATCAAAATTACTAAATGTAGCAAGTGCAATATCATTCATATAGAGGTTCATCGCTTTTACATCCCCATTCAGCAATGCTTTGATAAATTCATTATAATTGGCAGATGCCGCTGCAAACCAGCTTTTTGAACATATTCGAAAACATGCTCACAGTCTCCAGATTTGTGATGGAAAGAGAATACCACGGCTCCAGCGTCAGTCCTCTGTATTCAATCTCCTCCACTTTCAGATAACCGCTTGCCACCAACAGACTCCATACCGCACTTTCATCCTGTTCTAATTGTCCAAATATAATCTGCTCATCAAAATTAACTACAATTTGTTGTCTGTTGATCAGTTTTTCCAGTTCTTCCTTCATATTTACCGATGCCGACTGCAGGAGTTTGCTGATCAATCCATTGAACTTGTAGCTGCCCAGTAGGGCCGCAGTTTTTTCTTTCAGATAATTTGTAATAGACCACGGATTGTAAATATCACGATGCGTGCCAAAGCAAAATCCGTCATACCATTGCTTTACCAGATCTTTCTTTTCCGGCATTCCAAATTGATCTAATGATTGAAATACCTCTTCTTCTGTAAAACCAAAACAGTCTGCATAGGCATCCGATGTTGTTGTAATAACCGTCAGATTATTGAGGTCCGAAAAAACAGATTCTTTGGAAATACGGGTAATTCCAGTCATCACAGCGCGTTCCAGATATGGATTTGTTTTGAATGTCGCATTGAAAAGGCTTCTCATAAATCCTACAAATTCATCCCAGTATCCATGAATATAGGCTTTCTGCATGGGCGTGTCATATTCATCCAGAAAGATCAAAACTTTTTTTCCATATAAAAGATTCAAATAACTGGAAAGATTTTTTAATGCATCCTGTGCTGTCACATTGCTCATTTTTTTCTGTAATTTCCAGCATCTGCTGTTTCTCATTTTGCGTAAAGCATTCTTCCTGCTCCAAATACCGATGTTGGCGATAAGCATCTACAATAATATTTTTTATCTTCTGCACTGCATCTTGATAGTTATTCTGTTTTACGTCCGCAAAGCTCAGAAAAATCACCGGATAAGTTCCCTGCAGTCTGCGGTATTTTTCCTGTTTCCAGATGGAAAGCCCTTCAAAGATGGTACCTTTTTCTGCATACTGTCTGGAAAAGAAACAATTCAGCATGCTCATATTCAATGTTTTTCCAAATCTTCTCGGACGTGTGATCAGCGTAATGTCATCTCCACTTTCCCACCATTGTCTGATAAAATCGGTTTTATCAACATAAAAATAATGATTTTCTCGAAGGGAAGCAAAATCCTGCTTTCCTATACTAATCGCTGAAGTCATATTTCATCTTTCCTTTCTGAACGCAGACACACCAGCATTTTCTGTCTGATAATGAAATGTTCCACTGTTTTCTAATCGATAATCTTATCTTATAGTTTATCAAATTCCGAAAGAAATTAATAGACTTTTTCTTCTGCACAGCAAAAAAAATGGCCGTCCCATTCCTCAGTGCAAGGATCAGACGGCCATTTTTCACTATCAATTTCCAGTTTTATTTCTCATACAAAAATTCTTCCGGCAGTGTTACACCGAAGTCCTTTGCCAGATGGCGGAATTCATCCGGTGTGATCGTCTGGCGTTTCGTTGGCTGCATAGAAAGTGTTTTTACCAGGATCTCTGCAGATTTTTCTACGGTATGCATCAGACCGAAGGTCAGGTCGAAATCAAATCCTGCTGCAAACATTCCATGATGCGCCCAGATCGCCAGATCATATTTTTTCATTAATTCACTTGTCGCAACCGCAATTTCCCTTCCGCCCGGAACCATCCACGGCACAACACCGATACCATCCGGGAATACTACGGGGCACTCGGTCGCCATCTCCCACAGTTCTCGGGTAAATACTTTATCTTCCAGCGGCAGAACAAAGGTAAGCGCGATCACGTTGGTGGTATGTGCATGGTAAACAACGCGATATCTTTCGTCCTGAAGTTTCTTTTACCTCCAGGTTCATCAGATGGCTCGGCAGCTCCGAGGTCGGTCTTCCGCCGTTGACGAGACCCCAGACGATGCGGTAATTCTCACCTTTTTCATCCAGTTCGATCATGCAGATGCTGTCTTCCGGTTTGATTCTGACGTTACGGAAATATTTTCCGCTTCCGGTCACAAGGAAATACTCTCCCGCAAGATTTGGAACGGCGGTTCCGATCGGATTCCACTCTCTGGCCTCAAAGTTTTCTTTTTACCTCTTCAACCTCTTCCGGCTTCACACGGTAAGACAGGTTGCCGCCGTTACGTTCATGCCAGCCTTGATTCCAACCGTCATCTGCCATTCTGATAAATCCCTGTACAAATTCTGCATCTAAAAATTTCATGTTTTTTTCCCTCTTCTTTCTCTCTTTTCCTATTCTTTTATCGATATTTACCGGCACACAACCTCTACCGGCACATCCAGGATTTTTGCAACTTTCAGAATCGTATCAATATGATGTCCGACAGCAGCTGCCATATGATGTGTTGGTCCCGCCTCACTCCATCTGTTGCAGAACTCTCTTGCCCCAATGGAGAAACGTGTTCTCATGTTTGTATCGCCAAAGGTAAAGATCGGACCATCCTCATTGACACCCTCTGCAGCAACAAATTTAAAATGACCGTCTTTATCCTGCGTAATTCCAAGATATGTAACATCTCCGACCGGCGGATAAAACTGCGTCAGATATCCGCCGCCCGTCTTGCCATGAAAGACATCAACGATTTTCATAGACGGTTTTTTCGCCTGAGAAATATCAGCATCTCCCGATCCGGAGTGGCCGATAATGCAGATATCCTCATTGAAATCGATCGAATACATCTCAGAAAGCTGACCGGTTCCGGCGATTGTTTTCAGAATGCTCATTGCCATTGCAACTTTCATATCACCCTCTACGGCGCAGGCTGTGCCCTGTTTGATCAGCATGGAAAATGCCGGGATCAGCATGCTGTCCAGTTTTCCGGCAACCCCCTTGGCAAAGCCGTCATAATGGGATGCCACCATACCAAGCTCTTCTTTTTTTCACCCACTCTTCAAATGCAACGACATATTTTGCCATATCCCATACGGTCTCTACCGTTGCACCGCCCTCGATATCAAAAGGTATCCAAAATCTCCTCTGCCTTGGCGCGGATTGCGGCCTCATCTGTAACAGGATCCGCGATTGCCCACATTTTCTCCCAGTCGAACTGTTTCGTGTAAAGTCCCATCCGGTTGTAAAGATTGGTTTCATCGATATACAGATCCATCATTCCCGGATATGGTCTTCCGATCTGGGCAATATTGGTCTGACGGAAACGTCTGCGTACCTGGGCTGCCCGACACCACTCGTCGATTTCCTTAGCTACGTAATCATCTCCGCCTTCTACAACACCGGTGATGACGGCATGACGTTTGCCCGCACGCTCCAGATCGGCTACCATCTCACCGACTGCGCCACAGGCATACAGCTCACCGAGCCATTTTGGCGTATCGGTATTCGCATAATCCGGTGCTTTCCGTTTCTGCACATTCACAAGTACAACCGGCACATTCAGGTCACGGACTGCCGGGAGCATATTGTAGCTGGTCGCGTAGGTCAGAAGCTGTAAAATAACAAGATCTACATCCGCTGCGCGGAACTTATCTCCTGCTTCCATCGATAATTCTTTCGTTGTAACGATTCCACCATCGATCATTTCAACGGTATCCGGAATCGTCTTTTTGAACGCATCATACTGTGCCTCAAATTCCGGAACCAGCGTCGGGAACTGCGGCAGATATGCACCCAGTGCGATTGCAAATACACCTACTTTTGCTTTTGTTTCAACTAACATGTTCTTTGCCCCTTTTAACCTTTCGTCTCATTTTTTATGGCTCATATTGTTTGATTTCGAAGGAATGGAAAATACAGTTTCTCGCATCCTTCAGATCATTGCATTCTTTTCCGGTGATCATCTGTACCGCCAGATTTCCGATGGCAGTTGCCTCGGTCGGTCCCGCCAGCACGGTTCTTCCGGTCCTTTCTGCCGTCAGTCGGTTCAGATCGTCGGCATTGGAGCCGCCGCCTACGATATGAATAGTTCGGTACCGGCAGCCTGTTTGTTCTTCCAGTTCTTTTAATGTCTTTGCATAGCATACTGCCAGGCTGTTATAGATCACTGCTGCAACCTCTGCAATTCCCTGCGGTATCTGCTGGCCACTTTCTTCACATGCCTTCTGTACCTCGGCTGTCATATTTTCCGGTGCAAGGAAACGGTCGTCATTTGCATCCACAATAGATGGGATGGTGCATTTCGATGCCATTTCGCAGATCGTTCCAAAGCTTAAATCTTCTGCGATTTCTTTTTTCACAGACTGGATCATCCACAATCCCATGATATTTTTCAGGAAACGGTATTTTCTGTTGTAGCCTCCCTCATTGGTAAAATTGTGCTGCATAGCTTCTGTTCCGCAATCGGCCTCTTTTAATTCTGTTCCCATCAGAGACCAGGTTCCGGAGCTGATATAGAGCACGTGCTCCTCATTACTTGGCACAGCGACTACCGCAGAGCCAGTGTCGTGTGTTGCGGGAAGAACAATTTCACAGTCGAAACCGACCTGCTCCCGGATTTCTTTTTTCAGATGGCCGATCACAGTCCCCGGCTCACGGATCGGCAGAAAAATTTTCTCCGGGTATCCCAGTTTTTGAATCATCTCCCTGTTCCAGTCCCCGGTTTCCGGATTGACGAGCTGGGTCGTTGTTGCATTTGTGTATTCCTGCGCTTTCACGCCGGAAAGCAGGAAATTCAGGTAATCCGGAATCATCAGAAACGTCTCTGCTTTTTCCAGCTGTTCCGGTTTTTTCTTCTTCCACGCCATAAGCTGATAAATACTGTTAAAAATCTGTTTCTGAATACCGGTCGATGCATAGAGTTCTTCCTCCGGCACTGTGCGATAAACCTCCTCATCCATTCCTTTCGTGCGGTCATCGCGATAAGCAACGGCATTTCCGATCCGCTGATCATCCTTGTCCAGAAGGACAAAATCAACTGCCCATGTATCAATTCCGACACTCACCGGTATCTTTCCAAGTTCTCTGCATTTTTTCATTCCGGCCAACACGGCTTCAAAGAGTGCCTCGATATCCCACACCTTCTCACCGTCCCGTTTCTGCATTCCATTCGGGAAACGGTAAATTTCCTCGAGAACCATTTTCCCATCTTCCATATGCCCGAGAATATGTCTTCCGCTGGATGCTCCTATATCAATTGCTAAATAATATCTTTTCATACCCTTCCTCCATTTTCTGTCTCTAATTATAGATAACTTTATGTGGTAAAAAAGAACACACTTTGTCTAAAAAGTGTCCTTATTTGCACTATAACGATGTCATTGATCGTATCCATCTGCATCCGTCCGCTCTTCTTCTCCTTCAGCCGCGCCGGAGTTTTTGCTCCATGGGATAATTCAAGAAACGTTTTCACAGGAAATTACGGTAAAAAAAAATTCCGCAGCACTTCTGTGATTGAGGTGCTGCGGAACTTTTTACATTTTAGGCTGATATCTCATGTTGGATACATTATAAACTGTGATAAACGCTTTCGGATCAAGTTTGTTGATAAAATTCATCAATTTCTGGTATTCTGTCTTGTCTACGATCGTGATGATTTCTTTGCGCTTCTGCATGTTGTAGGCACCATAGGCTTCGTAGATCGTAGCACCGCTGTGCAGCTCATGAAGAATAAATTCCCGAAGTTCTTCTTCCTTTGGAGTGATGATACATACCCGGCGTTTGATATTATGATCAAAAAATAAAATGATCCAGAACAATTCCGTTAAAATACGTTCCAAGAATACTCAGGACTACCGTTTTTTTGTCGTAAACGAGTGCTGCAGACAGGGCAACGCACATACCGGACAGCGACATAGCTTTTCCAAGCTCCATATGAAGATATTTATTCATGATCTTTGCTACAATATCAAGTCCGCCGGAAGAAGCATTTCTGTTAAAAAGAATACTGAGTCCCAAAATAATACAACCGCAGTCACAATCCAAAGTGCACCTGGAATTGTCGTAAATGCATGTTTCATAATTGAAAGTACAGTTGTATTTTGTGTCTGATTTGCAATATAACCACATTTTCCAAGTAATCCTGCTAAAAGTGCTGTTCCAACTGCCATTCCGATTTTATTTCCAAGTGAAATAAATGCATACTGAAAACCATCATTTCTAAGTCCGGTTTTCCACTCCCCATATTCCACACAGTCTGGAATAATTGCATAGATTGCGGTATTAAATCCAGAGAAAAAAAACTGTGTGAGACCAGATAATGCATAAAAAATAGCTGGTGATTCTTTGGCATTGAAGAAAAACATAGACAACATTGAAATTCCTGTAAATAAAGCAAAGAGAGATGCTGTTCTTCCTTTGTTATTCAACTTGCGGAATACTGGTTGAAAACAGGCTGCCCCGATAATAGAAGGAATAATGATGCACATCGAATAAGTTGTGTAGTAGGAGGCATTCCCTTCCACATATGTAAAATAATACAGAATATCTGCGTTTCTACCATATAATGTAAATCCAAATAATATCTGTCCTACCAATGCAAGAAGATATGGTCTGTTCTGCATGACTGCTTTCAACTGAACCTTTACAGAAATTTTTTCTTTTTCAGGAGTGATCACTGCCTCTTTCGTCTTCGCAAAGCAGAAGAAATGACAGGCTGTAAAAATACATCCATATATGACCGCAACCGTCAGATATCCTGTCTTTGCACTATGACTGCCGAATTTGCTGAGCAGTGGAACTGTGATAATATTTAACACACCAATCGCTATCATCGCTGCAACCGAACGAGAAGTGTTTATTTTTGCACGTTCATCAATATCCTGTGTCATAGCACCACACAGAGTTCCATATGGAATATTCACACAGGTATATCCCAAAACCAGCAGACAGTAGGTAATTACCATATAAATGATCTTTCCATTCTGTGGCCAGTCAGGTCTTGCCCAGAATGTCATGACAAGAAGAATCGCTGTAATTGGTGCCGCTACTAACAGCCATGGACGGTACCGTCCCCATTTCGTTTTTGTTTTATCTGTAAGTCCCCCGACGATTGGATCGTTAATTGCATCCCAGAATCTTGAAAAAAGCATAAGTGCCGACACCGCCGCCATACTGATTCCAAATACATCTGTATAAAATATCATCAGAAAATTACTGACGAACATCCAGCTGAAATTACATCCAACATCACCAAACCCATATGCAATCTTACTGATCAGCGGTACTTTTCCATTTTTGTTTTCGCTTCCCATATGTCCCTCCTGTTTTTATCAGGGTTTCTGACAGAACTCTATTCTTTCCTCATTTGGTCCCTTAATCATAAAAAATTTCACACCATTTTCCCAAAATGGCAGTTCTTCGATTCCGTCTGTGATAACCGTGTATTTTTCATTGCAGATTTTCTGATATATACTCTCAATGTCTTCCACATCAAGAGCAACATGCTGGTATGCACCGTCTGACATTGCCGCCTGCCCATTTTCAAAAGTCTCTATACAGTAATTTTTTATCTGTAAAAATGCCACTTTTTCCCCTGCTTTTTCATTATAAGTCTGCATAATTACTTCAAATCCAAGACCCTTATAAAACTCAACTGTTTTCTGTAAATCGTTTGTCGGAAGCCCGACATGGGCAACTCCGACAATTCCATATTTATTTTCCATATACACTCCTTACTTTTCACTGACGTTGATAATTACTTTCATCGTTGTCTCACGGTTATCATCAATATACTGGTATGCCTTCAGATAATCTTTAAAAGCAAATGTCTTTGAGATGAGCGGTTTCAAATGAACTTTGCCCTCATTTACCAGTCTGATTCCATCTATATAATCATCATGACGGTACATCATCGTGCTCTTAATATCAAGTTCGTGGTCATTTGCCACTGCAAGATCTACTTCTGCCATTCCTGCAAAAACAGCTACCAGTACGATCGTGCTTCCTTTTCTTGCATATTTGATTGCCTGTCCCATTGTGATATTATTTCCGGCACAGTCGTAAATCACATCCGCTTTATCCGGTCCAAATGCTTCGATCATTGCCGCACCGAAGTCTTTATTTTTGGTATTCACACACACATCAATTCCACATTCTTTTGCCTTTGCCAATCGAAGATCACTGATATCTGTGATCATCACTTTCGCTGCTCCCCATTCCTTTTGCTGCCTGTGCTACAAGATTTCCGATTGGTCCTGCGCCAAGGACTGCAATATTCATGCCAGCCACATCGCCCATCTGTTTTACACCATGAACTGCCACAGCAAGAGGTTCGATCATAGCTCCTTCTTCATAGGACATATCTTCCGGAATCGGTGTTACTTTCGATGCATCCACTGCAAAATACTCAGATGCTGTTCCTGTCGTTTGAAATCCCATTACTTTTAATTCCTCACAGAGATTATACTTTCCATGACGGCATGGATAACAGTGTCCACAATATACCTGTGGCTCTATCGTCACCTTCTGTCCAATATGAAACTCTGTGACATTTTTTCCAAGTTCTGTGATCTCACCGGAAACCTCATGTCCCTGTGTTACCGGATATTTTGTAAACGGATGTTTTCCATGATAAACATGAATATCTGATCCACAGACACCAATATTCATAATTTTTACCAACACCTGATTTTCCTTCACCTCCGGAACCGGAACCTCTCTGAAAATAATTTCTCCTGGATTTGTCATTACCTGCTGTAACATAATTGTTTCCTCCTTTTTATATTATTTTATTTTATGTTTTATAAAATGTTTTATTAAAGTAATTACATTATTATCCTGTAAACATATTTTGTCAATATGTTTTATCATAATTTTATATATTTCATAATTTCAAAATACATTTTTTGTGTATTTTTCACAATTAACACGCAAAAAAAAAAAAACGGAAAGGAAACCGTAGTTACTGTTTTCTTTCCGTTTTTTTTCACTATAATATGATATGAGGATCAAAAAAATTACAATTCTACCATATGTTTTGTAAAAAAGTATTTCGCGGCTCCAACAGCCGACGCTTCTTTCCTGTACGAACAGTTCTTCAGGTATGAAACATCATGTTCAAAACCATTATATGCCATCACTTTTTCTCCCAAAGGTATCATATAATCTGAGAGTACGCCTCCGACATCGCCCCCCAGTATGATATCCATATCATATGCCATCCGCAGATTTGATATCAAAACAGCAAGATGATCCAGATACTCATTCCATATCTGTAAAACCTTTTTATCTCCACTTTCAAGATTTTCCATAAATGCATCCAGCGACTGCCTGTTATCTTCCGTCAGTACACTTGCAGCACAATATGCATCCGCGCATCCTGATTTACCACAATAACATTTTTTTCCACCGGGAACAAGTATCATATGACCAAACTCTCCTGCTTTCTGGTTTTGTCCGCGATACAGCTTTCCATCTATGCAGAAAGCGCCGCCTAATGTATGATTCAAAGACAGATATATCGCATTGGGATACTTCTGCTTTTTTTCTGCAAGCATGGCTGCATTGGCATCATTTTCAAAATACACTGGCATTCCCACAGCCTGCTCTAAAAAACGGAGACTATAATTCTCTATGCCTAACGCGTGAGATTTTAAAACAATCCGTTCTTTCTGATCGATAATTCCTGGAATCGCCACTCCAATCCCAAGTAGCGTGTCCTTCGCTAATTCGCCTTCAAGAAAAGTTTTGACCTTTTGTGCCACCTCTGTACAGTAGGATAATTCTGCCGTAAATTTTAAACGGATGCGGTCCTTTTTTACGATCTCATCTCCAAGATTTACCAGTACCATTTCGATATGATTCGCAGTGATCAAAAGCCCCATTGCATGACAATACGACTTATTAATCCCTATACTTTTTGCCTTCCGTCCACCGGTCGAAGCATATTCCCCAGTTTCTTCCAACACCCCTTTTTCTATCTTTTGGAATTTCTTTACTCAAATAATCATCCGATACGTTTGAGAGCGAACCACTTCTACTTTTGGTTACTGCTTTGTAATAATAACCGGAACTACTGTAAGTTCCCTAATCCTGCAATTGACATATAGTCCTCCCTTCCTGCAGTCAATCTGTCGGTCATGACTGCACCACTGCCCGAAAGGTCCCAGTGGTAAAAATATAATAAAAGCGCATCTTTCAAAAATAAATCCATTGAAAATGCGCAATCCTTTGCTATTTATATAGTTTTAATTAGCCTTTCATTATCTATTTATTAAAAAACAAAAGCACTACATCTCAAACCTTAATTTTTGAAATGTAATGCTTCCTTGCACATAATATATCGACATTATGATATAAAACATTAATAATTTTAAAAAATAAAATCTGACTAAAATACTTTCATACAGTAAAATATTAGTTTCAACGTGTGATGTTCTATATATTATTATCGAACAATCATTTCCGATACTTAAACATCAAATTATTTTGGCTCCAGCATACCTTTTGGCATACGTCCCCCGTTTCTCTCTTTAAATTGTCTGCAAATCCGTCCGGAATCAGTTCCGATTCAAAATGGCTTGTACTACCTTTCCCCAGAGATTCCTTCAATTGCTCAATTTCTTTCATAGCCTTTGCAGCCTTTGCATTCTGAGCCTGAGCCTCTGCTCCAAATCGGCTGTCTACGAAATCATCAAATTCCTGCTTTAATATCTCTAATTCCTCATCCTTAGTAAGCTTTCTGAATCCATCCTCTGCAGTCTCATCTTCAATATAACGTATTCTCGTTCCTAAACTATGTCCGATTGAAATCTCATTATACAGTTGTTTAAATCCTGAAATTAACGCATCTTCTTTCTCTTGAAGTGTATGGCTTACAAACACAGCTTCACCTTGGTCGTTCATTTCATAATTTGATGGTAGCATCTGCGCGAATCTGTTTGAAAAGCTTTCAACCGGCTGATGATTTGACATGTATTCTATCTGCTTTGCCGTTTCCATCGGATCTATCGCGCCTTGAAGCTTGCTTCCATGTAATGCTTTCAAACCTTCATCTGAAATCGATACTGATACATTGGCATCATTTAGCCCCTTAATTGTTTCCTTAAATGTAAGTGGTGTTGCACCCTTTTCCTGTACCTTTTTGCATCAAATTAATTCTGGGTGCCTGATATGTTTTATTATCTATATTTCCGAATAATTGTACGTTCATACTTTACCTTCCCCTTACCTATGAATAAAGGTAATTCATTATAATTTTATATCCACCCCCACGTTGAAACGTCTCACCATACTGTCCCATTGTTACAGTTAATGATTTATCAATTGCCTCTCGGGTGATTCCATCTAATGCACCTGCTTTAATTTCTTTTCCGGGTTTCCATGTAGGATCTGCAGCCTTGGCAGCTTCATAAAAGGCTTTGTTATATTGTCTCTCGTACTGTTCCAGTGTCCATGTTCCTTTTAATCTATCCTGCTTTTTAGCATTTTTCTGATAATGATAGAAAACATCAGATCTTTTTGTTGTATCTCCGTTAGCAATTCCATTTTCTTCGAGAAATTCTCGCTTTGCATTATCAAACATTTCTTGTCTATTCTTCTCAGGAATGTTAATAATTACATGTCTCTGAGAAAGTGGAATATTGGTTGCATCCATACCCGCAAGTCCGGTCACCGGACAAATATAATTCCGTCCGAATCATAATTTTTCATAAGATTCTTTATAGCTTGCGGATTGGTGTACATCATACCATTTCCATTTTTTTCATCATCTGACTTATAACTGTTTTATACTGCTTACTATTTGTATCAATACCAGCTGCTCTAAGCTGCGTCTGTACAGATTTTGTGCCTAATTTAGATAGCTGAATACTATTCACCGGGCTTTTCATCTTTCCTTGAGTATTAGAAAATAAAAATGCATAATTCATTATCTTTGAACCCATCAACACACCTCCCTTTACCTATACAGAAAAATCAAATCTGTCTCCCGATTTACTATCTGAAACATTGTTCCAATTAATATTTTTAATTTTTTCAATTAATTCTTCCATAGAGTCGGCTTCTACTGTGGTTCTCTTAACTGTATCTTTTTCTTGTTTTTCATATGGACTCTTTTTCGATGCTTTTTTCTCGGCTTCTTTTCCTTTCCTCGGCCTTCTTTTCTCTATATTTTTCTATTCGTTCTTTCTGTTTATCCGAAGATTTTTTCCAATTCAGCAAAGAATTTCATGTTTCCATTATCATCTGTAACAATACCAATTTTATTAACAGTACCATTGCCTGCCTTCATTGCATCAAATGCTGAAACATAGCCATTCTCTTCGCATATTCTTCGGCACATCTTAACTGCACCCTCTACGCCTTGCATTTTCTCTGCAGCATATTTTTCATCGGTTGCCATTTTTCAATCTCCGCATTTGAAAAAATAACAGAGAACTCTTTTGCTGCCACTTTTTGAGAGAGTCTTCAAATCATCCGTACTATTTCCAACAAGGAAATCATAATCTCCATATTTTTCACGCAAAGACTTTAAATACTCTTTCGCTTTACTTGAAAGCTTCTCCTCATTTTTCTGCGAGATATCTACAGTATCTGCTGCTCCTTTGATGCTGCGGCAGTTGTTTTTGCGGTTGTCCTGTTCGTGTTTATTGCTGTTGACTGATAACTAGCAAATGTGTTTATTGCACTGCTTACATTTATATCGCTCATTCTGTAAATCCTCCTTGATCTAATACGCAAAATCTTTTTTCTTTTCAGGGTGCCCAGACATGCCAGACACCCCATATAAACAATGTGTAGTACACACACGGTTTCATATTCTTTTGGATTCAGGGAATATCTGTCAGAACTGACATACAGAATAGCCAAAATAGATATAGTATACCCATACTATATCTCAAAGTATCTCAATCCGTGAGAAATAATCCGAAATCCATTTCGTTTATATTCTATTTATCGGCATTTTTTTCAAATCTTTACTTTCACATTAAAAATGGAACAATATTACTTTTTATCTACTGCTGAAGCTCTGGTAAATGCAATAAAATGATTCCTATAATATTGAACTTTCTAATGCTTCTGATTTGCATAGTAATCCCAAATACTATTTATCTGAGTTCTCGCTGAAGAAGATATGCTCAAATTCAATTTTAAATGATTCAGGTTACCTTGTTCCTGCAACAGCATATTTCGGTTTTCGCCACTAATAGCCGACATGAACGCCTGATATGCCTGATTTTTGATTTCATTCTTTTTATAACCTGCCTGAAAGGTCTGTGTTTCGCTGGTAGCTGCTTGACCTGTATTTGAATAATAGGTTATCTGTGGTTGAAAATCTTTTAAATCAGCCCAAATTTCCGTACTAGTTGCCATGAAAATGCTGTGTTTCTCATATGCCTTATCAAGCATTTCCAACTCTTTTCTTTGGTTAATTCCTGCATGCTTCCATCATCTGCAACATAATATTCCAGCTCTCTGTCTGGATTGGCATACTTATCCTCTATGGCATCTTTCATCAGATTATAAGCTGATACCATTTTATTCACATGACAATCAAAGTTATCTGTCTTAACCTCGTCCTGAAATTCAAACTTTGACTTTAAAGCATCCACCTTCCCCTGCGAATAATTCTCGGTTTACAAACTCATCCGAAACGCAACCATTGGATAATTCTGATAATATCTTTTCATAATCATTACAATAACCAAAAGAGCTAACAGAGGATAATCTCCTCACCTCTGTTGCTGTTCCAGTTTTAGCAAATGCAGACATCTTATTCTGTAAGGCTTTCCTGCCTTCCTCTGAAATAACAGCCGTATCACTCGAAAGCAATGACGAATACTGCTTTTTTGCCTGCTGCATTTTATTCTTTGTATTATTGACATCAATCTCATATCTGTCATCCTGACGTGATATGTACATTTCTGAAATACTTATTGACATAGATTCACTTCCTTCCCTGTGTCAAATTCATTTGCCATTTATAAAGTCTTTCCATCCGGATACTGTATCTTAGTATCTGAAAACTCATCATCCGCCGATACCTTGATATGCCCAGCCTCATCTACAATACATTCTTTACCATACACATTGATTACATCCCCTGTCTGATACCCCTGCTTTTTCCAGTCGGTACGGTTCATGAAATCAATTCTCTTGTCTATATCCACTATGACACCATTTTCTAACAGCATATAATGTCTTGTCCCTGCTCCGGCATCTATGGTGAAATGCCCTCAGTAATTCCGAATCCGGCAAGTATCTCCTTGTGCTCCTCGTTTGAAAAGCCATAAGTTCCACTTCCCTTTGCTAATCTTGAAATCAGATTACTTGCCTGATGCATTTCCCATCGATAATTGTAACCTGATCTATTCTCGCCTATAGCCTCTGACATGCTTTCAGAATTTGCCCAACCTACATGTCCATTATTTACAGTCCAAGTATAATTTTTCCCATTTTTTGCTGTGTAGCAATAATATCCTTTATTATTTAATATCAGTTTATTGTTCTTAGCCGAGATATTGGGGAGAGTTCCTGCATTTATCTTCGGAATAGCATAGTTTGGAATATACTGTCTTACTCCCCTATTTTAAACGACAATACTCCAAGCTCTCTCATTTCCGGATTACAGGAACCCTCCACAAAGCCTTCACCAAAGTTTATGGCATCCAGCAGAGCCGGCATATTATTGTAATGATCAAAGTAAAAGGAAAAATCACTGGCAGACAGATTTAAAGCGGTATCAAATAGTGCCACAACCGACTCCTTGGAATAAGTTCTTTCAGAATACGAAATATGTAACATATCCCTTTGTCCTTATCTTCCAGAATTTGATAATATATTTAACGCTCCCTGCGCTCTTTTTTACTTTCTGAGCTTCTATACTATACTGTCCTGACTGATAAATATCTGCTACGTTCCTTACCATACCGTTCTCTCTTTCTATTTCTATGCTTTCACATCAAAATTACTTTGCACCACAACATTTTCATTTGTGATTTCCACATTTGTTCCAGTGTTCAGTGCTTTTTTTTTTGCATCATGGTATGCCTCATAATATGCTAATTTTAACGCTGAATGTACTCCCGTTTCTGCTTTTGTCTCTTTCTCATGCCACCCTACTCCTTGAGTATATGTAAGAACTTCTTCCCTTGCGTATGCAACAATAAGTGTTTCATCTATTCCAAAATACTGTGCTGCTTCTTCATATCTTACAAATCGTTTCATCATATTGATGCCTCATTTCCACGAGGCGATAATATAACTGCCATATATTCACCTACTTATAAAAATCATCTTCTACAATTCTGAATGTCTCCAAATACTCATCAAGTATTTCGGTATTGACTAAAACCAGCTGACCGACCTTATAACATGCTTTTGCATCTTTAGCCAACTCTTGGAATTTGCTTAAACCCATACTATACATCTTGGCTCCTTCCGCATATCTCACAAACTTCTGCATGTTTCTTTTATTAGGTGCTTCTTTACCTGTCATACTCATATCTCCTTTCAAATTTTTTCTCCATAACGCAAAAAGAGGATACTTTCTAAATTTCTTTAGAAAATATCCTCTAAGTAGTGCTTATCTTTTAATTTTGCTTTTCAATAAGATTGTAAATCCTTGTACACTCTTTGTTATGACTATTGCTTTTGATGGTCAAAATAATGGTCAAATGACCACCCAATCCCCTTCAAACTCGCATAAACACTGGGTTTATTTCTCCAAGCTC
>VOFC01002222.1_pt1 | contig 17025 bp, 28 predicted proteins | sample 5384161 | NCBI WGS metagenome assembly VOFC01 (sample SAMN12384722, study PRJNA508395) | human gut metagenome | isolation source: healthy gut B | host: Homo sapiens | reverse complement strand
TCGGTATTGCTTCGTTCAATCGATATAAAATCGCAACGCACCGCCACACATCGGAAATTGAGCAGGAGTTTCAAACATCGCCGGCGAGGAAATAATGATTTCTTTCACACCGCACCTGATCCCTCAAAAAAGAGGTATTTTATCAACCATATACGCAAATCCTGAAAAACCAGCACTACCGAGGAAATCGTTGAGGTCTACAAAAAAATTCTACGAAAATGAATTTTTGGTAATGTGTAAAAATGCAGGTGAGCTCCCCGAAACAAAGCACGTTGCAGGAAGTAATTTCGTGGATATAGGCGTGGTTGTGGACAAACGTCTGCAAAGAGCGGTTGTTGTAAGCGCAATCGATAACCTTGTAAAAGGCGCGGCAGGTCAGGCTATACAGAACATGAATCTCATGTTTGGAGGCTTGACGAAACCACAGGTTTAAAATGGCAGGATTTTATCTGTGATACGGTTACTGAAAGGAAGATTTAAGTTATGATGGAAGAACTTATAAAAAAGCCGGATACTCATCGAGGCGCTCCCGTTCATTCAGAAATTTGCAGGCTCGACGGTCGTTATAAAATACGGCGGCAATGCGATGATTAACAACGCGCTTAAAACTCGGTCATGGAAGATATTACGCTTTTAAAATTTATCGGCTTGAACGATTGTCGTTCACGGCGGCGGCCCCTGATATATCAAAGGCTCTTTGCCGACAGAAACATAAAAAGCGAATTTATAAACGGTCTGCGTGTTACCGACGCCGAAACGATAGGTGTGGCGCAGATGGTTTTAGTCGGGAAAACCAACAGGAGATTGTATCTCTTTAAACTGCAAAGGCGGTAAAGCTGTGGGATTTTGGAATAGACGGTTCTTTCATAAAAATGCCGCAAGCACTATGTCGAAACCGATAACGGCACCGCCGATATCGGCTATGTCGGCGATATTGTAGAGGTTAATCCGCACATTTTGGAATATATCAGCAAAGACGAATATATCCCGGTAATTGCACCGATCGGTGTTTTTGACGATAACGGCAGAGCTATAACATAAATGCCGACAGTGTTGCGGCGGCAGTCGCTGCGGCAACCGCTGCAGAAAAGCTCATTCTTTTAACCGACGCTGTTGAGGGTGTAAAGGATTCGGACGGGAATGTGATATTTGAAACAGGTGAAGATGAAATAAATGAGATGATCGACAACGGAACGATAGTCGGCGGCATGATACCAAGGTTTTTATGGGCTGCTTAGACGCCAATCCACTCAGGGTAAACGGCGTACATATAATCGACGGTCGAATCCCCCACTGTCTGCTCCTGAAATTTTCACAAAATCGGGAATAGGCAGCACCTTAAAAAGGCAAATGCTACTAAGACTTAGAGGATGTAAAAAAAGTCCGGATCGCAAAATGGCATGAAAATACCATTTTAGATCGTTTATATAAATATCAGAATAAATTAAAAAAAGGGCTGTTTAAAATTTTTAAACAACCCTTTACTCTTTTAGGATAGGAAAAAACTTTAACAAACTGAGCCAAAGATTTAGTTTTGGAACACCGACTGCGTATATGGGTACGTCCCGGGTTCAGTTTGTCCGTTTTCCTATCCCCGGCAAACTCTACCCACTATGCGGGTGGATATTTATTCCGAGTATTCCCCCTTACTCTGAAGGTCACACCGATTTTTTTCGGCTATCTTTCTGCATTCTTCTATCTCATCTTTGCCGATAACATCAACAATGCTTAATACCACATTCGGCACATGGTCCTTTGCCACCTTTGCAAAATCGAGCATATCATAAAATCCTTCCTCACCATAGTCGCATACGCAAATTTGCATTATACTTTTTCGCATTTTCGGCATTAAGGCTTATAGAGAGTGTATCAACCAAACCCCTCCATATCAGGTGTGATGTCGCGCCCTGCGATTTTATTCCCGTGCCCGTTGGTATTTATTCTCGTCTTTATATTCTTATCCTGTGCCTTTATGAATCTGCACACCTCCAAACCGCGTCGGCACGCATCAAAGGTTCACCAAAGCCGCAGAAGATGACCTCTTTATATGAAGTAAAATCTGCGTCCTTTAATGCATTGATAATCTCATCAACACTCGGCTCATGCTCAAGCCACAAATCAATCTGATCCACTCCCGACGGTGTGAAACGTATACAGAATTTGCATTTATTCGTGCATCGGTTGGTAAGGTTTACATATAACCCTCCCTGATATTTATAAACTATATTCATTGCGCTCATCTAAAATCGTTCCTTTCTTTTAATCTATTCTAAAGCATTTTTTTGCATTTTCGGCTGTTATTTCGATTATCTTATTAACGTCCATATCACGTATCTCGGCAAGCTTTTCGGCAACATAATGCACATAAAGCGAACTGTTGCGCTTACCTCTGTGCGGCTCTGGCGTAAGATACGGCGAGTCGGTTTCTATCAGAAGTCGGTCAAGCGGTACGGCTTTTGCCGCCTCAATCGGTTTTGCCGCTTTTTAAAGGTCAGCGATCCGCCGAACGCAACGTACAGATTCATCTCCAAAAACATCCTTTAGCATCTCTACACTCCCCGTATAGCAAATGAAATGTGCCGCCCACCTTTTCAACGTGATGTTCTTTAATATATCAAGCGTGTCGCGGTGTGCGTCACGGTCGTGAATTATCGGCATATCAAGCTCGACCGCCAGATCAATCTGCCGTCGAACCAATATTTTTTGCTTATCTCTCGGTGAATTATCATAGAAATAGTCCAGTCCGATTTCGCCTATCGCCTTGATTTTCGGGTGATGCGAATATTTTTTAAAAGCTCAATATCCTCCTCCGACATATCAGCGCACTCGTGCGGATGAACGCCGACAGCACCGTAAACAAACGGATATTTTTCAAGGCTATCTCTATAATATCGGGGATTTCCGCAAACCGATGAACAGGCGTTCATTATATACCCCCCGTTTTTCGCGCATCTTTGAAAAGCACCTCGTCGCGATCCTCCGAAAAGCGCTCATCATTATAATGTGCGTGTGAATCAAAAAGCATTTTTTATCTTCCTCTTTTCTAAAACACTGAATTTATAAGATACGAACTCAATTTCATTATAACAAGCACAAAGGATAAAAGTCCGTAGAGCGAAAATGAAAGCACCGCGCCCGCGGAAAATTCGATTTTTCGCCTTTTTTAAATTTCAGCCTGTTTTTATATGTATCGGGCATAAGCCTCATAAAAAGATACAAAAAAGTATCGGGAAAAGCACTACCGACACGACAAATATAACTGTACTTACGGTATCGGAAAATTCCGTCATCGCCACCAGATTATTCACGCTGTGCGCGATTATCGACGCCCAGAGAGAGCCTGTCGAAACCTTTATCATTCCCAAAAAGCATACCGACAAAGAATATCACAACCAGGCTTGTCGGATCAAAATGCAGAGCGCAAAGCACAAAGATGATACAATCAGGTTCACCGCAAGACCGTATCTTTTCAGGTATTGCATAAGTATGCCACGGCACAAAATCTCTTCTAAAATCGGTGCCAATACCAAAAAGCGTCAAAAGCTTAAATATCATCTCCCCACACTTGCCGCGGCAGGAAGAGATGTATCGGCTCCTGTATCGAACAAAAATTCCGTAACCGCATTTATCGGCGTTATGAAAAAGATTTATAAACGGCTGTGAGGCTATCGGTATCAGCGCTGCAACCACCAAAAAAGCTTCGAGAAAATACTTTAAAGGATATCTCGCTCGTTCTCTTTCTTAAAATCAGCGGAATTATCCCGACCGCTATCGGAATTATCATCAAAAACTCGCCTATAAAGCTGCTTAAATAGTAATGCTCCGAATCGGTATCACTCCCTAAAGCAAACGATGAAATCAGCACAATCAGCATGGCAATGAAGGTAACCCACCAGCTCATGCAAAAATCTTTTTTATTCACAATAAAATAAACCTTCTTCCGTCACAATAATATCCATAAAGATGTCATGGGGTTCGGCGTCGATTTTATCCGCAATCTGAAAAAGAATACGCAAATCCTGCCTTTTTTTCATGTTATACCTCTTAAAAATCTGTCGTAACAGCCTTTCCCGAACCCGATTCTTGCGCCCTCATATCAAATCCTACGCCCGGCACAATGCAAAGATCAATTTTTCCGTCCCATATAACCCTATCCTTCGGTTCTTTTATATTATATGCCCCCGTCAAGAGTATACCGTCCTTTTAAGATCACCGGAAAGATATTATCCTCCTCTGTGTGCGGCACCAAAACGGTCTTTTTTCTCCAAAAACGCTTTTTCTATGATCGGTGTTGTATCAATCCTCATTCTTTTATCGGCAGATAGAGCATAACCGCCGACGCATTTTTGAAAAATATCCGAGCTTATAAGATGTGCGCAGATTGCCGCGCTCTTTTTTCGGCATCGCTCATATCCAACGCAGCGCGCTCCGCCTTAAGACGCTTTCGCAATTCGCATTTATTCAATATTGCATACTCTCCTTCAGCTCTGCCGCACATTTTTCACCCTTTAGTTCGGAAACTATCATAAATCCGAACTCGGCTGCCGCACCGGGGCCTTTTCCCGTTATAAACTTGCCGTCCGAAACCGCTTTATCGCTTACCACATGAGCGCCCGAAAGATATTTCTCAAATCCGGGAAATGCCGTGGCTTTTTGCCGTCCAAAAGTCCCAATTTGCCTATGATTGACGGCGGCGCAGCGCAGATTGCGGCAATGTATATCTCATTTTTTTACGGCATATTCTATCAGTTCATGCACCCTTTTGCTCCCGTCTAAATGAACATGCCCCAGTCCGCCCGGGAGAATCAGCATATCCATATCGGACATGTCAATCTCATCTGCCGTAATATCGACAGAAAGTATCATTTCATGCGCACCGCACACCTCTTTTTTTGCCCGAAACCGAAACAAGCTCAACCGAAAGCCCGGCACGGCGCATGATGTCTATCGGAGTTACCACCTCAATTTCCTCAAATCCGTTTGCAAGCAATACATAAATCATGTTGTTTCTCCTTTAAATTCAATCCGATATCTAATTTAACATATTTATATATGTAGTCTGTTTTTGAAAAGCGATTTCAAGCGTGTCGCGTCACCCTTTATAAGATTCAGCGACGATGCCTCGTCAACGCTCAAATATCCCAGCACAAGCTGAGTAAGCGTGCCTATCTATCGCCACATTCGAGTCGGTTTTCGATTGTAATTACGCTCCGCGAGAACGTAAAAAGTCTTATTATTCACCTCCATGACTCTATCTATTACCTGAGTCTTATATCCTCTCCGGCATTATCGGCAAAAAGCTCCAGAATCGTCTTTACATTCGTAATACGCGCAATCGCAAACGGGCAGCGTGTAACCGCCATACGTTTATCGCACAGCGACATATAAACAAATCGTTTGACGGAACCTTTAGAGAAATTTTATCGCACGAGAAGGCTTTTATCAGCCCGAGCATCTGCTCATAGGCGGATTTATCGGTATAGCAAAGCTCATACACCCCGAGTTTATTATCACGCAGGATATAGAACATATACGCAATCGGCTCGTTTTTGTCATTTTTTAATATTATGCACTTTCCGTCAAAGTTGTGGTACAAATCGTCGGCTATGTATCTCCAATTTTCGGGAGTACGCAAAGCCGCGCCGTTTTTATCCGCAATAAACTTTTCATATATAGCGTTTAACATTCCGACCGTTTCCGAATCGAAATTTTCGGGGCGCAGAACCTTTGAAGATACCTCATATCCGGGAATATCGTCCGAGGTGATGTCATACTGCATATAATCATAGCAGAGCGAGAATCCGTATTTTTTCAAAGAACTTGTAGTTATCGGGGACGGTAAACGCTATCGGCATACCCTTTCCGGCAATAAAGCTTAAAGTGTCCGCGGCAAGCGTATTTAGAACGTTTGCCGTTCTGTTTTCGGGATTTGCTCTCATCGATACTATGTAGCTTGCCGCAAGCCGCGCTTTATTTATATCGAGCGTATACCCCACCGTACAGGCACAGGCAAGCGGACAGTTATCCTCTTCGGTTATTACGGCATTATCGCTGTAGAAAATCTTATCGAAAAACCATTTTGAAAACACGGAATTTTCTCCGAGTTTTCCCATATATTTTTATCAAGTTAATATCTGCCTTTGTGGCAATTCTTGTATTCATAAAATCTCCCTTAAAGTATACCAAATATTCTATTTTAAAGTATACCACATTACGTAGAAAATTACAAGATTTGCCGAACAAATATTTTAAAAAATTTCCCTTTAAAAGGAATGTCCCGAAGCAAGGGGGAGACTTGCTTCGGGACGATTTCAGGGGTATTGGGGAATCCAAAAAGCAGTTTCACTTTTGCTCCCCCATCTATAGAATAAAATAGGAGTTTTTTTTTATTGAAGTTCAGCTTTTTGTGCCGCAACGGTTATCTTTGTGCCGTCTACTGTAACATCATTCATAAATTCCTTGAAGAAATCTACCGGAACGAATGTGCAGCCGTTTTTGATAACTGTTTCTTTTACATTCTCAATCTTGCGGCTTAAATCGATAATATTGAGCTTACCTGCTATATCAACCTCTTTTGTACGTGAGAAAAAGAGTTGCTTTTTGTGTATTTGCGTCCTCGATTGTTATTGCGCCTGTTTCTGCGTCCCAGCCTACTTTGTATCCGAGCGCTTCGCTTATCTTACGCAAAGGCACCATCAAGGTATCGCCGTCATAATACGGAAGATCGCACTTGCCTAAATCTGATCGTTGATAACCAAATCAAATTCGGGATCAACTGCGAATGCAGGTTCAAACGGCACACCTTCTTCGGGGCGTGATATTACAATATCGCTCAAATCTACCGATTCTGCCTGTTCTGCAATTACAACCTTATCGGTTGACGCATATGCGGGAATACTCATTGTCATGATGTCGTACCAGCACAAAATCTTGCTGCCCTTTTGAATGTCATCGAGCTTTACGATATTTTTGGTCTTATACGGCTTAACCGACGCGTCTTTTGTGATTGTTACAACAATGTTCTTAGAGTTATCGGTTACTTTGAGATTTCCGTCCTCATCCGATGCTGTTTCGTCAACATTTATAAGGCTCACTCCGCCGCCTTCTTTTTACATTTGCCGCGATCATGTAAGCGTTTGTCTGTCCGGAGACTTCTTGTCATTATTGCCGAGTATGCAATATCAAGCTCATCACCTTTTTTTAAGTCTGCCAACTCAATTGCATTGCCCGTAGCACTGTCTATCAGGATTGTAGATTCATTTATGTTAAGCTGAATCTGTATATTTTCGCCTGTTGTAACAAGCAGATAATCTTCACCGATTTCATCAAGCGTTACTCTTTCCTGCAATACATCATTATGTACTTCGGCGCTTATAAGTATCGGCTGTTCTGCCAAAGCGTCTTCCATGTCCTGTGCAAATACAGGTGTTGTTAAAAGCATTGCTCCCGCAAGTATCATAGTTATTGTTCTCTTTTTTCATAAATAATCATTCCTTTCAAATTTTTGTGAGTCATTTTTTCTTCTGTGAATTGGCCCATTCATATATAATACCTTTGAGAACCCGAAAAGGTTGCAAAAAATAAAAAATTTTTTTTATTTTTTTTGAGATAACTTTAAATCCTCTTGACACAACGGCATAAATAGTATAGAATTAATAGGAAACAAAATCTGAAAGGAAATGATAAAATGAAATTTATAAAAGATAATTTTATGCTGAAAAACAAAAAACAGGATATGATTTATACCATAAATATGCACAGGAACTGCCGATTATCGACTATCACTGTCACCTTGATCCGAAGCAGATAGCCGAGGATTACAAATTCAAGAACGCTTATGATCTTTTTCTTGGGCGGCGATCACTATAAATGGCGTCAAATGCGCTCGAACGGAGTGGACGAGGAATACATAACAGGCTCCGCTCCCGACTTTGAAAAATTCATGATGTGGGCAAAGACTATGCCCTACTTAATCGGGAACCCCTATCTCTGGACTCACCTGGAGCTTTTAAGATACTTCGGAATCGAGGACGCACTCACTCCCGAGAATGCGAAAGAGGTATGGGATAAGTGCAATGAGATGCTCGCAGACGATTCGTTCAGTGCGAAAAAATCTGATAACACGCTCGAATGTCGAAACAATCTGCACGACCGACGATCCGGCGGATACACTGGAATACCACACGGCACTGAAAGATTTTTTCGACAGCCGTTCTTCCGACCTTCCGTCCCGACAAGGCAATCGGCATAGAACAAAGACACATTTATTCCGTACATCGAGAAAATCGGCGTAAAGAGCTTTTCGGAGCTTTTGGGCTGGCTCGGCGAGAGAGTTGATTATTTTGATAAAGTCGGCTGCCGTCTTTCGGATCATTCGGTCGAAACGGTACCGTTTGCATTGGGTGACGCGGACAAAGTATTCGACAAAAAAGCTCTCGGCGGACAAATCAGCGCCGAGGAGGCTGAGATTTACAAAACCGCAATTCTTGCATACTGCGCAAAAAGCATATGCGCGCCACGGCTGGACAATGCAGCTGCATATCGGTGCGCTCAGAAAACAATAACCAAAGAATGTTTGAGAAGATCGGCGCGGACACAGGCTTTGACTCGATAAACGATCTTTGTATAGCAGAAAAAGCTCTCGGCATTTTTGAATCACCTGGAATATACCGACAATCTGCCGAAAAAACGATTTTTATACACGCTAAACCCGAAAGATAACTATGTTTTGGCGACAATGATGGGCAATTTCAGAAAGCGCCCGACGCAGCCAAAGTTCAGTTCGGTTCCGGCTGGTGGTTTAACGATAACCGCGACGGAATGGAGGCTCAGCTTTCGGCATTTGCAAACCTGGGACTCTTGGGTAAATTCGTGGGTATGCTTACCGATTCGAGAAGCTTTGTATCCTACCCCAGACACGAATATTTCAGAAGAATTTTGTGTAACTTAATCGGCAAATGGGTTGAGGAAGGCGAATACCCGAACGATGAAAATACTTAAAAGAAATCATCGAGGGGATAAGCTATAAAAACGCTAAAAAACTACTTTAAATTCTAACGGAGATAACCTGACATGGAAATGATAACACCCGCCCTTCTTGCGTGATTGTGATTGTTCTTGAAATAGTGATAATATTCTACAAGAAGAGCGGAAAATTTTAACGATGCAAAGCGCGACATTATCGAAGAAAACCGTGCAAATGTAAAGGCATTGGGCGAAATGCTCACAAAAACTCAAAAGAAACGGGCGATATGCAGGCGAAGAGCTTTTCGGAGCTTGATAAAAACATCACCGAAAAGCAAGCCGCGATGAATACCACCGTTACAAACTCGATGCAGCATATGGAGGAGCGGCTGAAAAACCTCGAAGAAACCAATGCCGCACGGCTTTTGCAAATGCGCGACACTATCGAAAAGCGGCTCGATATTATCCGCAGCGACAACAATAAGCAACTCGAAAAAATGCAGCAGACGGATGCAGATGAAAAAGCCCAAAAGACTTTGGAGGACAAGATGGACAAGTTTCGTTTAAGCTAGTAAGCGAGCGCCTGGAGCAGGTATATAAAGGCTTGGGCGAGATGCAGACAGTTGCGGCAGGTGGGGTGATTTGAAAGTGCTCTCAAAATGTGAAAACAAGAGGGATCTTAGGCGAGATCCAGCTCGGCGCAATACTCAAAAATCCACTCTCCCCCGAGCAGTACGAAGAGAATGTCGCAACAAAGCCGGGCAGCAAAAACGTAGTGGAATTTGCGGTAAAGATGCCGATGGACGAGGGCAGATTCGTGTATCTGCCGATCGACTCAAAATTCCCTGCCGATACATATTACAGCGCTCTTCGCGACGCATATGATTCGGGAGATGCCGAAAGATCGCTGCCGCAAAAGCCCTTATGATAAGCCGTATCAAGAGCTTTGCCAAGGACATTCACGAAAAGTATATTGAGGTACCCTACACCACCGAGTTCGATAATGTTTCTGCCCTTTGAGGGGCTTTTATGCCGAGGCGGTAAACTGTGGAATGGTAGAGGTTTTGCAGCGCGAATACAGGATAAATATAGTAGGACCGGAGTACCATGGCGGCACTTTTTAAACAGTCTGCAAATGGGCTTTAAGACAGTCGCGATACAAAAAGCGTTCTATGGAGGTCTGACAGTACTGGTGCCGTCAAGTCGGAATTTGACAAATTCGAGAAAATCCTCGCCTCCACGCAGCAGCGAATCAATCAGGCAAATACCGAGCTTGACAAGCTTGTCGGTGTGCGCACGCGTGCGATACAGCGTAAGCTGCGTGATGTTGAAAAGTTAGACGAGACGAAGGCTGACGAGGTGTTGGAAGAGGAATAAGCTTTCCTGATAAACAAGGATATATTTATTTTTAAAATAAAAGCAAATAAGAAATATATCTTGAAGTAACTTTAAAGAGCTTGAGCATAAAATACATTCATTTTATACTCAAGCTCTTTTTATATCAGAATGCTCTTTTTTATGCTTTTCTTCCAGATTCTCCGCGATCATCATATCTTTAATCTTCATAAGCCTTGTGATATTACTTCTCTCTCATTTTCATCAAGCTTCATCGTTATATATTTTATGGTATCCTGATAATTTGGGGATCATAACATATTCCAAAGCATTCACGCGGCGGCGCGTCTTTTCGATTTCGCCCGCCAGAATCTGTGCCGCCGCTTTCTCGCTTTCGGCAAGCCTTAACATATCCGGGAGCGCTCTCCGACAAAAGCGATACCGCGCGGTCAAGGTCATTTTGGTATACGCATAACCGTAAGAATAGATGTCATTCGTATTCTGCGATTTGGTATGCGTTGTAAAAACCGGAATATCCACGCTCATGATATTTTTAGAGGAAACCTCCAGCTCTACCCCCTGTTTCGGCATCAACAGCGCAGACATCAGTACTTCCTTTTTTCATCGCCGAGCTTTGCAAACCGTCATATAGTTGCTCGCATCGTTAAGCTTTTTCTCCACGCTTTCACGCAGCACTTTTATTCTCGCGCACAATGTCCAAAAACTGCCTCATCATCTCATCGCATTTATCCTTTAGGAGCTTATGTCCGCGGATTGCGGTAGCAAGGCTCTTTTGAGCCTTTGAAAGCTCCATTCTGGTCGGATTAACATTTAACTGTGCCACTTAAAAACACCTCACTTACCGTAGTACATATCAAGATACTCGTCCTTGATACGTTTAAGTTCACTTCTCGGCAGGATTGACAGGAGTTTCCAGCCGATAGAGAGCGTTTCTTCTATGCTGCGGTCGGTGGTATACCCCTGCGACACATATTCTTTTTTTCAAATTCATCGGCAAATTTCGCGTAGATCTTATCTATGTCGGACAAAAGCCGCATCACCCAAAATAACCATCAGCTCTTTTCGCCTCTTTTTACCTCTTGCATATGCCGCAAAAAGCTGGTTCATTGTATTTGCGTGATCCTCTCTTGTCTTGCCCTTACCGATACCCTTTATCTTTAAGACGTGACAGCGATGGCAAACATCTATCGGCGGTGCGATATTCTTTCTGTAAAGCTCACGGCTTAAGATTATCTGTCCTCTGTTATATATCCCGTCAAGTCGGGGATCGGGTGCGTTTTGTCATCTTCCGGCATGGTGAGAATCGGAATTAGTGTGATACTTCCGTCCTTACCCCTTTAATCTGCCTGCTCTTTCATAGAGCGATGCAAGGTCTGTGTACATATCCGGGGTATCCGCGTCTTCCGGGGACTTCCTTTCTTGCCGCCGAAACCTCACGCAATGCATCGGCATAGTTCGTGATGTCGGTCATGATTACCAAAACGTGCATACCCCCTGGTCAAATGCAAGGTATTCGGCTGCGGTTAAAGCCATTCTCGGCGTTGCAATACGCTCGATTGCCGGATCGTTTGCAAAGATTTGTAAAGAGTACGGTTCGCTCCATAGCGCCCGTTCTTTTAAAGTCCTCAACGAAGAAGTTTGCCTCCTCGAAGGTGATACCTATCGCCGCAAAAACAACGGCGAATTTCTCGTTCTTGCCCAAAACCTTAGCCTGACGCGCAATCTGCGCTGCCAAATTTGCGTGCGGCAGACCGCTTCCCGAGAAAATCGGCAGCTTTTGTCCGCGCACAAGCGTATTCAAGCCCGTCAATTGCACTTATCCCCGTCTGGATAAATTCCTCCGGTAAATTTCTCGCTGCCGGATTCATCGGCACACCGTTTACATCAAGCCGCTTTTCCGGTATTATCTCCGCCTTGCCGTCTTTTTGGGTGACCGAGTCCGTCGAAAACGCGCCCGAGCATATCCTTTGATACGCCAAGCTCGATTCCGTGTCCCAAAAACGCACCTTACTGTTTGAAAGATTTATTCCGGCGCTGTTTTCAAAAGCTGCACCAGGGCGTCACCGCCGTTAATCTCCAAAACACGGCAGCGGCGTCTTTCGCCGCTTGCCAGCTCTATTTCTCAAGTTCATTATAGGTTACGCCCTCAACGCCCTTTATAAGCATCAACGGCCCCGCAACCTCTTGTATTGTACGATACTCTTTAGGCATACTTATATCTCCTCATCTGTAGATTTTATTTGGGCGATTTCCTTTGAAATCATGTCCTTTATATTCTCATATTCCGCCTCGACCTTATCCTCGGGAACATACTTTATTCTGCCGATATTTTCTCTTGCCGAAAGATTTATAAGCTTATTGGCATTGCAGCCCTCATCGAGTGCCGCAGTCGCCATATCAAAATAATCAAGCACCAACCTCATCATTATGCACTGCTTTTTTCAGAGATGCATATGTGTCAACCTCATGGAAAGCGTCCTGATGCAGGTAATCGTCACGGATTGAGCGTGCCGCCTCGAGCTTCATTCGGTCATGTGCATTCAATGCGTCCATTCCGACAAGTCTTACAATTTCATCAAGCTCTGCCTCCTCCTGCAAAAAAGATGCATTATCCTGTTCCTTAAAGGCATCCAATCGGCGGATACGTTGTTTTCGTACCACTTTGCCATCGAATCCAAGTACAGAGAATAACTCTTTAACCAGTTTATCGCCGGGAATGACGCTTATAGGCAAGTGCCGAATCAAGTCCCCAAAATACCTTTACTATTCTCAAGGTCGCCTTTGAAACCGGCTCGGAAATATCTCCGCCCTGGAGGCGATACCGCACCGATTATACTCAAAAGCTCCTTCGCGTTCTTCATTTCCCAAAAGACGTTACACGTCCGGCACGTTCGTAAAATCCTGCAAGACGGCTTCCCAGATATGCGGGGTATCCTTCGTCTCCGGGCATTTCTCTCCAAAACGTCCCGACATCTCTCACGAAGAGCCTCTGCCCAGCGTGATGTGGAATCGGCAAGAAGAACTACGCTGTAGCCCATATCTCTGAAATATTCCGCAATTGTGATGCCGGTATAGATAGACGCTTCACGTGCTGCAACCGGCATATCCGAGGTATTCGCAATCAAGAACGGTTCGTTCCATAAGAGTTTTCCGTTCGGATCACGCGTATTTCGGGAACTCGTTCAAAACGTCCGGTCATCTCGTTTCCGCGCTCACCACGCAGCCGATATATACAACAATATCCGCGTCTGCCCACTTTAGCCAGCTGATGCTGCACTACCGTTTTGCCGCTGCCGAACGGGCCCGGAACATGTTCCCACGCCGCCTTTTGCTATCGGGAAGAGCGACACTACATCGCCAACCCGCAACTAGCGGCACATCAGGCGAGAGCTTTTTATTATACGGACGTCCCACACGCACAGGCCATTTCTGCATAAGCGTCAGATCCTTTATTTCGCCCTTATCGGTCTTGATTTTACCGATAACATCGGTTACGGTTATGATCCGCTATTGATCTCGACAATCACCGCTCATATTCGGCGGCAGCATAATCTTTGTGCAGAACCACATCTGTTTCCTGAACCGTACCCAAAACGGTTCCTCCCCGAAACCTTATCACCCGGCTTTGCCAAAGCGGTAAAATCCCATTTGACATCACGCTTTAGTGCAGGCACCGAAACACCTCGCTCAAGGTTTGTTCCGGCGATCTCCATGATTGCGTCAAGCGGTCTTTGAATACCATCGTATGCTCTTTATAAGTCCCCGGACCAAGCTCCACGCTTTAGAGGCGCACCTGTCGAGATAACCTCTTCTCCCGGTCCCAGTCCCGATGTCTCCTCGTAAACCTGAATAGACGCAGGATCGCCGTGCATTTCTATAATCTCTCGCCGATTAGTGATGGCGGCTACACGCACAACGTCATACATATTTGCATCATACATATCGGAGGGCGTTACCAACGGCCCCGATACCTTTTTTATAACACCTTTACTTTCACTCATATATTCTATCTCCTTTATCTGATCAGGGTAAAATCGCTCTTTTTTATTCGCCGAATATTATATCCGATCCGACTGCCTGTTCAACATACTTTTTAACATTTCTGATTCCGAATCCGTCGGCTCCGCACCGAGCGGCAGCGGAATAATCGCAGGGATCAGGCTGTCTTTGTACTTTTCCTGTACCTTCGGCATCTTTTCAAGATAGTTTTCCGCTATATAAATTATTCCGAATCCGCTCTCGGCAAGTTTTTTAGCGTTTTCTCCGCATCTTCGATACTATCCGCACCGTATATATCAATTCCGAGCGCCGCAAATCCGCATATGCTCTCATAATCACCGATAACGCCTATTCTATACATACAGCTCACCTATCCTTTCTCTGATAATACTTTTCGGGATATTATTCTTGTGAGCGGTAAAAGTATGATTCTTACTGCCTGAACCTCGTTTTCTTTCCCTAACAAAATGCCATAATCGGCTCAAATCCGAAAAAGCGGTGCTTTTGGGTTTTCAAAAGCTCTACCTTCTCGTTTTCACACCATTTTTCAAATTCGTCGAGCGAATTTTTAAAGCCTCAGCACCGTCTGTGTATCCGTTTTTAGCAATCAACTCACCGACGGCACCGACACCCGATTCAGCCGCCGCTGCCAGCATATCGAGATTTATCCTGTCGGTCTGCAAAAATGCTTCGCGAATAAATTCGCGGCTCTTGCCGTATGCGCGAAGTGCGATCAAAAAATCGGTAAGGACTATGTTCGTCTCTGCCCATTCCTCTAAAAATTCATTGCCGCGGCACGCGTTTTTAATTGCCTCAAACGATTTTTTGTCGATATATATTTCAGCTTTTCTGGCCGTCGTTTTCCTTGGTGATTATCTCATACGCACCCTTTGCCGCATCGCGCAGAAACCCCGTCCAGTTCTGAGAAGTTCGCGGTCTTTACAGCCTCATATATCTTTTTGGGGGTTCCTCCACCGACGGTGATAATATAGGCTCTCCCAATCGGCATTTACGATAAATGCTTTGAGGATTGTTTTTAAGTTGTGAAAATCGTTTTTGTATTTTAATATATCCAGCGGTGCGCCGTCGGGTGTGCAGTCAAGCACCTCGTCCCATGCTTTTTAAGCTCCTTTTCGGTGATCCCGTCAATATCCGTACCCTCGGGATAACCTTTTGACGAGAGCAGCTTTAAGGCCGCCGAAAAGCTTTCGGCATTTATAAGCGAATCTATATCGGAGGGAGGCAGCATCTTATTTTCAAGGGTTTTTATATATGCCACGGCATATGCATATTCTGTATCCTGCAAAAAAAATCCCTCCCTTTACATAAATCTGTTGATAATATCCGAAAGCGTATTTCTCTTATCCTCAAATATCCCCGAGATTGAGCAGTTAATATCGATTTTACCGTATTTTATTATAAATCCGCCGTCAATATCAACACACTCATCGGATAACGTCAGCTTTTTATCCGAAAGCTTCTTTTAAAGCTTTTCGGGGATACGTGAAGAATCCTTTTCGTTAAAGTATATTGTCCCTGCCTCGTCCTCGGCATTATTTTCCAAAAAGCTTTGACAGAAATTCAAAATACTCATCAGCGCCCATATTCTCTATATCTGTTTTTATCTCCTCCAAAACATCTGCGATGATCTTATTTTTGGCGGATAATATCAGCTCACGCGCCTGTGCGTCCCGCTGCCGCCTCGACAGATGCCGAGATTCATACATTCCTCCTGGGTTTTCCTGACGTTTTCTTCTTTAAGCTTTTCGCTCTCTTTTTTGCATTGCAGCTTAATTTCGGCAATCTCGGCAAGCGCTTTTGATTTATTTCATCTGCCTCGCCCTTTGCCTCGGCGGCAATGCTATCTATGATTTTTTCCAAGCCGCCCATTTAATCATTCCTTTCTGTTTTTTAAGCGTTTAATATTATTTAATGCCGTTTACCATAAGGAACGAAACGATAAATCCCAAAAGGGCGTAAATTTTAAGTGATGCCGAAACGATAGCCTTTGAGCTTTCCTCCGGTCTTTTTTGATGTAAGGTTATGCCGACAGCACAAACTCTTCCTTGAGATCTTGCCGAGAAATATCCGCCGAATGCGATAGGCAGACAAGCCGCAAAATACTGCAATCCGTGTAGATGTCCCAAACCGGCTCACCGCCCAGGATTCCGACATTTACCAAAAACCATGATTCCGACAAACAAGCCGTACAAGCCTTGAGTACCCGGCAAAAAAGCTGCAAAACAAGCAATTTTCCGAACTTGCTCGGATCGTCTGCCAATACTCCGCCTGCTGTTTCGGACGCGATTCCGACGCCCTTAGATGATCCCATACCTGCAAATATAACCGCAAAAGCTGCTCCCAATAACGCAAAAACATTCCTAAATTCATAATTCAAATCCTTCTTTCTTTATTATTTATCATTTGAAAAGTTAAAAATATTTCGTTTTCATCGAAAGCGGTTGGAACCTCTTTTTCCGCCGCCCTCATAGAATTTCTGATAAAATTCCACATACTGCAAAACGGTTTGTATGCACATACGCACCGAGCATATTTATCGCAAAGTTCAAGGCGTGTCCGAATATCGATATTATGATGAACAAAACGATATTCCCTGTAAGCGAGCCAGTATATTTACAACCGATGCGATAACGCCGGTCGCAAGTCCGAGGAGCCATAAGTCTTGAATAGAAAGTATATCGCCTA
>VOFC01003046.1_pt1 | contig 17029 bp, 31 predicted proteins | sample 5384161 | NCBI WGS metagenome assembly VOFC01 (sample SAMN12384722, study PRJNA508395) | human gut metagenome | isolation source: healthy gut B | host: Homo sapiens | reverse complement strand
TGTAACATATACAGGTGATATTGGAAGATTTAAAATAAAAAAAAAGAAGAATCAAGTTCTTCAGGAATTAGAAGAATTAAGGCTATATTAATTAAATAAATATATTTTGAAAATATAACTTTTCATAGCAAAAATATAGCTAGGGTCATACCTACAGGTCTTTGCTTTATTCAATAGTTATATTTTTTCAAAATAATAAAAATTTTTAGATTATGGAAGATTGTGTATTTTGAAAATTGTTTAAAGGAGAATTATAAAAGGAGAAATACAAGTAAAGTATATGAAGATGAAGAGGTATTAGCATTTAGAGACATAAATCCAGCAGCTCCAATTCATATATTAGTAATTCCAAAAAACATATAACATCACTTGCAACAATGGAAGATGGAGATGAAAAAATAATTTCAAAAATATACAAAGTTATCAATGAAATTGCCGAAAAGCAAGGCTTCAAAGGAAAAAGGATATAGAGTAATTTAAATTGTGGTGAAGATGGAGGTCAAGAAGTAGACACTTACACTTTCACCTTTATTAGCTGGTAAACAACTTGGAGAAAAATAGTATAAATTAAAAAATGAAATCTTGTTTTTTTAAATATGATATAATTAAAAGTATAGGTTTTTAAAGAGAAAACGTAAAAAAATATTATTGAAAGGGATGAAATTATGAATAGTAAATATAACTGCTTGTTTTAACAGTTTATTATAGTAATTATAATTATAGGTTTAATAGGTTTTTTAGGATATAAATTTTATATAAGAATAAAAAAGAAAATAGCAAGAAAAAAAGCAGAAGATTTTGCAGATTCTTGGAGTGAAAACATAAGTCAAAATAATAAAAAGATACAAATTCAACAGATACAAAAAAATTGAAATTGTTGGTTCAATAACACATCCAATTGAATACATCAACAGACTCAACATCAACTGGAACAAATAAAGTTCTGGAGAAGGAATGAAATATTTTTTAACTGTTGGTAAAATGCAAATTCCAACAATTTAAAAAGTTTTCTTATCCTACTCAGAATATTCTAAATCATCATTAGAAAAATTATGTGTTGTATATTCCAACAGGAGAACAAAATACTCAAGGAATTAAATAAACCAGGAAATACAGTAATTGCTGGACATAATTATAGAAATAGTAGATTTTTCTCAAATAATAAAAAATTAAATATTGGAGATAAAATTTATGTTACAGATTATAGATGGAAAGAGAATGACATATACAATTTATGATAAATTTGAAACAATGATACAAAATATTATGATGATGATAATCCAGAAATATCGGATTTTGAATATGATATGATGATGTTAGAATTAAGAACATTAGAGAGCCAATATCCTGAACTTATTACAAAAACATCTTTAACACAAAAAGTTGGAGGAACTGTAAAAGAAGGTTTTACAAAAGTAACACATGAAGTACCACTTCAAAGTTTACAAGATGTATTTAATTTTGAAGAAATTGAAGCATTTGATGAAAGAGTAAAAAAACAAGCAAGTGAAAAAATGGAATTGAAGAAGTAAAATATGTAGTTGAAACAAAAATAGATGGTTTATCATCAGCATTAGAATATAAAGATGGAAAACTTGTAAGAGGAGCAACAAGAGGAAATGGTTTGGTTGGAGAGGATGTAACTGAAAATTTAAAAACAGTAAAAACAATACCACAGGAATTGTCAGAAAAAATTAATATAACTGTAAGAGGAGAAGTATTTATATCTAAAAAAGATTTTGAGAAGAATGAATCAAGAAAGAGAAAGAAAATGAAGAAGAATTATTTGCAAATGCACGTAATGCAGCAGCTGGATCATTAAGACAATTAGACAGTAATATAACAAAGAAAAAAGACCATTAGATATTTATATATTTAATGTGCAAAAAATAGAAGGAAAAGAATTCAATTCTCATTTTGAAGAATTAGAATACTTAGAAAAATTAGGGTTTAATGTAAATCCTGTTCGTATACCATGTTCAAATGTTGAAGAAGTAAAGAAAGCAATAAATAAAATCGGAGAAGATAGAGAACAATTAACTTTTGGAATAGATGGAGCAGTTGTTAAAGTAGACAATTTAAAATTAAGAACAATTTTAGGAACAACATCTAAAGTTCCAAAATGGGCAATTGCATATAAATATCCACCAGAACAAAAAGAAACAATTTTAAAAGATATAGAATTTCAAGTAGGAAGAACAGGAGTAATAACACCACTTGCAATACTAGAACCAGTAAGAGTTGCTGGATCACTTATATCTAAAACAACATTACACAATGAAGATTTTGTTAAAGAAAAAGGATTAAAATAGGTGATAGAGTAGAACCAATTGGGGTAATAGCAGCAGTAATTCCAACAACAAACCCAACATCAACTGCAATATTTAAAACATTGATTAGTTTAAAAACAAGAAATGGTATTATAATAAGTCCACATCCAAGAGCTAAAAAAAGTACAATTGAAGCTGCAAAAGTAGTATTAGAAGCCGCAGTTAAAGCGGGAGCACCAGAAGGAATAATTGGATGGGTTGATGTTCCATCACTAGAACTTACAACTACATTAATGCAATCAGCAGATACAATTTTAGCAACAGGAGGACCAGGAATGGTCAAATCTGCATATTCAAGTGGAAAACCAGCATTAGGTGTTGGTGCTGGAAATACACCAGCAGTAATTGATGAATCTGCAGATATAGTTCTAGCAGTAAATTCAATTATACATTCAAAAACATTTGACAATGGAATGATTTGTGCATCAGAGCAATCAGTTATTGTTTTGGAAAATATATATGAAGAAGTTAAAAAAGAATTTGAAAAGAGAGGATGTTATTTCTTAAATCCTGAAGAAACAGAGAAAGTAAGAAAAACAATAATTATTAATGGAGCTTTAAATGCAAAAATAGTAGGACAAAAGGCTCATACAATTGCTGAACTTGCAGAAATACAGGTTCCAAAAGAGACAAAAATATTAATAGGAGAAGTAGAATCAGTAGATTTATCTGAAGAATTTGCTCATGAAAAATTATCTCCAGTTTTAGCTATGTATAAAGCAAACGATTTTGAAGATGCTATAAGCAAAGCATCAAAATTAATAGAAGATGGAGGCCTTGGACATACATCATCATTATATGTAAATACAGTTACAGAAACAGAAAAAGTAGAAAAATTTTATTCAAGCATGAAAACATGTAGAGTTTTAATTAATACACCATCTTCACAAGGTGGAATTGGTGATTTATATAATTTTAAATTAACACCATCATTAACACTTGGTTGTGGTTCTTGGGGAGGAAACTCAATTTCTGAAAACGTGGGAATAAAACATTTATTAAATATAAAAAATGTAGCTGAAAGGAGAGAAAATATGCTTTGGTTTAGAGCACCTGAAAAGGTATATGTAAAAAGAGGTTGTCTTCCAGTAGCCTTAGAAGAATTAAAATATGTAATGGATAAAAAGAAAGTGTTCATAGTAACTGATAAATTTTTATTTGAAAATGGTTATACAAAACCTATAACAGATAAATTAGATGAACTTGAAATCGCTCACACAACATTTTCAGATGTTGAACCAGATCCAACACTTGGTTGTGCAATAAAAGGTGCGGAGCAAGTAAGAGCATTTAAACCAGATTGTATTATAGCAGTTGGTGGAGGATCTGCAATGGATGCTGCAAAAATTATGTGGGTAATGTATGAACATCCTGAAGTTGAATTTGCAGATATGGCTATGAGATTTATGGATATTAGAAAAAGAGTATATAAGTTCCCTAAAATGGGTGAGAAAGCATATTTTATAGCTATTCCAACATCAGCAGGAACAGGATCAGAAGTTACACCATTTGCAGTTATAACAGACGAAAAAACTGGTATAAAATATCCTTTAGCAGATTATGAATTAATGCCTAAAATGGCAATTGTAGACTGCAATATGATGATGAATGCTCCAAAAGGATTGACATCAGCATCTGGAATTGATGCAGTAACTCACTCATTAGAAGCTTATGCATCAATGATGGCAACTGAATATACAGATGGTTTGGCAATTGAATCTTTGAAGAATATTTTTAAATACTTGCCAAGAGCCTATGAAAATGGTGCAAATGATCCAGAGGCAAGAGAAAAAATGGCTAATGCTGCAACAATGGCAGGTATGGCATTTGCAAATGCATTCCTTGGAGTTTCTCATTCTTTAGCACATAAATTAGGTGCATATCATCACATACCACATGGTGTAGCAAATGCATTAGTAATTGATGAGGTTTTAAGATTTAATGCGGCTGAAGTGCCAACAAAAATGGGAACATTTCCACAATATGACCATCCAAAAACATTAAGAAGATATGCAGAAGTTGCAGAAGCTTTAGGATTTGGGGGAAATACTGACGAGGAAAGTTTAGAAAATCTAATTTCTGAGATTGATAAATTAAAAGATAAAATAGGAATAAAAAAGACAATAAGAGAATATGGAGTTGAAGAGGATAAATTCCTTGAAACACTTGACAAAATGTCAGAAGATGCATTTGATGACCAATGTACAGGAACAAATCCTAGATTGCCACTTATAAGTGAATTAAAAGAAATTTATTTAAAAGCATATTATGGAGGTAATGAATAATGGATTTAAATGTGAATAATGTAATAGTCCAAAGAAAAACAAAGACTGTATATAGAGATAATGACAAAACAATAAAACTTTTTATAGAAGATTATTCAAAAGCAGATATTTTAAATGAAGCTTTAAATCAAGCAAGAGTTGAAGAAGGAACAGATCTTAATATACCAAAGCTTATAGAAATAAGCAAAATAGATAACAGATGGGCTCTTGTTTCTGAATTTATTGAGGGAACGCCACTTAGCAAACTTATGGAACAAAATCCAGAAAAAGAAGATGAATATTTAAATAAATTTGTAGATATTCAAATAGAGATTCATTCTAGAACAGTTCCTTTGTTAAACAGATTAAAAGATAAGTATAGAAGAAAAATTAATAGTTTAACAGACATATCAGATAATATAAAGTACGAATTATTACAAAGATTGGATGGAATCCCATAAATAAAAATAAATATTGGATTTGGTTTAGTTTTTTAAAAAGATATTGGAAGTATAAAGAAACAGAAATTATTAAAGAGGTTTCATACACCAAAAGATATATATAATGCTACTGAATTAGAGCTTTTAGAGGTGGATGGAATAGGAGATAATACAGTTAAAAGTATTTTTGAATTCGAAAAAATAATCGAGTATTAGAAAATCATTTAGAATATTTGGAAAAAAAATCGTATAAATTTTATAACAATAGAAGATGATGAGTATCCGAAAGCGTTGAAAGAAATTTATGATTATCCTATTAGTTTATATATAAAAGGAAATGTTGAATTACTAAAGGAAAAATGTATTGCAGTAGTTGGGTGTAGGGATGTTTCTGATTATGGTATAAAAGCGTCAAAAGTATTTTGCATACAATTTAGCTAGAAATGATATTTGTATTGTTAGCGGATTAGCAAAAAGGTGTTGATAGTTTTGCACATATTGGGACTTTGATTCAAGAAAAGGATAGAAACAATATAAAAAGGTGTGCGTACTATAGCTGTTTTGGGAAATGGATTGGATAGTATATATCCTAAAGAAAACCAAGAATTGGCAAATATGATTTTAGAGCATGGAGGTGCTATAATTTCAGAGTATCCATTAGGAACAAAACCAGAAAAAAAAATTTTCCAGCAAGAAATCGAATTATTAGTGGTTTGAGTTTGGGAACTTTAGTAATAGAAGCTAAAGAGAAGAGTGGAACATTAATTACTGTCGATTTTGCGTTAGAACAGGGAAGAGATGTTTTTGTTGTTCCTGGAAATATTAATTCTTTAAATTCTGTTGGAACTAATAGACTTATTAAAGAAGGTGCTCAATTAGTAAATTGTTATGAAGATATATTAATGGTATATAAGAAAAGGTTGCTATTAGCAGCAACCTCCTCTACCACCGCCACAGCAGCAACAAATTAATAATATAAGAATTATGATCCAGCAGCAGTCATCACCAAATCCGAAACCGCCACAACCTCTGTTCTCTGGCATAGTATAGCCCCCTTTTCAAAACAAAAACATGTATTGATTTTTTTTGTTTTTCCTTTGTATAATACATAATATGGGGCTATCTTTAAATTGGTCACAAAAAAATAAAAAATTTTAAAAAACTATTGACAAGTTTGGCAAAATCTAGTATACTTAGTCTTGTCGAAAGACATGGTCGCTTAGCTCAGCTGGGAGAGCATCTGCCTTACAAGCAGGGGGTCACAGGTTCGAGCCCTGTAGCGACCACCATGTTTTTACGGCCCGGTAGTTCAGTTGGTTAGAACGCTAGCCTGTCACGCTAGAGGTCGACGGTTCGAGCCCGTTCCGGGTCGCCATTTTTTTATGGCTTCATAGCTCAGTTGGTAGAGCAGAGGACTGAAAATCCTCGTGTCAGTGGTTCGATTCCACTTGAAGCCACCAAGACAAGTTTTCGTCGAACTTTTTGGAAGTCTTGATATAACTTAACTTCAAGATATCAAAAATTTAGATGGACACAAAAATCTTAAACCGTTTCAAAAGAAACGGTCTTTTTTTTATTATGAAAACCCCGTGTTTTACGCGGGGTTCTAAAAGCTTAGCTATGGGTAGAAAAAATCCTCCTTTTTGATATAATAGATGTGGTCGCCAACCGCAAATAAAATCAAAAAGGAGGATTTTGTCATGAAAGACAATAATAGTTTAGCACACAGCACATGGAATTGCAAATATCATTTGGTATTTGCACCAAAGTACAGAATGTTGTAGAACCAATAATAACAAGAGCAATGTTTGAAGATGTTCAAATTTAAAAAGAGAAAAATCAAAGAGCATATTGTAGAGATAGAGTTTATATATTTATGCAAAAAGATGATATGTCCTAAATGTGGCAAAATAATGCAGTGTAAAAAGGTACAGGTGGTAAAAAGAAGAAATATATGTATTACCATTGCACAGATTGTAAAATTTATCTTCGTGAAGATTTAATTGAAGAACAGATAATGCCAATGATAATGGACTTAATTGAATATGATATGACAGTAAAGAAATACTTTTATCCTGTTTTAGCTGATAAGAAAGAACGAAATACAGCCAAACTAGATAAAGAAATATCATCATTACAAAGTAGAAAGAACAGAATAAAAGAAGCATATTTAAAAAGAAATTGTTGATGTAGAGGTATTGAAAAAAGATAAAAAAGGAAACTACAAATTAGTCAATATGAAATTAAGAAAAACATTTATAGAAGTAGCATATTAATTAATGCAAAACGGAATGTTTGATATGACTATTGCAGATGAAAAAGGTAAAGATGTTAGAACAACAATTATGATGGACAAGCAAGAATATCAAGAGGATATTCTTTAGCTGATTTGTCAGATAGAATAGGTGTAACAAAACAATATATATCACAATGTGAATTAGAAATTACAAATGCATCAAGTATTATATATAAGTTAAGTGATGCCTTAAATTATCCAATATCCTTTTGTAAATCGACAAAAGGAATTGAAACTTCAAGTGCAACTTATTTCAGAAGCAGAAAAATTACACCTAAAAAATTAAAAAAGAAGCTGCAAATGAAAAGGTAGAGTTGTTTTTCGGAAATAAAGGATTTCTTTGAAGAATATGTTAATTATCCAGAACTCAACTTGCCAAAATGGAATAGAATTGAAAGATGAATATACATTAGAAAATAATTAGTAGAATATTTAAACTAAAATAAGGCGATTTTATTGACAAACGCCTTATTTTAGTTTAATATATGGTTGGGGGCGAAAAAAATATGATATATACACATAGAGAATTAAAAGATAAAGGAATGAGCAACTATAATATAAATAAAAAAAGTTGAAAATAAAGAACTATATAAAATTGAAAATGGCTTGTATTCGGATACTGAAAGATATAATCAATTAGAGTATATTGTAAAAAAATATCCAAATAGTATTTTTACATCAGAAAGTGCTTTTTCTATTTAGGATTAACGGATTATATACCAAGTAAATATTTTTTTTAGCAACAAAACATAATGTGAAGAAAATAGAAAATGATAAAATAGAGCAAATATTTATGGCAAATCATTTTTTTTGAAACTGGAAAAAGTGAAATGAATTACAATAATGTTAAGATAAATATTTATAACAAAGAAAGAATGTTAATAGAGTTAGTTCGAAATAAGAATTCTATTGCTTTTGATTACTACAAAGAAATAATAAGTAATTATAGAGAAATTGCAGATGAAATAGATATGAGTTTACTTGCAGATTATTTAGATTGTTTTACTAACGGAAAAAGAATTTTTGAAATCATACACAGGGAGGTCTTTTAGAGATAAATTTATTAGAAAGCATAGACTTTTATTTAGAAAAAAGGATATGAAGATGCTTATGCTACAGCAAAAGTTGCACAAGATATTATATTAAGCAAAATTGCAAAGTCAAATTATAGAAACAATATTACAGTCAAAGGCGGAGTAGTTATGTTTAATATAACTAATGACAAAAGACGAGCGACAGTTGATATTGATATAGATTTAATTAGATATTCTTTAGAAGATAAGAAGTATATTGTTATTGTTTGAGAAATTAAATCAAATAGATGATGGAATAAAGATAATAGTTAATAAAAAAATAAAGCCTTTAAAACATCAAGATTATCATGGAAAAAAATTAATATTGTATTAAAAGATTTATTTGGAAATCAAATAGAAACTAAAATTGATATTGGAGTACATAAAAATTTAGATATTAAGCAAGAAGAATATATGTTTAATTTTGAGGTATTTAACAATAGTATGACATTATTAATAAACACTAAAGAGCAAATTTTTGTTGAGAAGTTATCATCTCTACTAAAACATGGTATTAGAACAACGAGATATAAAGATGTATATGATTTTTATTATCTTATAACAGAAGGAAATATGGACAAGTCATTACTGCTTAAATTGATTAATATATATTGTATAAGTGACAATTCAAGGATTAACACTACAACTGAAATAGCCAATGAATTATGTAAAGTATTTAATAGTCCTAGTTTTTTTAGGAAAAATGTTCAAAGTAGTAGATATAATTGGATAGAAGAAGATACTATGATTGTTTTAAAACACAATATTGGATTTTATTAAGCAGTTAGAACCTTTAGTAGTATAACAAGATGAAAAGAGAGGTGTAGCATGGAAAAAGAAGAACTATATGATATGTGTAGCAACATCTTAGATTTGCATAGACAAAGATTTATAATATTAAAAATGAGATAGAAAATATAATAGAGAATAATATAAAAAATAAATTGAGTAGAAAGGAATGAAATTTAAAATGAAAGTGCTAATTGCTACAAAAAAAATCAAGGAAAAATTGAAGGAGCTAAAAAAGCTTTAGAACATTATTTTAAAGATGTCGATATTACAGGAATACCTGTTCAATCTAATGTTCCAGATCAGCCTGTAAATAAAGAAATTTATGAAGGAGCAAAAATAGAGTGAAAATTTAAAAAAATATGCTAAAAGAAAATAATATTGATGCAGATTTGTTTTTAGGAATTGAAAGTGGAATAAATGATCTGTTAGGTAGATGGATGATTACTAATATTGCAGTAATTGAAGATGACAGAGATTTTGAAAGTTATGGGACAAGTCCTTCATTCCCAGTTCCTGACAATTTAGTTCAGAAAGTATTAGATACAAATTTAAGTGAAGCAATGGATACTGTTTTAGGTGAAGATAAAGAAAGACATAATCATAGCGGGGGATTCAACTATTAACACATAATGAAATTTCAAGGATAGATTTAACAGAATATGCCTTTATAATGGCTTTAACAAAATATATTAATGGAGAGAAATGGAGATAAGTAATGAAAATAGGAATTGATATTGATGATACAACATTTTTAACAGTGAAATCAATGTTAAAATATGCTGATATATTTGAAGAAGAAATATCTGGAGAACCAACTAATAGAGATAGTTTTGGTTTGATTAAAATAGATATTATTTAAAAGCTTTGTATGGATGGGATGAAAAAAAACTAAATTTGCCTTTTTTGATAAATATTATAAAAATGTATTAGAAGAATGTACAATGCTTTCTAATGCAGATAAGACAATTCAAAAATTAAAAAGAAGAAGGAAATACAATACATTTTATTACAGCAAGGTTAATGAATATTAAAGATTGTGATACAGAGACAATCACAAAAAAAAAAGCTTGGATAATTTTAATATTCCTTATGACAGTTTGAATTTACATATTAGTGATAAATTAACGTTTTGCAAGGAACATGGCATTGATTTGTTAATTGAAGATAGTTATGAAACTTGTAGAGAATTAGCTGATAATGGTATTAAATCAATTTTAATGACAACTAAAATGAATAGTGACATTGAAGATAAAGAAATAGTAAGAGTAAATAATTGGGATGAAATTTATGAAGAAATAGAAAAATATAAGAAAAATAGAGAATTTAGAAAATGTTTAAGAGAAAGGAATAGCAAAAAAGTAATGGAAAAGCATGAACTAGTTGATATAAATGGAAAGAAAACAGGAAAGATTTTTAACACATATTGAGGCTCGTAACCCCTAATAATGTACCTAAAAGGGTATTATATATCAGTTGTTGGAGTAGTTATAATTAATGATAACAATGAGATTTTACTTCAAAAAGCGTAGTAGATTAAAAGAGCAAATCCTAGTAAATGGGGTATCTGTGGTGGAAAGGTAGATTTGGGAGAAACTCCGCTTGATGCAGGTGTTCGTGAAACTTTAGAAGAAATAGGTGTTTTTGGATAAAAAAAAGATTTAAAATTCCTAAGTATGGATACAAATGAAAAAGCACATTTTACAGTATATTATGTAAGAAAAAATGTAAATATAAATGAATGCAAATTGCAAGAAGAGGAACTTGAAGAAGTAAAATATTTTAAAATAGAAGAACTACAATATTTGGATAATGAAGGGTTCGAATGGTTAGAAAACTTAAGAAAAGTTATAGAGGTGTAGTAAATAAATTTGCCACTGGTGGCAAATTTATTTTAAAAAGCCTATTGCAAAAATATAAAATGTTATGTTAAATTATAAATATAGTTATGGTGAAAAAACTCACATTTGTATATACATTCTTTTCAAACCATTGTTATAACTGATTTTGAAACGGATAATAAGGTGCTTTTGTGCGAGACGTTTTTCGAATACGTCCTCCGCTAACGCACCATAATAAAAAACTTGTAACTGTTAAAAATTTTAGTTTACAAGTTTTTTTATATTTAATGTTATTAATGTCCGATGTTCTTATTTATTTATCATCATTTTTTTTTTTGTATTTTCAATTTTTGTATTATTTCCATAACGTTTAATTTTTTTTGAGTAGTAGTTTTTCAAATTCTTTATCACGAATAATAAAACCTTTAATATGTTTGTAATTAGGAAGTTTACTATTAACGTTAGCAACAATATCACTCATGATTTTTTTGATTTCATCTTTAGTAGGAACAGAACCTTTTAAATATTCTGTTATGGCTTCTATATTAGGCAATATTTGAGCATTTATATATGTTTCATCATCATCATCTTTTGAATGCCTAGTACTAAAGATTCGGAAATAAGTGGATTATCATTTAAGTAATATTCAACTTCTTCTGGGTAAATGTTTTTACCATTTTTTGTAACAATAACACTTTTACATCTACCTGTAATATATAAATAACCTTGGTCATCAATTTTACCAATATCACCAGTGTGGAACCAGCCATCTTTTAATACTTTAGCAGTCTCTTCTGGCATATTATAATATCCAAGCATAACATTAGGACCTTTGAACTAAAATCTCACCTTCTCTCCGTTTTTTCATTTGACTATCAATTTTATATATTACTTTTTAGGAATAGGTAAACCACAGCTATCATTTTTATGATAAAAGTCATTGTTTCCAGCCACAAGTGGGGAACATTCTGTTAAGCCATATCCTTGTAATGTAAGTAATCCTAATTTTTCAAAGTCATTTGCTATTGTTGGATTTACAGCGGCTGCACCAACGATAAATACTCTTAATCTACCTCCTAATGTATTTTTAACTTTTCTTTTTACTATATGTTTTATAGGGGATGGAAGTTTGTCAAATGGATTTTCATTTTGAGATGTTACATATTTTTTGGGTAATGTTTTATTCATATTTTTTATGATGTTCTTATGCATGTTTTCTAATAAAAGAGGAACACATAAAATAACAGAAGGGTGATATTCATTAATATTTTTAAAAATATAGCGTAATCCATCACAATAACAAATGCTGGCTCCACTATATAATGGAAGTAAAAAAGCCAATTGTACATTCATAAGTGTGATGAAGTGGTAAAAAATTGAGAAAAATAAATCACTTCTTTTTACTTTTACAATTCCATATATTGATGTTATGTTTGAGCAGATATTTTTTGTGAAAGACATACCCCTTTTGCATTTCCTGTTGTTCCTGATGTAAATAGTAAAATACGCATTTCATCGGGATATATTTGTATTTCGTCAAATTTTGTGTTTCCTTTGAATTAAAAACTCTTTCCCTTTTAGATATGCAATCAGTTATAGAATATAGTTCAGATTGTTCTTTTGAATCTAAAACTGTTGAATTAGATTTTTTTTCTAAATCTAAAGAAATCATGCAAATATTTTTATTATTTAAATTGGATTGATTTTCTAATATTCCTTTTAAATTTTTGTGTCACCTAAAATGCAAACGCTTTCAGAAATGTTCAAAAATTTACAATATCATCAGTATGCAATTCTTTTGTCAAGAGGAACAACAACACCAACTATAGTTGCTGCAAAAAATATGATACAGCCCATTGATATGAATTTTTTTCCAATTACAGCAATTCTTTTACCCAAGAATCCGAGTTGAATTAGATAAGTTCCTAATTTTACAACATCTTCTTTGAATTCCTTATAGCTTATTGGATATATTTCACCATTATTATTTTTTATTTTGAAGGCTATTCTGCTTCCATAGATGTTGCTAGAACGATATAGCATTTCTTTTAAATTGCTTATTTCGTCACATTTATGATATTTTTTTGATAGTTTTTCTTTTTATAGATAATTTTTACTCATTTTTATTGCTCTTTTAATTATATTTATAAAAAAAAATGAAATTTGGATTTTGCTTAATTGTTATGTTTCCATCATAGATGGTTTGATTTTCGTTTTTGTATGGAATAGTAATAAAGACTTTACTTTTAAATTTTTTCATCTTTATAATTTGTAATATTTATTTCTAAAGATATTTGCGAGTAGATTTTTTCTATTGGGACAGCACATCTTTTTAATAAAGAACCATTATATGTAATTGGTGTTGATGTGTCTAAAATTGTGTAATCACTTTTTATGTTTTGTGTGATATAACTAAGTGTTATTGATTTTGCACAATTATTATATAAAAACTGGTTTTGAGTAATCAGAAGTTTCTGTTAGATATTGTTGTAAATTCTAATTCATTTTCGATAGGTTGCAAATTTGCTTCTGAGTTTTCAGTTTTGCTGGGTAAAATGGATTTTGCAAATTGATTAAGATTTTTATAATATAAATTTGCTTGTCCTTGCTGTGGTGGTGTATCTATAGAAATATTTTTTATTATTACATTTTTTTAAAGTGTTTTCTAAATTGTTTTCTTCCGCATTTTTATTAATGAATATAGCAATATCTGTATAAGCATATAAGTTTTCTATAGTAAAGTTTGATTTATTACCAATTTTATTTTGTGCATCACAACTACTAAATAATGTTATTTGATTTATTGAAAATATTGTTTTTTTCGTTTTGTTTTGCAAATTTAAAACCTGTTTTTCAAAATTTCTTTTTGTGAGATTTTTGAAAATAAGTCTGACTTGTATAATATCAAAATTAATATTATACATAATAATATAATTAGTGATATTGTTATAAAATTTTTGCTTTTTTAATGGTTTCAATTTTTTCATAAGTTTAAATCCTTTCTTGTTGTATAATAATATAATATTTTTTAAATAAAATCAAGAAAAATCCAAAATTTTGAATTGACAAAAAGTGCGAAAAAGTTACAATAAATACGAGAGAAAGAAGAAATTTTTGTAATAAAAAGATTTTTTTGCAATATTTGGGAAGGAAAAATATGGGTGCTAAAGATAAGAAGAAAAAATAAAAATAAATTTAAAAAATAATATTATTTTTACATGTTTTGTTATTATTATTTTATTCGATATTGTTATTTTTTATAACTTATATTTAAAGGGTAATGTGTCTTATGCAGTAAGTAGTAATAATGTTGAAAACGAAAATGGATAGTAGTGAGGAAGAAGTTAATTATTCAAATGTTAATACTATAAATATTGATGAAATTATAAATCAAAATTCTAGTCAAAAAGCACATCAGAGGGATTGAGACAAGAAGATGTTTTATTAGAATATTTAACAGAATATGTTCAAACTGATGAGTTGGCTAAAGCGTGAGTCTTATGTTGTTCAGAAGGTGCAAAAGGAACTCAAAGAATTACATATAAAAAGTTTTATGAAAATGGTAAACTAACTGGTGAAGAACAGAAAGTTTCTGCAGTTGTTGTTAAACCAGCATTTAATAAAATTATTAAGATAGGTACAGGAACACAAAAAAATTATCAGAAGCTAATGTTGGCGATACTGTAAATGTTACATCAGATGAATTGACTATTAGAGGCGAGCCAAATGAAGAATCTAGTAAAATTGCAAAGGCAAAAAAATGGTGAAAGTTTACAAATTTTAAAAAATACAAGGAAATTGGTATTATGTGTCTTATAAAAGCTTTCAAGGCTGGGTAGATAAAGAATCAACAAAATTTGATTATGTAGAACCAGAACAAAAAAATGAGTCGAATAGTGTTTCTTTGTCAGGGGAAATGTTAAAAATTTAACTTTTGATATGCAACTAAATAAACCTAGTGGACTTTCTTTAGAAGAATTTCAAAAAGTTTTAAAAGATGATAAAGATGTAAATAAAATTTTTGAACAGAATGCACAATATTTTTATTATGTTGAAAAACAGTATAATATTAATGGATTATTTGTTGCAGCTATAGGTATTCATGAAAGTAATTGGGGAACTTCTAAGATTGCAAAAGATAAGAAAAATCTTTTGGATATGGTGCATATGATTCTAATCCATATAATGGCGCATATCAATTTTCTCTCAATATTCTGAAAGTATTGATTTAATATCTAGGGTGTTGGTTAAATATTATTTGAATCCAAAAGGAACAAGTATATACAGTGGAGAAAAGGCAATTGGAACATATTATACTAGTTCGACTTTAAGTGGAGTAAATAATAAATATGCTTCTGATAAAAATTGGGCTAATACAGTATATAAACATATGCAGTATTTATATGGAAAATTGTGAATGTATAAAAGTTATAGTTTATACTTGCCTGATTTTATGGTAAAACTATAACTTTATAACTATATTTATGCATTTTTTTTATTTTTTTACTTGCTAGTTATTGTATGATATAAAAAGTAAAATTTAAAAAATAAATTTTATGAGAATAAAGGAATTTATAAAATGAAAAAAACAATAATAATTATTATATTAATAATTATTTATTTTTCAATTTTTACATCTAAAAGTATGTTAAAGCAGCAGAACAAGTAATAGATAAACAACAGAGAGTAAATTAGTAGAAATCAAAGAAAATGAAGCAAAAATCTTTTCAAGATTATAAAGAAAAATATGGATCTGATACATATGGATTAGTAGCATATATTTTAAATTTAGTTAGAATATATAGTATTCCATTTTGTTTTTAGGAATAGCAATAGGGGCAATACATAATATATTATAGGTATTCGTAAATTAGATACTTTTAGAAAAAGGAATGGGATTATGGTTACATTTGTTACAATATTATTAATTATTTGCCAAATTTTACCGCTTGCGTTTGCGGTGTTTATAAAATTTGGGAGGGGGTAACAAATGAAAGTTTATTTGCTGTAAGTAATGAGGAAATTTCAGAAAATATTGAAAAAATATCAAAAGAGAATATAAAGAAATAATTTCATATAAAAATGTTTATTACTTTAATGCAATTTTAAAAAGAATTACAAAAAGATAAAACTTATGACAGAGTGGTTATTAGTGAAGATTTAGAAGCTTTTACAAATAATCAATATGATCAAATTGATAAATTTATATTTGAAAAATTAGATGGAATAAGTGATGAAGCATCAAATTCCATAGGAAATGATATTCCAATAATTTTAATTTGTTCTGATAGAAGAAGTTAAATCAGAAGAAATGATAGTTAAATTATTTGGAATAGATTTATAATAATGCATTAATTGGAAAGATAGAAGTGTAGATAATTATGCAAATTAATAAATAAAAATAGTACTCAAAAAAAAGAAGCAAAAGCATATTATAAAATCATTATAAGCGTTTCTGCAATGCTGATAAATATGTAGAAAGTTTTAATAACAATCATACAAAAATGATCAATTAAAAATAATTTGCAAAAGTATTTACCACTTTTAATGTTAGAGCAGTTTTAGATAAATTAAACAAATAATGGCATTTTAACTCAAATGTAAATTAAGAAAAGTAAAAAAGATGTACCGGAACTAGTGAAAACTTTTTAAAAGTGTAAACAACTGAAAAAGATTTTATCTAAGCCAGTAGTTATACCAAGTGCTGTTAATATGAAAATGAAAAAATTATCAAAATCAAATGCTCAAGTTTACCAGAAAACAGAAGAAGATCCAATAAAAACAAATTGAAAGAGAAAATAAATACATATGTAAAAAAGAAAAAAATGAATTTGTAAAAGAAAAAAGCAGAAAAATAGCTGAAAACTCAAAAGAAAAATGATGAAGAAAATATTGCTTGATTTGTAAAGAACCCCGCCCAAGGGAGAAGAGAAGACCTAGAAAGAATCCTTTACCAGAAGATGGCCAAGAACCAGTAGAGGAGAGGAAGACCTACA
>VOFC01003680.1_pt1 | contig 17031 bp, 19 predicted proteins | sample 5384161 | NCBI WGS metagenome assembly VOFC01 (sample SAMN12384722, study PRJNA508395) | human gut metagenome | isolation source: healthy gut B | host: Homo sapiens | reverse complement strand
GCATCGCATACGCTATTTGCTTCTCCCAGAGCATGCCACAATTCTTCTGCAATATGCGGAGCAAAGGGAGCCATGAGGATGACCAACGTGCGAAGAATGTCCCAGTTATGGCATTTTTGCTGAGAAAGTTCATTCACGCAAATCATAAATGCACTGATAGAGGTGTTATAAGAGAAAGCTTCGATGTCCGCGGTGACTTTCTTGATAAGCTTGTGCAACGATTTCAGTGCTTCCTTGCTGTCTTCCCCTTCTGTGGGCAGGAAATTACCGGTGCGGTCGTAGAACAAGGCCCAGAACTTCTTCAGGAAACGATGACAGCCGTCGATGCCGTTGGTGTCCCAAGGTTTGCTTTGTTCCACCGGACCGAGGAACATTTCATACAGGCGGAGCGTATCGGCTCCGAACTTCTCTACTATCATGTCCGGATTGACCACATTAAACATACTTTTGCTCATTTTTTCAATGGCCCATCCGCAAATGTATTTGCCGTCTTCCAGAATAAATTCCGCATCGTGATACTCCGGCCGCCAGTTACGGAAAGCTTCGATGTCCAACATGTCGCCCGATACGATATTGACATCCACATGCAGGGGCGTAGTGTCGTATTGGTCTTTCAGGTTTAGCGAGACGAACGTGTTGGTGTCTTTGATACGATACACAAAGTTACTCCGTCCCTGTATCATGCCTTGGTTGATGAGCTTTTGGAACGGTTCTTCTTTGCAACTGTAACCCAAGTCGTGCAGGAATTTGTTCCAAAAACGACTGTAAATCAGATGGCCGGTAGCGTGTTCCGTACCGCCCACGTATAAGTCTACGTTTTGCCAGTAAGCATCCACGTCCTTGTCTACCAGTGCATGGTCGTTTTTCGGGTCCATGTACCGGAGATAATAGGCAGAACTGCCTGCAAATCCCGGCATGGTGTTCAGTTCCAACGGGAAAACCGTTTGGTGGTCAATGCGTGAGTTTTCCGTCACGCAACGGTTCACGGTATCCCATGCCCATTTCGTGGCATGTCCCAATGGCGGTTCCCCGCTTTCCGTGGGGAGGAATTTGCTGACTTCCGGTAATTCCAACGGCAGGCAATCTTCGGGAATCATGTAAGGCATTTGGTCTTTGTAATATACAGGGAACGGTTCGCCCCAGTAGCGTTGGCGGCTGAAAATGGCATCGCGCAAGCGGTAGTTTACCTTTACCCTACCCAATCCATGCGTTTTGACATACTCTTTTGTGGCTGCAATGGCTTCCTTGACGGTCAGTCCGTTGAGCGAGAAATCAATATAGGGAGTAACTCCTGCGCGTGGCGAATTGGTTACGATTCCTTCTTTGGCATCGAAACTTTCTTCACTTACGTCGCAACCTTCCACCAACGGGATGATAGGCAAGTTGAAATGTTTGGCAAAGGCATAGTCACGGCTGTCATGTGCCGGTACGGCCATGATGGCTCCTGTCCCGTAGCCGGCCAATACGTAATCGCTTATCCAAATGGGGATGTTTTCGCCCGTGAAAGGGTTGACGGCATACGAACCCGAGAACACGCCGGTCACGCGGCGGTCGGCGATGCGTTCGCGTTCCGTACGTTTTTTGGTGGCATCGAGATAATGTTTTTACCTTCTCCAACCCTCTTAATCTAAACCGGTTCCACGCCGAGTTATGCTTTATCTGTGCAAAGACAGCTTCCGGTTCTGTACATCGTCTGCCCCGATGATAAATACCTTCCTCACTCATGAGTCTTTCCCGTGCTTTTTGTTTATACCTGTTAAGGTTATAGTTAACTTCTATGATCCGGTTGGTCTTTGATTTATGACATTGAGACTTCAGCGGGCAACCCTCGCAGTTCTGTGCCTGATAACGCTTCAGTATGGATACATATCCCAAATCGGATTTACTTTTCCTTTGACCTTTATATTCCATATGTTGTCCCATCGGGCATACGTAATAATCCCTTTCCCGGTTGTAGTAAAGGTTCTGTATGGCAAAAGCATCCTTCTTCCAGGCACGCTTCTGCTCTTTGTGGAAATAATTGTACTTGACAAAAGCCTCTATACCCGCATTCTCCATAAACTCGTAGTTTTGTTCACTTCCATAACCGGCATCGGCCACTACTATAGAGGATTGCCTATGATAAGTCTCTCGAAAATCTTTCAAAAAAGAAATTAAAGTTCCCGTATCTCCGGCTCGCCTGTAAATTCCCAGATTGGTAATAAATTGATTCTCTGTAGCAATCTGTATGTTATAGGCAGGTTTCAATTGCCCGTTTTTCATATGATCCTCTTTCATGCGCATGAAGGTCGCATCCTCATCAGTCTTACTGAAAGAATTACGATCCCCTAATTTCTCTAATTGCGATTCGTATTTGGCAAGGCGGGGCAGATATTCTTCCTGTAGCTTTTTGATTTGTTTCTGCTCAGCATTGTTCATCCCGGAGAGCCGTTTGTTTAAAGCGCTCACTTTTTCCCGCAAACCACAGGAATCCATATCCGGTAAGCAATCTGGTGTCCTTTCCTGTTTATCCTGCTCGATATGTTTGTCAACTTCACTAAGGATTGACTGTATTTTCGACTCCAGTTTTACCTTGTTCTTTTCCACGCTACCACGCCAGACAAAAGTGTAGCGGTTGGAGGCTGATTCCACTTTGGTACCATCGATATACTGTACATCCAAACTGACATAGCCGGATTCCTGTAACAGCAGAACAATGGCTGAAAACAACGATTTTATGTGTTCTTTTAAACGTTTGCCACGGAAATCATTGATCGTGCGGAAATCGGGAGTACTATTACCAGACAACCACATGAAGTGAATATTCTCCTGCAAGGCCTTTTCTATTTTACGACAAGAATAGATATTGTTCAGGTAGGCATAAAACAGAACTTTGAGCATCATACGGGGATGGTAGCTGCTGGTACCTCCTCCTTTATATGCCCAGAGCAGACAACTAATATCCAAGGCGTCTACAACACTGTTTACAACACGAACGGGATGATTGGGAGCTATCTTTTCCGATAAACTGACCGGAAAAAGTACATTTTGGTTGGAAGTTAACTCTTTAAATACTAAAAAAGGACTGTGGAACAGCCCTTACACAGTTGATGTAAAGGTTGGTCGTACGTGTCGTACAAGGGGAATATAAACGTAACAGATTGAAAAACTGTAAATAGCATCGGGTGAAAACTGTATAAGGAGGAACGTGCGATATCTGTGGAAAAATTTTTTTCGAAAATACTGTTTTTGTGAAAATGCATTTTAGAAAACTCCTGGCAGGTTTTCTAATAAAATGTAAGAGTTTTTCTAAAATATAATATCATTTGATAATCAAATATTATTTTCATATCAAAAATCTACAAAAAAAATGACTAAAATAAACGATCGTTTTCGGTCGTCAAAATACATGATGTTGCTATTGTTAACTATTTTTCTAGAAATGAATAAGATAGGGTAAAGTTAGTGATGTGAGAAAAGTATAAGGAAATAGATTATTCAATAAACTTAATATTAATAATTTAATAGGGTAAAATTATGAAAACAAGATTACTTATGTTGTTATCAGTCTTTATGGCGATAACGAGTGGGGATGGATGCAAGCTCAATCTATTACTTATTACAAGACTGGGGAGTGGATCAGGAGGTACAGGAACCGAACAAGATCCTATTGTGAAAATATCGTTGGACGAAATTCTGGGATGCTAATGCTAAAACTGAATCAGACAGTATTGTGGTTAGTCTATCGAATGGAGACTATACTGCTGCATCCGGAACTTTCCCGATTACAAAATCCGGGATTAGTATTATTGGGACTGATTCTAATAAAGTTGTCATAAAGTCTCCGTTCGATATAACTCTTTCCGAAAAAGGGAAATATTTCTTTTAGTTCTTTGCAAATTGCAGCAACAACGGCGACGGAAGAGGCTTTTAGTCGATATTAAATCATCCAATACAACGGTTTCCTTTCTTTGACGTTAAATTGAATATTGAAGGGGCTGGTACTGCCGATGGTGGCTCTACGACTTGTTTTGGTATCGTTTCCCAACTTGAAGTTGATAATAATACGGTGAATTTTGTCGCTTCCCATATGTATATGGCAAAAGGTTTTCAGAGAGGATTATGTTTTAGGGATGGAGCCGGACATACACTTAATATGGAGAATAGCAAATTGACGGACCAGCAGGTGCTTCTGGTTATTCGTATGTGATCGGTATCGGTTCTTGGCCGAGAATGACTTTTTGGTCAAAGATCCGGTTACATATAATATAAAAACTCAGTAGTTGATGTAAACTATTATGCCCTGTTTACTAATAATCAAAAGGCTTCTGCTGTACCGGTTGTTATCAATATTGAAGGAGTGATATTACAGCTTGGTCTGCTTTTGTACTTGCGTGGCGATCAAGTTCAGGATGCTTTCCTCATACTGTGAAAATAAGTGATACCCGATTGAACGGACGTTCTTATTTTTAATGGACCGTCCGATGGTTTTGGAACAATTGTATTAGATAATTGCCAAAAAATGGATTTGACAATGGATTCGAAGTGTCGTATCACGGCAACCAATAAGAAAATCCAATCGAGTGTCAATACCTATATGGTTGTAGCCGATATCCGTAACAACACTAAAGGAACTTGGAAAATTGTCCCTGTGGATGCTGATACTTGTCTTATTCAGTCTAATAATGATATATATACACCGACTTTATTTACTTTGGCATCAACGGCAGCATTAACTATAAATGGCATCGAAAATGTAAAATTCCAGTCGGAGGGAGGTAAACCCTGTATTACCGTTTATAAGCAAGACGGCTCTTTACGAAATGCCGCCAGTGATATAACAACATTGCTGACAAAAATTTCGATTTCGGATGGTGATAAAGTTGTTTTCCCGGAAGGTTCTTTTACTTTTCCTCAGAAATTTGTCTTGGATAAATCTCTTACGATAGAGGGGGCCGGCAAAGACAAAACAACCCTTACCGGAACAGTCCAAGTGACAGCAACATATGGTACAAAAGTAAATTTCAATAATTTGCATTTGTCTGCCTCTTCGACTGATGTACATGCAATTGAAGTAGGAACGGGATAAAGGTAATGAAGTCTGATATTACTATAACTGATTGCATGATTGATAATGCAAATAATGGTGTGCGATTGATGGTGCCGGGGCTAAAACTGACATTGAAGAATACGGATATCACAGCTCGCTATTATGGGGTAAGTGTTCGCAATGAAAAACAGACAGTATCGATTGATGGTGGTACGATTAAAGGGTGGGCTGCAATAATGACAAGTGCCGGCGGTTTGACGACCGGTGATGGGACATTGGCAAGTACAGGTACGTCTATAGATATAAAAATGCCACACTGAAATCAGCTACTATTTCAAATGAGGGATATGGAGTCATTGTATTACAAGAAAAAATATAATGGTGTGACGCTTTGCCATTGACGGTTCTACTTTTGGAGGCTACTGATGAGAATATAGGTACTAACGAGGCGGGTGTACGTGCCTTGTCTGCGTTGGATATCCGCTCTTTATGGGAATAAGGTTACTGTTAAGGGTAGCCATCTTTCGTCTCTTTATGGTGAAAATTATTATAAGCTGGAAGGAAAACTTTACATGCCGCTATTATTAATTTAGGCTGGCATGGCTCGGTGATAAATCTGTATTGGCAGACAATACGATTGAAATCACTAATTCTCAATTGAACGGAAAAATCGGTGAAAATCCAGTTTATTCATATCGGGATAAAGAAGAGAAAGTGCATGATAAGTTGACTATAAATGGAAAAACTTATGATCCGGCTTCCGACTTATTTGTTATGGTGAACAGGATTTGCAAAGCAAGCTCGATCATGCAATTGCGGGTGAGACTATACTGCTTCCTGTTGGAACGTATGAGTTAAGCAAGCAGTTGACAATCAAAGAAGCTGTGATCTTGCAGGGTACGATTACCGATAAAGATTCCACAATTCTTATTGCAGCCGATGATTGGTCCGGTTCAGATGGAAGCAGTAAGCATCTTGTTAGTATTCAGGCAAACGATGTAGCTTTGAAAAACTTGGTAATAGATGGGTCTAAATCTCTAACAGAAGGTTCAGGTAGTGGTATTAATGTCTACATATCAACTGGCGTTACATTGGATAATGTAATCTCAAGAAACAATAAAGCAGCCGGTCTGATCGTGAACGGCTCAACTGTTTCTGCAACCAATTTCTGTACTTCCGGTAATGAATGGTATGGTGTAAATGTGGATAAAGGACAAGAAGTTACAGAATCTCCTGCATTTATAATCGGTTCGGGATGTTGCTTTGCAGAAAAAGTTGCCATTAAATCTGATGCTGTGGATGCACCCGCAAGTTATGTCGTTGGTAACGGATGGTTCAAAACAAAGGTAACAGAAGGAGACAAAACTTTTTCTGTTTGGTTAACGGTGCTACCGGCGGTTTGACTTTGCGATTACTTCTGTACCGGCATCCGTTATCTACGGACAGCCTACTTTGCCGTTGCTGACAAATGTTGACAGTGCTTATTATAAAGCTGGAAAAGTTAAGATTACTGTCGATAACGAGGCGGTAGTGAAAATAGAAAAAGACTCTTTGCAGATATTGAAACCGGGTAAGGTTAATCTAACTTTGGCTGTGGGTGATACTGCTGTTACACAGTCTTTGGATGTTCTGAAAAAGACATTGACTATCACGGGTATTACGGCTACGACAAGAATTTATAATGGTAGCAAAGAGGTTGGTTTGGTTACAACCGATATGAAAGTGGACGGCCTTGTGGGGGGATCATACTTCTGAAGGTGTTATTACTGTTCCGACTACAGGTGAAGCTCTTTCTGCTGACGCTGGCGTACAGCCGGTGACCGTAACGGCTGCTTTGAAAGATAGTTATGGTGACTATTACGAACTGGCAGAAATAACCGGTGTGATGGATACGATCAAGAAAGTGAAACTGATTTATAAAACTGCCACTTCGGATGCAATAGACTTTGGTAAGGTTAGTACCAAAAACTTTCACAGCAGCTTTGGCTGATGGAACAGCATTTGTAAATGGCGAAGATGTGAGTGTTTTAGGTGGTACACTCCAATTTGATTGCCCGGCAACCGATGTATCTTTAGCAGGTAAGTATCCTATAATGCCTTATGGTTATACTTCCAATAATTACGAAATCTATTATAAAGCTGATTCACTTCAAGTGAATGCTGTTGCACCGAAAGCTGAAATCACGGCTGTAACAGTAAAATGGAGTAGGCGATCAGGCTTCTATATCTGTTGTTGGCCGTATCTTGTCCAATGGTGGTACACCGACTGATCAGTTGAAGGCGACAGTTATACCGAAAACAGGTGGCTCGTCCTGGAACAACTGTCAATGTTGCAAAGGACGGTACTTTCAAAACTGAAAATATAAAACTTACAGCCGCAATGTATACAGTAGAATTTACAGTTGTAGCAAACGAAACTCTTGTTTCTGATACAGTAACTTCCGGAGAAGTTAATTTGCTGCAAAATTGCAAAAATGTAAACTTCACATCGGTTCCTGCCCGTATGACTTACGGAAGTACCCGGTATAGCTGTTGCAAGTACGGAAGCTGATGCCAAACTTGTTTATACTATTACAGGTGAAGCCATAAAAGTTCAATTCTGATTCGACGGAAGTAGAAGCTGTAAAAGCAGGAGAGGCTACTGTAACGATAACAGCTACTAAAGCGAGTACGTAACAGCTATCGCTAAACAAACGATTAAGGTTGAACCTAAATTGGTAACGGTCAAAGCTGTTGCAAAGGATAAAGGTTTATGATGGTAAAACTTGATGCCGAAGTTTCTTTTACGGCTGAAGGTATTTTGGAAAAAGATGCATCATTGGTTACTCAATACTACAGTGTAACAGGCACTTTACAGATAAGAACGTCCGGTGAAAGTGCGAAGACTGTAATTCTTAAAGGCGAATGTTCTTTGAATAACAATACTGGTAACTATGTCTTGGCTCAACCGGCTAATCCGACAGCCAAAATATCAAAAAGCCAAGATCACTTCATTTTCGCATCTAACGTGAAGCGCAGTTACAAAACAACTTCATTGTCTTATAAATTGATGCTGAAGGTCTTGTAAATGGTGAACTGATTACTACACCGGGCTTATACACCGGAACAATCAGTGTGAAAGAGGCATCAGGCAAATATTCTATAGATATGACTGGTGTTACGTTCCGTAATTACGATTACGCAGGTGTTCAACCGATCGGAGGTGATGTTACCATTATAAAGGGAATTCCGACTATCGTAACTTATAATACGGAAGGAAATGCTGGTGCTGCAGGCATGGTTGTCGATAACGGTGGCTGGGAAAATCTCGGCACACCGGAAATTGCTGATGCAACAGAAACAGGGAAAGTATTTGCAAGGTTGACATATCCTGATGGAATCGTAGCCGGTAATACTATCATTAAAGAAAAAGCAAGCACCTGCTGTAACGATCAGCTTGGAAAATGTCGCTTCTGCTTCTTACTATTCCCGTAAATCTCCGATGACAAAAGGCTGTCGGTAGCCAGCTTGGCTATAGTGAAGAAAAAAAGTCTTGAACATAACTGTCAGTGGAACCTATACGGTGGAATCGACAACCCCTTCCGTAATTACTGTATATAAGAAGAACGATGATAAGTATTATATTAAGGGAACAGGTGTAGGAACAGGTGCTATCCTGGTTAAAGTAGGTGACGCTGTTGCTTCTAAGACTATTGATGTGGTTCCTGCTACATTGAATGTGACTGTGTCCGGCCAAAATAAAGAGTATGACGGTACAACAACAGCCAATATCGCATTGCTGTTGGATGCAGCCGAAGGTGCTTCTCTTTGATCTGAAGGCGTATCGTTCAACTATACAAGCAAAGATGCAGGTAATAAAAGTATTCTTCCGTCAAAAGATATTGTCCTGAAAGGAAATAATGCAGATAACTATGAGTTGAAAGCCATATCCTTGAGTGGTGAAATCTCTAAACGTACACTGATTGTGACCAGCCGATAAGTAAATATTATGATGGAACCAATACAATTGATTTGACGGATTATTCTGCAACGGGATTATTGACAGAAGAGACCGTACCGACAGTTACGGCAACATTTACCGGCGATGCCAATGTCGGTTTGGATAAGGATATCAAGCTAGCATTGAAGGATAATAATAGTAACTATGTTTTTAGCTACCGAAGGCAATACGGCTAAAGGTAATATTTCTAAATCTACGTTGGAGGCAACTTTGCCGGAAAAGGCAACAGATGCGACTAATTTAAAGAATAATATTACATATGTAGTTCGTGAATCAGGTGAAACGGTTAAAAAGCTAATGCTGGTGTTAACCATGTAACTGTTACAGGTTCTAATCCATTCTCTGTAAAAGCAACAGATAATGACAATTGCGTTATCATTGTGAATAATACGGCTGTAACCAAGTCCGACCCTGTTACTCCTCCTTTCGTGGTGATGGAGACGAAAACGTTACGATCTCTTTGGATGCAACGACAAAAAGCTCTTCCACGTCTCGAAGAATTCGTTTTGGAAGCAACTGTTTCTCCTTCCGGTAAAACAGTGACATGGAGCAGTAGCGATCCGACGATCGCCAGCGTGACAGCCGATGGCAACAAGGTAACCGTAAAGGGGCTTAAAGTCGGAACAGCTACGATCACAGCTAAGATCGGTGACGTGACCGCTACTTGTGAAGTGACGGTAGACTTTGCAACCGGCCTTGAAGAAGCCCTTGCCAATACGGAAGTGTTTGGAAGAAAGGGAAATATTTATGTGAATCCGATTCAGTCGCTACAAGTGACCGTTGTGTACATGATCGGTAAGATCGTCTACAATGCACGTATCAGTAGCTATGCGCGAATACCGGTAACAAAAGGCATTTACATTGTGAAATTAACCAATGTCGGAAATACGAAAGTTATTAAGGTAAATGTATACTAATCCATATTTAGTATTGAATGAGAAAGGGCGTCCACGAGGATGCCCTTTTTGTTTCTTTCCTGACAGTCCGGTATCCCCCTCCCTGCTTATGCCAAAAGAAACTCTCTTCTTTTCACTCTTTTTAATTTATATTTTGATCAATATGAGGTTATGCCTCATTCTATTATTTTGAGAAAACAGCCTATATAGGACGCAGTCCCATGCTATGTTAATTTATCTCATCCGGCCACGGGCAAGCCTTTCCTGTCGCCTTGAAAGATGGCCGTTGGGCATCTACTTTACGGAGGTGGTCGCCGAGTTCTTTGGAGAGGCGTTTGACGATTTCCGGGTGACGGGTGCTAAGGTCGTTCTTTTCGCCGATATCGTCGGAGATGTTGAACAGTTCTTTCTTGCCGGTACCGTAATAGTAAATCAGTTTCCCAGTCGCCATTGCGGACCGCACAGTTGAAGTTGATGCCCGGACCGTCGTTGCCCCAGTTGTTTGGCATATTCCAGAAGAGGGAACGCCCTTTGGAAGGATCGCCCGTCCCGGTGAGCAGAGGAATGAAGCTGATGCCGTCGATAGGTTGCACCGTCTCGTAGTCCTTCACCCGGCCATTTCCGAATAGTCGGGTAGAAGTCTTCTATCAGCAGGTATTTGTCGCAACGGGTATTCGGTTGGGCTACCCCGGCCAACTGACGATCATCGGTTCGCGGATACCTCCTTCGCAAAGGGAACCTTTGCCGCTCAGCAACGGATAGTTCTGTGTGTACAACGGGCCGTCACGCCATTCGGACGTAGAGGCAAGGCCGCCGTTATCGCTCATGAAGAGGATGATCGTATTGTCTGCCTCCCCGTTCTTTTCCAACCAGTCCATCAGATCGCCCAGGCTCTGTCCATCCCTTCGATCAGGTGGCGTAGGCTGCCCTCATGGTCTGTCATTCCCTTCTTTTTGTATTTCTCGTAGAAGCGCGTGTCCTTATTCAGTGGAATATGGATGGCATAGTGGGACATGTAGAGGTAGAACGGCTGGTTGTATTTCTTCGCCTTGTCGAGCGCCTTGATCGCCTCCAATGTCAAGGCTTCGGTAGCGAATGTTTCCGTGCCCCAATACTTTCGAGGCCGGGGATGGACATCAGCGAAGTCGGTTTGCCATCCTTCGTATGGCCGTAATTCTCTTCGCCTAAATAGCTTGCCAGACCGCCGGCGGCATGACCGGCAATGTTGACTTCTGAATCCCCAGTGGTGCGGGTCCTCTCCCGGAGTGTCGATCGCGCCGAAATGGGCTTTCCGCAGTGGATCGTATGATAACCGCTATTTTTCAGGAGCTGGACGAAAGAAGTTCCGACGAAGGTATTGTTTGTTCCCGGAACCTGACTGACGCCGTTGTAGTTCCAGTTCGGTATGTCGAGCAGGCTGTCTTTGCGGTCGGTCGTCTTATCCTTTGCAGCGTCCAGTTGGTGACACGGTGGCGGGCGGCATTCGTCCCCGTGATCAGGCTGCAACGGGACGGGGAGCTGATGCTACTGGCATACGCCTGGGTGAACATGACTCCCTGGCGGGCGAGTCGTTCCATGTTGGGCGTCTCGTAGACTTCGTTATAATGTGTCTTTTCTGTCCAGAAAGGCAGGGAAGTGTCTTCCCATCCCATATCGTCAACCATAAAGAGGATGATGTTCGGCCGCTTGGCAGGCTGGTCGGCTGCCTGCATATTTCCTGTCTGGAAAGCGGGCAGGATTACTAAAGGCAATAAGATTCGTTTGTCCATCTTGTTTGTGTTTTTCGGTTTATATTCCTGTGAAAGTTACTGATATGACAAAGATACGCTTTACAAAAAAAGAAAAGGAAGAGGCTTTTGAAATCCTTTTAGTGAATATTCACGTTTAAGGGGAATTTATTAAATTATTGCTAAATATAGTAGTTTAACTATTAATCATAGTTCTATTATTGTACTTTATAGTTATCTTTGGTCATTCATCTGATAAATAAACATGGAATATGAAGAAACTGACTCCTAAAGAAGAAGATATCCTGAGTTATTTCGGACGAACGGTCCGTTGTTTATCCGTGAGTTATTGGAATTGCAGGAAGAGCCCAAGCCGCACTACAACACGCTTTCCACGATCGTACGCGTGCTGGAGGAGAAAGGCTATATCGGGTATCGCCCGTATGGAAACACCTATCAGTATTATGCATTGGTCTCGGAGGACGAATACCGGAACAAGACGCTGAAAAACGTGGTAAGCCGCTATTTCGAGATTCCTATACGCGTGTCGTTTCTTCGCTGATAGACCGTGACGAACTGTCGGTCGAAGAATTGGAAGAATTGCTACAGCAGATTAAGAACCGTAAAAATAAAATGAGATGGTTACCTTCCTCCTTTATATCGTCAAGTCTACTTGTTGCCTGACTCTGTTTTACTTTTGGGTTATAAAGCCTTGTTGAGCAACGAGACGTTTTTTTTCGCTTCAACCGGATGGTGCTGCTGGCGGGGATGCTGGTGTGCATGCTGCTGCCGTTTGTCGAGCTACGGACGGAATCGCCCGGTGTGCTGCAAATGCCGTTGTTGCAGTTGGAAGAGATGATACAGGAAGGAGTGGGGAGACGGTTTCGCAGCACTCCGTTGTCCAAGTTGGAACGGAGGTTGTACCGGCTGTACGGGAGGCTTCCGGCTCATGGGGAGAGTGGGCGGTTTACCTGTATCTTGTGGGGATGGCGGTTGTCCTCTGCCGGTTGGTTCGCTCGTTTGTGAGTTTGCTTTGGCTGATCCGGAGCGGCGAGAAGATACGGAAAGGGCGTTATACGCTGGTGCTGGTCGGCAGGCCGGTCGCTCCTTTTAACTGGGGATCGTATATTGTCCTGTCGTTGAAAGATTATTGTGACTATCCGAATGAGATATTGACGCATGAGCAAGTTCACTGGCGCAAGCATCATTCGTTGGACTTGATCTATACGGAGGCAGTCGTGCTCCTGCACTGGTTCAATCCCGCAGCCTGGCTGTTGAAACGGGAACTCCAGGAGGTTCATGAGTACCAGGCGGATACGGGCGTACTTAAAAATGGCATCGATACAACAAAATATCAATTGTTATTAGTGAAAAAAGCTGTTAGCGCGAGCTCCTACACCTTTGCTAACAGCTTCAATCACAGTAAAATTAAAAAACGAATTACTATGATGTTAAAAGAGAAATCGAACAGTTGGGCCCGGTTGAAGCTCGTGCTTTTAGTTCCGGTGGCAGCATGTAGCATGCTTTGCTTTCGCCCGCCCGGATGTAAACCGGGAGTTGACAAACTTAATGCAGAGCGAAGATACGACAATTTCTCCGGTCGGACAACCGTACACCCGTGAATTCTTCGACAAGGAGATCGACCGGTATATCGGACAGGCGGGAGGCGGACAGCTTTCAGGCTCAGGAAAGACTTGTGTTTATGGAGAAACATACGCGAAGAGTGAATTTCTTCATCAATGCCAAAGATCAGATACTTTACAACAGCAGGTTTGCCGGAATATCCGAAATGCCGGTCAAACTGAAAGCGACCTTGTCTGCATCGGCAGGTGAAAAGCCTGTGATGATCTATTTCCTGTGCGATGTGAAGACAAGCGATGCAGCAGTTAAAGAAGCATTGGAAACGGTCGGCAAGGCTTTTGCCGAATATCAGGCGACTGCAGCCGGAAAGAACGCTCCGACCCCTGCTCTTTTTCGGTAATCCACGAAAAGACTATCCGTTAAAAGGGAAATAATATAATTCATTACAGAAAAGGTTATGTATAAAAAATAGGATTCGGGAAAATGGCATTTCTGTCATTTCTGATAGTTGTGGCTCTTGTCGTCTGTCATAATCCCAAACAGTTACCGGAAGAGAAGTCGGAGGAACTTCCGGTTTTTAATCTGAAGCGGTGGCGGAGGAAACCGTACCAAGTGCGTTTATGTGGAATGATATAACTGAGAAGGCAACGTTTATTCCGCTCGTCTGATGAGAAGACTTTACTTTCGGGTTCTTTGGGGGATAACGTTTATGGACAATGAATATATTGTTATTGTCGATTATAAGACTGGCTCTTTTTCTATCGCTATGGAGTGGACGGAAAAAGTACAACGCAGCTTCAAATATGAGGGAAACGGGCCGGGTGAATATGTTTATATCTCGTACCTTTATGTTGATCCCGGATATGCTTTTATGGATATCTACGATAGCGGGAACAGGAAACGGATTCGTTATGACTGGGAAGGAAATCTGCTGGAAGAAAGAGAACTGGTCGATATTGTCGCCCCGTCTTTGCGACGGAGCATTATATGGTTTCCTGTGGAATGCCCGAGACGGAGTATCAATACTTTATAGCTGATTTGGCGATGAATGTCTACAGAAAAGACATCCGAATAGGAGAAGGGTATGATGAGATAAAAAAGAAGTGCTGTGCAGATCTTGACGAGTACCTGCCAGAACAAAGATATGTTTATCTTTTCCCGTCCGATGTCGGACACAGTCTATCGCATTACGGACAAGGCATTGGAACCTCTTTTTCATCCTGAAGAAAGGAAAGTATGATATTAAGTATGAAGAATTAGGACGTTTCATGACACGGGAAATGAAGACCATGAAGTGCCTGATGTGGACCCGGATCTCTTCCCCTGCCGGAGTATTACCTGATAGATTATAAGCAGGGAGAGCACCAGCATAGCGAAATCTGGAGCAAGAAGGAACAGACGATTGTCGCACGTGTCCGGGAGAAAAACGGCCTGCCCTTTCGGTTGTCTTCGGGAAAGGAAATAACACTCCCCACAGAGAGACTGTGCATAAAAGGGAAAACGGTAATTGTCCCCGTTCCGGCAGAGGAATTGGAAGGAGATATAAACGGAGTAACGGCAGACGACAACCGGTTCTGCTTGTTCTGGAGCTTCGGTGATACTACTATTATTCTTCTACCAATTCAAACTTCCGGAAACTAAGGATATCGTCATTGAACCGGGGATTCAGGTAATGGCTGTCGGAAATGTATAGCCCTTTCGGGACGAACCAGCATGATGGTTGGATTATAGGTATTGTCGGGAAAGAGGGTTCGCCGAGAATACGGAAATCTTTATCGAGAATAATAATGCTGAAGTTCTTACGCCCGAATTGTACGAGTTCCATAGGACGGACGCCTTTATCCAAAGTCGAGGGCGGATAAGCAATCCGGTAATAAACCTCCCGGTAGGGATCGTACAGCAAGTTATTATACCAGGCATTCACACAGAAGTCTTCGGGGCTTGCTGTCAACTCGTCTGGCAATTGTACTTTGTCGAAGTACTTACTTTTAACCGAGACTTTCCGTATCGAGTCGTGTTCAGGAGTAGCCACATAGATATTCTCGTCATAATGGAACGAGTAAATGAAGCGTTGGCCGTCATAGCAACGGCTGTAACTGGCTTCCATGCCGTATCGTTTCAGCTTGACTTCCGAACCGGGATAATCGGGATAATCGAAGGGCAGTTTCTTCTCCTCTTTCGTATTCATATTGATTGCGACGGAAACAGGGTCATGCTCAATCAGGCGATTTGGTTCTATGCAGGTATATAGAGTGTGTTCGATACGTACAGGTAATTGTGAGGCTGTAGCCATAAAACAAGAAGGTTTTAATTCAGGAAAAGGCTGCTTATCAAGAAGGTCGCAGTTCTTATTAATCAAGTATAGCCCACTTTCGTAAAAATTGAAGACGTAAATACTGTTGAGATTCTGAATGTAATAACCGAATATCCTTCCAACACCGTTACTTCCTTCCTGTGAAGGGGTTATCCTGAACGCCGGTTTCTGCTGTTTCAGGTCATAGAAGTGGATCGTATTGTTTTCAATATTCTGGAAAGTGAAATACTCTTTTCCGTCTTTGTCTTTATAGACTGAATAAATGTTGAAGTTGTTTTTCGTGTCCGAATCGATCGGGAAAGACAGCGTTTCGTCTGTCTCTTTCAATTCGCATGCTCCGTACTTTTTGTGCGTTGAACAGGAGATAAACAGGAATAAAAAGAATAGTAATAGATGGTGCTTTTTCATGTTCATAATAAATTATAAGGAAAGGAAGAAAATTAAAAACTCCTTGTTCCCGTGCCTCGTGTGGGAGTGCGGGAACAAGGTGATTTTTGACATGCTTTTTCCGGCTTTTAATCTTTCTTTAACGGCGGATAGTCTATCGTATAGTGCAGTCCGCGACTTTCCTTTCGCTCGATGGCCTGTCGTGTGATGAGGTAGCCGACGTTGATCATGTTGCGCAATTCGCACAGTTCTTTTGAGGCCTTACTGCGTTTGAAGAGGCTTTCTGTCTCTTCGTACAGAATATCCAGGCGGTTCCATGCGCGGGTCAGGCGGGTGTTGCTGCGGACGATGCCTACATAGGATTCCATAATCTGGTTCACCTCCTTCATACTTTGCGTAATCAGTACGCGTTCTTCGGTGGAAATCGTACCTTCATCGTTCCATTCGGGGATGTCGGTATTGAAATCGTAACGTTCGAGGACGCTTAGGATATGTTTAGCTGCTGCATCCGCATATACGACTGCTTCGATCAACGAGTTGGAAGCCAGGCGATTTCCACCGTGCAACCCTGTGCAGGAACATTCGCCGATGGCATAGAGACGACGGATGCTGGATTGCCCGTTCAGATCGACACTAATACCGCCGCACAGATAATGGGCTGCTGGAGCTACCGGGATATACTCCTTGGTGATGTCGATGCCGATGCTGAGGCATTTTTATAGATATTGGGGAAATGCTTTTTCGTCTCCGGGTCTTTATGGGTCACATCCAAGTAAACGTGATCTTCACCTCGGAGTTTCATCTCGTTATCGATCGCACGTGCTACGATGTCACGCGGGGCGAGAGACAGACGTTTGTCGTATTTTTTGCATGAACTCTTTTCCGTCCAGCGTACGTAAGACGCCGCCATATCCGCGCATGGCTTCGGTGATCAGAAAACAGGGACGGTCTCCCGGGTGGAAAAGAGCGGTTGGGTGGAACTGGACAAACTCCATGTTTTTTGACAGCTCCTTTTCGCGCGATACACCATTGCGATACCGTCGCCCGTAGCGATCAGCGGGTTGGTTGTGTTGCGGTAAACGGCTTCGCAACCACCT
>VOFC01002208.1_pt1 | contig 17035 bp, 23 predicted proteins | sample 5384161 | NCBI WGS metagenome assembly VOFC01 (sample SAMN12384722, study PRJNA508395) | human gut metagenome | isolation source: healthy gut B | host: Homo sapiens | reverse complement strand
GCTGTCCGGTGACAAAAAGCTGTGCTTGGACTGCTATGAGACGTATGGCCGATTTGACGTTTGAACGTTTTCGGTTGACCACAAATATGACCCTTTACAGCTTGGACAGGCAATAAAACAATAGACTGACTGATACGAAATTCTACGGATTCTAAACGTATAATTACAGATTTATACGAAAAATATTTCTAAAAACGTGATTGCCAGACTTCGAATCCACCTTCCCCACCAATCCCGAACACGAAAGTGTTCGGGATTTTCGTTATATCGATCACCCCTGCCAGCATGGCTGGTAGGGGTGATTTTTTGCGTATCCGTTATCCGCAGCGTTGCTGCTTCATGCTGGAAAGCTCCTGGCGGATGAAGAGGATGGAGAAGAGGAGACCGACAAGGTCCGCTGCGGGGGCAGCCCAGAGGATCCCGTCCAGCCCGAGCCGGAGCGGAAGCAGGACCGTAAACGGAACAAACGCGATCACGTCCCGGATGAGCGAGAGCAGAGTCGCCCGGACAGCGCTACCGAGGGACTGCAGGAAGATGGCCGCTGATTTCTGCACCAGCGTGAATAAGATCAGCAGCAGATAGATGCGCAGCGCCCTTGCGCCAAATTCCATATAGAGCGCCGGGTCCTGTGAATTTGTCCCGAAAATGCCGATGATCTGCGCCGGGATCGTCTGGAATAAAACTGTTGCAACGATGCCGATGCACAGCACGCTCCGCATGACCATGCGAGCAGCTTCCGCACGCGGTCATACCGCCCCGCGCCATAATTGAAGCCGAAAATGGGCTGGCAGCCGGCGGAGATCCCGACCGCCAGATTCACTGCGATGGTAAAGACCTTCATCACCATGCCGATGATCGCCTGCGGGTCGTTTGCGCCGTATTTGCTCTGCGCGCCGTATTTTGCGAGCATGTTCATGGAAACGATCGTGATGGCGGAGCCGATCGCCTTGCCGATCTTGTCTGATTCGCGTTTTCCCATGCACAGCGACAGATGAGGCCGTTGCGCCGTCACCCAGCATCAGGCCGAACGCCATCGCGATCGTGATCATCGGGAACACGACGGAGGTCGCAGTGATGCCGATGGTGCCGACGCTGGAATTTCCGATAAAGATCTGGTCGATGATATTATAGAGTGCCCCGACCAGCATGGACAGCACGCAGGGAATGCTGAATTTCAGCATCAGCCTGAAAAAGCTTTTCTTCTTCGAGGTAACAGTTATTTTGTTCCATAAGATTCCTTTCTTTTGCAAAACAAATGTCACCCTGCCGTCTGACGATAGCAGGATGACATTTTACGTCGAAAAACAACATTGTTTACTTTTTGATGGTGCGCTGCATGATCGACCAGCCAGTGTTTTTGCAGGATGGTGAGCAGGGTCCCAAGTTGATTCTGCTGCTCTGCGGTCAGGGCCTCCAGAACAGACGCTTCCTCACAGTCATGCTCGCGCAGCATCTGCGCCTTGCGCTCTGCGATCTGCCCGCAGACAGATAACTGCTTGATCAGTGGGTTCGAACTATTTGATTTCATAGATACTCCTTTTCTTTTTTGTGCATCATTTCCGGTTGCCCCACAGGGGCGAGGAAATGGCACATTTCTTATTTTGCTATGCTTTTGCATAGCAAAAAACGCCCGGCAAGCATTTTTGCCTGCCGGGCGAAACTACACGGAAATTGTGTAATAATTCATGTATTTCTGAAAAATACCGCATGGTTTATCTATAATATATCAGATTTTTCAAAAACGTCAAGCTGAATTTATGCGTGAGATCGTACTGCTGTTGCCGAGGATTTTATTTATTGCCCAGCCGTCCGGTACTCCCGCGGGGGGCGTTGGTAGAAGCGGCGGAATTGTTTGGAGAAGTAGCTGGGGCTGTCGAAGCCGCAGGCGGCGGAAACTTCGGCGATGCTGGCGGCGGGCGAGGCGCGGGCAGAGCGGCGCCCTGCATGAGACGGTATTTCAGCAGGTACTGCACCGGACTGTCGCCGATGGTCCGATGAAAGCAGCGCAAACATTCTCGCTCGCTCAGTCTGGCGGCCTGCGCAATGTCCGCGAGCGTGATCGGCTCGGCATAGGAGGCCTGCATATATTGCAGCATCTGTTCGATGCGCACCGTGTCCGCGCTTTTTGCCGGTTACTGCGCAGACAGGCGCGGGAGCAGCTGCGCATAGCAGTGCAGAAGCAGCTGGGAGAGGTTCTCCCGGACGGTAAATTCATACGCAAACGCGTCCGTCTCCATGGCAGAAAAGGCGGCCGAAAACCGCTTGACGTCCGGGCCCGGCTCCGCCTGCCAGACGGAAAAAATCCGGGCAGGCGAGCAGCGCGCGGACGTAGTTTTTATAAAACACGGTGTCGGCTCCGCCGGTGATCAGAAACGGGGAAAACACCATTGAGCGCAGCGCCCCGGCGGGATGACCGGAGAGGGAATGAAGCACGTTGCTGTTGAGCACGACCAGACTGCCTTCCTGCAGGAGGTATTCTCCGCCGGGGATCTGCAGCTTCAGCGTGCCGGCGGCAACGAAGATGACTTCCAGCTCCTCATGCCAGTGCCAGGGGATCGTATCGCCGGGCGCATCCGTGTGGCGGGAGGCATAGGCTGCGCACGGAAACTCGATGGTCCCGTGCGGCTGTAATTCCTTCTGCGTATGGCTCCGGTTCAGGCCGCAGGTCTGCAGTCCCATTTCTATCCCTCCGATTTGTCGGTTTTGTTATAGTATATGGCGGTATATGCGTTGCGTCAAGCAAGTTGCGGCGATATGATAGGGAAAACGAAACGGGAGGCGGCCAATATGTTTTCATTGTTGTTGGCCATTATTTATCTGTCCTTCATCAGTCTGGGGCTGCCGGATTCGCTGCTTGGCTCGGCCTGGCCGACGATGTATCCGCAGCTCGGCGTTCCGGTGTCCTATTCCGGAATCGTTTTTATGATCATTTCAGTGGGTACGATCATTTCCAGTCTGCAGAGTGACCGCCTGACGCGCCGGCTGGGGACGGGGAAGGTCACGGCGTTCAGTGCCGCGCTGACTGCCATGGCACTGTTCGGCTTCTCCGCCAGCCATACGTTCTGACAACTGTGCCTCCGGGCGATCCCTTATGGGCTCGGCGCAGGAAGCGTGGATGCGTCGCTCAATAACTATGTCGCCCTGCACTATGAGAGTAAGCACATGAGCTGGCTGCACTGCATGTGGGGCGTCGGCGCGGCGTCCGGGCCGTATATCATGGGCGCGGTCATCACGGGCGGTGGCACGTGGAACGGCGGCTACCGCTGCATTGCGATCATTCAGATCGTGCTGACAGCGGTGCTGCTTTGCAGTCTGCCGCTCTGGAAGGGGCCGCAGGTACAGGACGCGTCCGGCAGCGCCGTCGAGGCGAAGACGCTGTCTGTGAAAGAGGTCCTGCAGCTGCGCGGGGTTAAAAACGTGCTGATCTGCTTCTTCTGCTATTGCGCGCTGGAACAGACCACCGGCCTGTGGGCAAGCAGCTATCTGACCCTGTACAAGGGCGTCCCGGCAGAGATGGCGGCTTCTTTTGCCAGCATGTTCTTCATCGGCATCACTGCCGGACGCGCGCTGAACGGCTTCCTTGCGATGAAGCTCAGCGACGTGCAGATGGTGCGCATGGGGCAGGGGCTGATCGCCTGCGGGATCATCGTGATGCTCCTGCCGCTGGGCGCGGCCGTTTCGCTGGCCGGCTTTGTGCTGATCGGGCTTGGCTGCGCGCCGGTCTATCCCTGCCTCATCCATGCGACGCCGGCGCATTTCGGCGCGGACAAGTCGCAGGCGGTCATCGGCATCCAGATGGCCTGCGCCTACGTCGGGACCAGCCTGATGCCGCCGCTGTTTGGCCTGATCGCCGCGCACATCACAGTCTCGCTGCTCCCGGCCTACCTGCTCGCCCTTCTGGCCCTCATGACCGTTATGCACGAACGCCTGCTCCGCAGGACGGCACACTGACTTGCGGGCTTGACATCGGTCCGGCTGCATTTATAATGGAAGCAGACAGGACTGGCGATCGGGATGAAAGGGAGGCGGCTTATGGAACGGCTCAGGGGCTGGGGCGGTATCAGATCGCGCTTTTGGTGTGCGGTGTGGTGATGATTTTGGTATTTTCGGTGCTCTATCCGGTGACGACGGCGCGGGTGGGGTTTTTGTATCAGGACACGATCCTGACGCCCGCGCAGGAGGGGGACACGACCGTCTATTCCGGCAAGCTCCGGGGCGAGGCCGCGCGCTTTACCGTGCATGCGGACAAGTCGGTGGAATTTCAGTACGGGGATAAGACCTACGGCCCCTATACCGTGACGGAGGATCCGGACGCGCGCCCGGACAGCGAGCTGAGCAGGTATCTGACCGGCGTGGAGGTCCGCTGCGGGGATACGATCCTGTTCCGCGGCGGCGTGATGGAGAACGGAGGCGAGACCCTGCTGTATCACGAGGACGGAAGCATAGACCTGGATCTGTCCATTACCGCTATCACGAGCAGCGGAGTGACGCTGGATGGAAACGGAAACGAGGTCGACCCGATGGAGCTGTCGGTCCGGACGATCCTCGAGCTGACGGAGGGGCCGGAGCTGCAGCACAAGGGGGTCTGGATCGCGTGGTTCGGCGGTGTGTTCATCTGCGCCGTGACCGCGTTTTCGATCCTGTTTGCGGACGAGCTGTTCCGCTGGGACCTGTCTTTCCGGGTCCGCGACGTGGAGCAGGCCGAGCCCTCCGACTGGGAGATCGCCAGCCGCTACATCGGCTGGGCCGTCTGCATTCTGCTGGCCCTGCTCATCTTCATCAAGGGCCTCGGGGTGATATAAGAAAAAAACAGCCGGAGAGCAGTTGCTCTCCGGCTGTTTTGTATGCGTGGGCTGCGGGGTCAGAGGATATTGGTGTAGCCCATGAGGCTGGCGTCGGCCCGGGCGGCGGCCTGTTTGCCGCTGGCGATGGCGAGGACAACGAGGGACGCGCCGGAGGCCATATCGCCCGCGGTCAGGACCGGGACGCCGGTCTGCCGGACGGCCTCATACGCGCCGAGCGACGCGGCTTCGCAGCCGGAGAAGCCCGAGGCAAGCAGCAGCAGATCGCAGGGCAGCTGCTCGCCGCTTCCCCGCAGGGTCACGGCGCTGGCCGCGCCGTCCGCGCCGCAGCTGAGGCTGTCGATCTGCGTCTCATAGCGCCGGATATCCGCGCCGAAGACAGCCTCCGCCTCCTCGTGCGCATGGTCGCGTTTTCTGTGCGCGCCGTGCGCGGCTTGCGGATCAGCTGCGTGATGGACCGGCAGCCCTGCCGCAGCGCAACGGAGATGCAGTCCGAGGCGCTGTCGCCCGCACCGACCAGCACGACGTGCTTCCCGGCCGCCGTGACGGCCGGTCCTGCCTGCGCCAGGAGCGACTGCGCCGAGGCACGCAGATAATCGAGCGCATAGAAAACACCGGCCGTTTCAGCAAACGGCAGCGGCCGCGGCTGCTGCGCGCCGCAGCAGAAGATCACAAGGTCAAACTCCGCGGCCAGCGCCTCCGGGCTCAGATCCCGGCCGACGCAGCAATTTGTCCGGAACACGACGCCCTCCTGCTCGAGAAGAGAGATGCGGCGGGTGACGATCTGCTTCGGCAGCTTCATCTCCGGGATGCCGTAGGTCAGAAGCCCGCCCGGCAGCGGATCGCGTTCAAAGACCGTCACATGGTGGCCGCGGCGATTGAGATAATAGGCGGCGGAGAGCCCGGCCGGGCCGGAGCCCACGACCGCGATGCGCTTATCCGAACGCGCGGCAGGCAGCATGGGCTGCATCAGATCGTTTTCAAAGCCGTACTCGATGATCGCAAGCTCATTTTCCCGCACCGTCACCGGCTGCGACACCCGGCCGCAGACGCAGGCCTTTTCACACAGCGCCGGGCAGACGCGGGCGGTAAACTCCGGGAACGGGCTTGTCTTCAGCAGCCGCTGCAGCGCGCCCTCATAATCCCCGTTCCAAAGAAGATCGTTCCACTCCGGGATCAGGTTATGCAGCGGGCAGCCGAGCAGCACGCCCTCAAACGACACACCCGCCTGGCAAAACGGTACGCCGCAGTCCATGCAGCGGCCGGACTGCCGGCGGCGGTTTTTTTCCGAGAGCGGAAGATCGAGCGGGGCCCAGTCCGCCACGCGGGCCCCGGCGCTGCGCGCCGCCGGGCAGTCCATGCGCGCGTAATCCAGAAATCCAGTCGGTTTTCCCATGGCTTTATTCCTCCCGCTTCAAAAACGCTTCAAGTTCTGCCTCATCCCGCGTCATACCGACTGCCTCATACCGGCCGATCAGCTGCAGCATATGGCTGTAGTCATACGGAATGATTTTTTTGAAATCCGCGAGCCGCTCGTCAAAGTGCTCCAGGATCTGGCGGGCCTTTTTGGAACCGGTCGCCTCCACGTGGCGGCGCAGGAGCTCCTTCAGGCGGGAGATATCCTGCTTCTGAGAGACCGTCTCGACGGAGACGAGCTCCTTGTTGACGCGCAGGTAGAGCTTATGCTCGGGGTCGAGCACGTAGGCGACGCCGCCCGACATGCCGGCGGCAAAGTTCCGCCCCGTGCGCCCGAGCGCGACGACGGTGCCGCCCGTCATATATTCGCAGCCGTGGTCGCCGACCCCTTCCACAACGGCGGTCGCGCCGGAATTGCGCACGCAGAAGCGTTCGCCCGCAATACCGGAAATGAAGGCGCTGCCGCTTGTTGCACCGTAGAGTGCAACATTGCCGATGATGACGTTCTCGGTCGGGTCAAAACGATGCTCGCGGGGTCTGCAAAGACGACCAGCCTGCCGCCGGAAAGCCCCTTTCCGAAGTAGTCGTTGCTGTCGCCCTCGAGCGAAAGCGTCACGCCCTTCGGCAGGAACGCGCCGAACGACTGCCCTGCGCCGCCGCGGCAGCGGATCTGGTAGGTATCGTCCGGAAGCGTGCCGCCCCAACGGCGCGTGATCTCCGCGCCGAAGAGCGTTCCGAAGGCCCGGTCGGTGCAGGAAATGCCGAGCGCGCACTGCTTCGGAGCGGCCGGCTTTCCCTTTTTCGGCAGCAGCGGCAAAAGGACCTTTTTTCAAGCGTCGCATCCAGCTTGAAGTCGAACCGCTGCGCAGGGTCATAGCGGCAGTTTTCTTCGCCGCAGCGGGCCAGAATGCCGGATACGTCCACCATCGCAGCACGCTGCGTGATCTGGTGCGGCAGGATCTGCAGATACTCCGTATGGCCGACCAGCTCGTCCACGGTGCGCACGCCGAGCTTCGCCATGATCATGCGCAGCTCCTGAGCGACGATTCCATGAAATTTATGACATACTCGGGCTTGCCGCAGAAGTTTTTCCGCAGTTCCGGCCTCTGGGTTGCGATGCCCATCGGGCAGGTATCGAGATTGCACACGCGCATCATGACGCAGCCAAGACATACCAGCGGCGCAGTTGCGAACCCAAACTCCTCCGCGCCGAGCATGCAGGCGATGGCCACGTCGCGGCCGGTCATGAGCTTGCCGTCGGTCTCGAGGCGCACGCGGCCGCGCAGGCCGTTGGCGATAAGGCTCTGGTGTGCCTCGGCCAGGCCGAGCTCCCAGGGCAGGCCGGCATTGTAAATGGAGCTTCGGGGCGCGCCGCGCCGGTTCCGCCGTCATAGCCGGAGATGAGCACCGTCTGCGCACCTGCCTTGGCGACGCCTGCGGCAATGGTGCCGACGCCCGCTTCGGAGACGAGCTTGACGGAGATCTCCGCATTTTCGTTTGCGCATTTCAGATCGTAAATCAGCTGCGCCAGATCCTCGATCGAGTAGATATCATGGTGCGGCGGCGGTGAAATAAGCGCCACACCGGGCGTGGAATGCCGCGTGCGCGCAATCCATGGCCAGACCTTGCTGCCGGGCAGATGGCCGCCCTCTCCTGGCTTGGCTCCCTGCGCCAGCTTGATCTGGATCTCCTTCGCGCTCACAAGATATTCGCTTGTAACGCCGAACCGGCCTGATGCGACCTGCTTGATGGCGGAGTTTTCCTCCGTGCCGAGTCTTGCAGATTCCTCCCCGCCCTCGCCGGAGTTGGACTTTCCGCCCAAGCGATTCATCGCAATGGCAAGGCAGCGGTGCGCTTCTTCGGAGATGGAGCCGTAGGACATGGCACCGGTTTTAAAGCGCCTGACAATGCTGGAGACCGGCTCGACCTCGCCGAGCGGAATTGCCTTTGTCTCGTCAAACCGGAACCCAAGCAGACCGCGCAGCGTATGCGGCAGCAGTTCATCATCAACCATGGCGGAGTACCTGCGGAAGCACGCAAAATCACCGGCACGGACGGCCTTCTGCAGCGTCAGGATGGTCAGCGGATTATACATGTGATCTTCCATCTCGCTGCCGGAGCGGAGCTTATGGAAGCCGGAGGAATCGACAGTCAGATCAGCGGTCAGATCCATCGGATCAAACGCCCGGTCATGCCGCCAGACGACAGCGTCATTCATCTCTTGTAGGCCGACGCCGCCGACGCGGCTGACCGTGTTCGTGAAATACCGGTCTACAACATCCTTGCAGATGCCGACAGCCTCAAAAATCTGTGCCCCCTCATACGACTGCATGCTGGAAATGCCCATTTTGGATGCAATCCGCATGACGCCGTCCAGAATGGCCTGATCATAGGCATCGACCGCGGCATAGTAGTCCTTGTTGAGCGCCCCGCCCGCGATGAGCTCGCCGATGCAGTCCTGTGCGAGATAGGGATTGACAGCGCTCGCGCCGTAGCCGAAGAGTGTGGCGAAATGGTGCACGTCGCGCGGCTCGGCACTCTCAAGGATCAAAGAGATCGCCGTGCGCTTTTTCGTGCGTACAAGATACTGCTGCACGGCAGACACTGCCAGCAGGGACGGAATGGCAATGTGGTTCTCATCCACACCGCGGTCGGAGAGGATGAGGATGTTTGCCCCCGCGTAATATGCCTTGTCGCAGGCGACAAACAGCCGGTCGAGCACAAGCGCGAGCGAGGAATTCTTGTAGTACAGCAGCGAGACCTTCTTTGCCTGCAGGCCCGGCATATGGAGCCCTTCGATCTTCATAAGATCCCGGCTGGAAAGGACGGGGTTGTTGATCTGCAGAACGCGGCAGTTTTCCGCGCAGTCGGAAAGAAGATTGCCGTCGGAGCCCGCGTAGACCGTCGTATCGGTGACGATGGCCTCGCGCAGCGCGTCGATTGGCGGATTCGTGACCTGTGCAAACATCTGCTTAAAGTAATAGAACAGCGGCTGGTGCTTTTCTGACAGGACGGCCAGCGGGATATCCGCTCCCATGGAAGCGGTCGGTTCCGTGCCGTTTTTCGCCATGGGCAATATGGCTGAGTGGATCTCGTCATAGGTATAGCCGAAGATCTTGTACAGGCGGCTGCGCTCCAACGCCGTGTATTCCGGAACCTTCCGGTTTGGAATCGGAATATCCGCCAGCTGCAGCAGTTCCTGATCGAGCCACTCGCCGTAGGGATGCTCCGCCGCATAGCGGTGCTTGATCGCCGCATCCTCGAGGACCGTCCCGGTCCTGGTGTCGACGAGCAGCATTTTCCCCGGCTGCAGGCGGGATTTACGGACGATCCGTTCCGGCGGGACCGGCAGCGCGCCGACCTCTGATGCCAAAATCAGGTAGCCGTCGTTTGTGACCAGATAGCGCGCCGGGCGCAGACCGTTGCGGTCAAGCACAGCGCCGACCTGTTCGCCGTCGGAGAAGATGATTGCTGCCGGGCCGTCCCACGGCTCCATCATGGAAGCATAATAGTGGAACATATCGCGCTTTTCCCGGGGCATGTTCTTATCTTTTCCCCACGGCTCCGGGATGCACAGCATCACTGCCTTTGGCAGCTCGATGCCGCTGTACATGAGAAATTCCAGCGTGTTGTCCAGCATGGACGAATCAGAGCCGTCCGTCTCCACGACGGGGTAGGCGCGGGCGATCGTGTCGCCGAGGATGGAGCGACGCCATCGTCTCCTCGCGTGCAAGCATTCGGTTGATGTTGCCGCGGATGGTGTTGATTTCGCCGTTATGAAGAATGATGCGGTTGGGTGCGCGCGCTTCCACGAGGGCGTGGTGTTGGTGGAGAAGCGGGAGTGCACGAGCGCGAGAGCAGAAGCATATTCCGCATCCTGCAGATCCGGATAGAATTGCCGCAGCTGCCAGACCAGAAAACAGTCCCTTGTATACGATTGTCCGGCCGGACATCGACACGACGTAGGTGCCGGAGACGGAATGCTCATACTCGCGCCGGGCCAGATACAGCTTTCGGTCAAAATCCAGCCCGCGTGCTGTCTTTTCCGGGCGGCGGATAAAGCACTGCGCGATTGCAGGCATGCTTCTCCGCGCTTTTTCACTCAGAATCTCCGGACAGGCAGGCACATCCCGCCAGAACAGCAGGCCCAGCCCCTCGCGCGACAGGATCATCTCCAACAGTTTTCGGCTGCGCATGCGTTTGAGCGGATCCTGCGGGAAAAAGATCATGGCAACGCCGTAATCGCCCGCGTCCGGGAGCGTCTGCCCCGCCTGCTGCGCCGTCTTCTGAAACAGCGCGTGCGGCAGCTGCGTCATAATGCCGACGCCATCACCGGTGATGCCGTCAGCGTCCTTGCCGGTGCGGTGTTCAAGCTTTTCGACGATCTTCAGCGCGCCGTCGAGCGTTTCATGTGTTCTTTGTCCGCTGATATTGACAACAGCGCCGATGCCGCAGGCATCATGCTGCGGCTGCTGCTCCAAAGGCCGGTACTGGTGCGGCTGTTTCATGGCTTTGGCCCCTTTCTTTATGATTATAATGCGTACATCCGGATGATGGTCTCTGCGATCTCGCGTTTTTTGACGCAGCGGTCCATGGCGGCTTTTTCGATCCAGCGGTGCGCGTCGGCCTCCGACATGCCGAGCTGGTTCATGAGCAGGCTCTTGGCCTTTTGGATGCGCTTCATGTCCTGCAGCTGCGACTGCAGCTGGTCGGTCTTCTCCTGCATGGCCCGCAGGCTCTTCTTTAGCAGCAGCAGGTTCCGCAGCGTCTGCCGGAAGACCTCCTGCGGCGCCGGCCAGCTCATCACGCAGATCCCGGCCGCCTGCACGAACTGCCAGACCGTCGCATACGTGCCCGGGCGGACCAACAATAAAAAAGACCGCCTCACTGCTTTCGGCAAGCCGGACGCACTGCCGCAGCGCCGGCAGCCCCGGCGCGTCGCACTGCCAGACGACGAGCGCCGGATCGAGCTGCGCGAGCTTCCGCTCCGCCTCGTCCAGCCCGTCCGCCGTGACGAGCGCCAGCGCCGGCTGCTCTGCGGCGAACGCGCCGAGCGCCGCTGGTTCCGCCGCGGCGTCCTGCACGAAAAGCAGCGTGCTTTTTCGTGGTTCCTGCATCGTCCCGCCTCCTTTGTGTTTTTTCCAAACATACACTTGTCTGCATGGCGAAGAATTTTTGGTTCTATTTTAGCGAGCTGCTTCGTTGATGTCAACAAAAAGCCACTATCATTTTTATTGATTCTGCTGAACGCAGCAATAAGTAAAACGAATACCATTTTTTCGCGGCAGACGCTTGACATTTTCCGCCGCGGCGCGTATAATGCGCTCAAACAAACGGCTTGGGTCCCGCCGGATCCGGTTCACATGGAAACGTAAACGGCAAAGGCGTCGTACAGCTTCGGTTCTGTGCGCACCTTTGCCGCTTTTTTGAGAAAGTGAGGTTTTTTTATGCAGACGGTATCGGATTTCTTTGGCTGTCATGTGTTCAGCGAATCAGTCATGAAGCAGAAGCTGCCGAAGGCTGTTTTTAAAGATGTCTACGCCGCCATTCACGAGGGCAAGCGGCTCGATTTGGCTGCGGCTAACGTCGTGGCCAATTCCATGAAGGACTGGGCTACCGAACTCGGCGCAACGCATTTTACCCACTGGTTCCAGCCCATGACCGGCATCACGGCGGAAAAGCATGACTCGTTCATTTCTCCCACCGCTGACGGCGGCGTGATTATGGAGTTTTCCGGCAAGGAACTCATCCAGGGCGAGCCGGATGCGTCCAGCTTCCCCTCCGGCGGCCTGCGCGCCACGTTTGAGGCCAGAGGCTACACCGCATGGGATCCGACCTCTTTCGCGTTCATCAAGGATCATGTGCTGTATATCCCGACCGCATTCTGTTCCTACGGCGGCGAGGCGCTCGACAAAAAGACGCCGCTGCTGCGCTCCATGCAGGCTATCAACAAGCAGGGCCTGCGCATTCTGAAGCTGTTCGGCCACACCTCCGTCAAGGCCGTGCGTACGACGGTCGGCCCGGAGCAGGAGTACTTCCTGATCGACGAGGCACTTTATAACAAGCGTAAGGATCTTCTCTATACCGGCAGGACGCTCTTTGGCTCGAAGCCGCCGAAGGGACAGGAACTGGACGATCATTACTTCGGCACCATCAAGCCGCGCGTGGCTGCATTCATGCAGGATCTGGACAAGGAGTTGTGGGAGCTCGGTGTGCTCGCCAAGACGGAGCACAACGAGGTCGCGCCCGCGCAGCATGAACTCGCGCCCGTCTTCACCACCACCAACATCGCCGCTGACCACAACCAGCTCACCATGGAACTCATGCAGAAGATCGCGCGCAAGCACGGCATGGTCTGTCTGCTGCACGAGAAGCCCTTCGCAGGCGTCAATGGCTCCGGCAAGCACAACAACTGGTCCATCTCGACCGACGCGGGCGTCAACCTGCTCGAGCCCGGTGAGACGCCGGGTGAGAACGCGCAGTTCCTGCTGTTCCTCTGCGCCGTCATTCAGGCAGTCGATGACTATCAGGATCTGCTGCGTATCTCCGTGGCTTCCGCCGGCAATGACCACCGGCTGGGCGCGAACGAAGCGCCGCCCGCCGTCGTGTCCATGTTCCTCGGCACGGAGCTGACGGAGATTCTGGACGCGATTGAGTCCGACACGGCCTATGACGCGAAGGAGAAGGAGCTTCTGAAGATCGGCGTCCACGTCCTGCCCAAATTCCCGAAGGACACGACCGACCGCAACCGCACCTCGCCTTTGCCTTCACCGGCAACAAGTTTGAATTCCGGATGCTCGGCTCCGCTGCATCTATCTCCGACGCGAACGTCGTGCTGAACACCGCTGGCGCGAGTCTCTGCGGCAGTACGCTGACGTACTCGAGCGGCAGAAGATTTCGAGACCGCTCTGCACGATCTCATCCGCAATACCATCCGTGCGCACAAGCGTATCATCTTCAACGGCAACGGCTATGACGCAAGCTGGCTGGAGGAGGCCGAAAAGCGCGGCCTGCTCAACCTCAAGACCACGCCCGACTGCGTGCCGTATCTGCTGAAGGAAAAGAATGTCCGCCTGTTCGTGACACATAAGGTCTACAGCGAGACGGAGCTGCATGCCCGCTATGAGATCCTGCTGGAGAATTACAGCAAGGTGCTGCGCATCGAGGCGCTTACCATGCTGGACATGGTGCAGACCGATATCCTGCCCGCTGTTTCTGACTACACGGCAAAAGCTCGTGCGGACGGCCGAAGACAAGAAAGCCTGTTCGGGCACGCGCTGCCGGAGGCTATGAGCAGAAAACCGCCGCGCGGTTGTCCTCGCTGACGGAGATCGCCAGCGAGGATGCCGCGAAACTCGACGACGCATCCTGCAGGCCGGCGACCTGCCGACCGCGCAGGAGGCAGCCGATTTTTATCAGGCCGAGGTCTTCAAAGGACATGGCGGACCGAGCTGCGTCTGGCTGTAGATGAGATGGAGACGCTCACGGCCCGTGCCTGCTGGCCGTATCCGACCTACGGCGAACTGCTGTTCAGCGTCCGCTGAATGTCCCCTTTGTGCGATCCGCGCACGTTCAAAATGCTCGTTTCGTGATTCCTCTTTTCATTTGTGTTGGCAGCGGCCCGCGGGGAGACCCGCGGGCCGCTGTCGGCAAAAAAGCTGCGGCTTTTTTGCCAAGGGGTTTGCGCCGCCTGCGGGCGCAAACTCTACGAGGTTTTTCGGCGGATGGGCTTGACAGGGGAGGGAAGTGGTGGTAGAATGCTGACTAACGAATGTTAGTTAGCTGTAGAGGAGCCGTGATGCAGGGATGAAGCAGGAGGATACCCGGCAGAAAATTCTCGCCAAGGCACTGGAGCTGTTCTCTGTCCATGGCTACGACGCGGTCAGCGTCGGCCAGATCGCGGCGGCCGTGGGGATCAAGGCCCCTTCGCTCTACAACCATTTTCCCAGCAAGCGCGCCATCTTTGACGCGATCGTGGAAGCGACGGCCGCGCAGTATGAGGCGGACACCGACAGGATCGACATCCACGTGCAGAACGCGCGGCAGGATATCCCCGTCTTCACCCGCATCACGGAGGACGGGCTGCTGGAAAAGGTCCGGCAGATCTTTTTCTACTCGCTCCACAACGAGACCATCAGCCGCTTCCGCCGGATGATGACGCTTGAGCAGTTCCGCTCGCCGGAGCTTGCGGCGCTCTATTCCCGGCGCTATGTGGAGCGCGTGACGGAGTATCACGCGGGGATCTTCCGCAGCCTCATCGCGGCTGGGGAGCTCCGGGACGAGGACGCCGAGGCGATGGCCCTTTGCTATGTGGCCCCGGTCATCACCCTCATCGGCATCTGTGACCGCCAGCCCGAGCGCGAAGCTGCGTGCCTGCAGAAGCTCGAGGCGCACGTCCGCCTGTTCTACCGGACCTTTCAGGCAGACAGGAACGAAAGGAGCGAGGACGATGAGCCGTGAGGAGCAGTGGCTTCTCTGCCCGGTCTGCGGCGCGAAGATGCGCCTGCGGCTGCTGCAGCGGACGGTATTGCGGGAGTTTCCGCTCTACTGCCCCAAATGCAGGCGCGAGAGCGTGATCAGCGCAAGAAATTTTCAGATCGAAACCGTTTATCAGCCAGACGCAAAGACGCAGTGCTGACCACCGAAGGTCGTGGTCAGCACTGCGTTTTTTTGATGCCTGAAAAAGGAGGAAACAGGGAAAACATGAAACAGACTTTGACACAGAAGCTGGGGCTGCTCGGCGTGCTCAGCTTCCTTTTCCTACGCGGCGGCGGTCGCGCTTGCGCCGCTGGCGTACCCGGGGTATGACTGGATGGCGCAGGCGGTCAGCGACCTGAGCGCGGCCGACGCGCCGTCGCTGGCGCTCTGGAATCAGCCAGTGCCCTCTACAATGTGTGCGAGGTTGTCTGTGTGGCTGTCGTCTGCATCGGTATCCAAGGGCAGAAAACCAGGCTGCTGCGCACGGGCATCTATCTGTTTGCCATCATGGAGTGGATCTCCGCGGCCGGCTACCGGATGTTCCCACTGTCAAGCAGCGGCTATGCCGGGGCGTTTCAGGATATGATGCACATGGTCGTCACGGCTTTGGTGGTGCTGCTGTCGATCGTGTCGCTGAGCGTCATCATTGCTGCAGGCGTGAAGGACCGCAGCTGCCGGTCCTACGGCATGTGCGCGGCGGTCGCGCTTTGCATGATGCTCGTCGGCGCGATCGGCATGAAGCTCGTGCCCGCGCAGGCTTTCGGCATTGTGGAGCGCTTCAGCGTCTTTGCCGCAACGGGCTTCAACGCGGCGCTGGGCGTGCACCTGAAGGCGCAAAATATCGTGAACTGAGAAAGGAGAATATCGACGTGTCTAACATTCCAACCGATTTTTATACAGGTCGTCCGCAAGCCGGAGCGCCTGTGCATTATCAAGCGCGGCAAATGCGCAGAGGACTATTTTCCCCTACTGCGAGGAAGTTAGCTGTGATGTGTGGGGCATGCTCATGAGTATGCGCTCGCTGTGCGGCGAGCCGGTCGCCATGTGGCTGCCGGAGAAGTACAAAAAACCCGGCACCTCCACCTATGTGCAGGGCGTAGAGGCCGAACCCGACGATCCCAGGAATCGTCCCCGAGTACATCGTCTACTGCCTCGTGTCGCTGGCGACGCTGGCCGCGGCGGCGCTGTTGTGGGGCATGCGGCTGCGCGGCTCGCTTCCGGCGTTCCTTGGAAGCTGGGCGCTGACCGTGCTCTCGACGCTTTCCGTCGGCCTGCTGGTCGGCGGTGTGGCGAAGATACCAGACAGGCCAGCTTCATCGCCTCCATCCTCTATTTCCCCCATGCTTCTCTTTTCCGGCACCCTCACCCTCGAGGTCATGCCGAAGGCCATGCAGACGGTCGTCGGCGTCTTTCCGCTGACGCAGGGCATCACGATGATGAAGCATGCGTTTCTCGGCATCGGTCCGGGCAGCATCCTGCCCACGATCTGCGTCATGCTCGCCCTGACCGCCCTCTGCACCCTCCTCTCCCTCCGCTTCTTCCGCTGGGAATAACGCAAACACCCCCGCCGGCCCCACCGGCGGGGGTTCCCTGTGTTTATCAAGGAAATTTCAGAAAAGATTTTTCCAAGAAGCTGCTGCGCGGCGAGGGCACGGCAGAGGACGCCGCCCGCCGCATCCAGTCCCGCGCCAGCCTGTACATGACCGGGCAATACGGCTGACAAGAAAAAACGCCCCGCCGGGACCGGCGGGGCGTTTGCTTTACTGTCTGGACTTCATCAGTGCGCGCATTCTCGCGGCGTGGTCGAGCTGGCGTTTGCGCATGCGGAGGGACTTGGGGGGTGACCTCCAGCAGCTCGTCGTCGGCGAGGTATTCCATGCACTGCTCGAGCGAGAGGACGACCGGCGGGACGAGGCGGATGGCCGCGTCGGAACCGGCGGCACGCATGTTGGTCAGCTGCTTTTTCTTGCAGACGTTGACGGACATGTCCTCGTTGCGGTTGCACTGGCCGACGATCATACCGGCGTAGACCTCGACGCCCGGCCCGATGAACATCGAGCCGCGGTCCTGCACGCCGCCGATGCCGTAGGCGGTGGTCTCGCCGGTCTCGAATGCGACGAGCGAGCCGGTCAGACGGCGGGAGATCTCACCCTTGACGGGTGCGTAGCTGTCGAGCGTGGAGGCCATGATGCCTTCGCCGCGGGTGTCGGTGAGGAATTCGTTGCGGTAGCCGAACAGGCCTCTGGTCGGGACCAGGAATTCCAGCCGCATGCGGCTTCCGATCGGGGTCATGGAGACCAGATCGCCCTTGCGCTGGGAGATCTTGTCGATGACGGAGC
>VOFC01005753.1_pt1 | contig 17037 bp, 20 predicted proteins | sample 5384161 | NCBI WGS metagenome assembly VOFC01 (sample SAMN12384722, study PRJNA508395) | human gut metagenome | isolation source: healthy gut B | host: Homo sapiens | reverse complement strand
CACCATGATGTGGCCTGCGCCCAGCATGTTGGTCAGCTCGCCCACCTTCTGGGCGTAGGCAATGGGCTGGTTGAACGGCTCGGTAAAGTTGTGGGAGACCAGAATCGCAAGGTTGGTGTTCTCGCTCTTTTTCTCCTTGAAGCTGTGGCCGTTGACCACGGCAAGGTCGTTGTCGTAGTTTTCCTGCGCCACAAAGCCGCCGGGGTTCTGGCAGAAGGTGCGCACCTTGTTCTTCCAGGGCTTGGGGTAGCCGATGAGCTTGGACTCATACAGCACCTTGTTCACCTTTTCCATGACCTCGTTGCGGCACTCCACGCGCACACCGATGTCTACGGTGCCGGGCTTGTGGGCGATGTGATGCTCGGCGCAGATCTTTTCCAGCCAGTCCGCACCGCGGCGGCCGGTGCCAATGACCACGGTATCCGCATACACAGGCCGGACCTGATCGCCGTCCTTCAGCAGCACGCCCTTGCACTCCTCGTTCTCAAGGATGATGTTCTCGCACTCGGTATTGAACAGCATCTCCACGCCGTTGTCGGCCAGATAGTTCTGGATGGCCAGATACAGCTGCTGCGCCTTCTCTGTGCCCAGATGGCGGATCGGGCAGTCCACCAGCTTCAGGCCGGCATGGATGGCGTTCTTGCGGATCTCCTTGATCTCCTCGCCGGTGTAGATGCCCTCCACATGGGGGTCTGCGCCGAACTCAAGATAGATCTTGTCGGTGTAGTTGATAAGCTCCTGTGCAAACTCCTCTCCGATCAGGGTGGGCAGGTCGCCGCCCACCTCATAGGAGAGGCTCAGCTTGCCATCCGAGAAGGCACCTGCACCGGAAAAGCCGGTGGTGATGGCGCAGGTGGGGCGGCAGTTGACGCAGTGGCCCACTTCGGCTTTGGGGCAGTGGCGCTTTTCCACGGGCTTGCCCTTTTCCACCAGCAGCATCTTCTTTTTGCTGCCGTGGCGCAGCAGCTCCACAGCGGTAAAAATGCCAGCCGGGCCGGCACCGACAATGATCAGATCATACTTTTCCATTTCTCTTTTATCCTTTGCTGTTTTGATTGCGAACTCCTTCCGTCAAACCCTTCGGGTTTGCCAGCTCCCTCATTGAGGGAGCCTTTGGCATTCCGGCAAACTTCCGCGGAAACGGAAAAGTCTCCGGTTTGGCCAGAGGCCCCATCCCAGAGGGGGCTGTCTGCGAAGCAGACTGGAGGAGTTTCCTTATTTCTCGTTCTCCTGTTCCACAGTGGCGCTCTCGTCCACCTCATCCAGCTCCACAGCGCTGGCCTCGGCATCGGTGCGGGTCACATCCGGGGCGACTACGCCGTCGCCGTTCAGGTCTTCACCGGTCAGGGACTCCAGCATGGACTGGGTCTCCGGGTGCAGCTTGGCAAAACGGCGCACGGCCAGCACCGTGTACAGGGCGCTGAGCAGGTTGATGGAACCCTCCACGATCAGGATGATGCCAATGGCCATGACCAGCGTTTCCATGGTGCCGAAGGGGTTCAGGATCATGATAACGCCCAGCACCACGCTGAGCACCGGCAGCAGCAGAAAGCTCTTCCAGCTGGAATAGCCGCAGCGGCGCAGGTCCAGTGCGTTCTGCACACGACTGATGCTGTCAAAGATCACGAACAGGCCGAACACGATGGGCAGGATACTCACCACGATGTCGCTGCGCAGGATCAGGAACGCACCCAATGCCAGACAGACGATGCCGGAGATCAGGGTGAGCTGGCTCTGGAACACGCCGCGCTCCACCACAAAGTAGCGGATGAGCTGCACCGCCGCGCAGGCCAGCACCACAGCGCCCAGCGCATAGCACACGATGTTCAGGGCCGTGCCGGGCTTCATGACCAGAAAAACGCCCAGACCCAGATACAGCAGGCTCATGAGCACCAGATTCCATTTGAGCTTTTTTACCATAGAGATCACGTTCCTTTCCTTTGCAGGGACAGTTTTTCACGCCCCTCATTCGGCAGGGGAATACATGGGGGCAATGATGTTTTTGTTGATGCGGGCGTAGAAGCCAAGGCTCAGCAGGACACTGACGATCTCAGCGATGAGGAAGGCCCACCAGACATTGTTGACATTGCCGGTCTGTGCCAGCAGCCATGCGGCCGGCAGCAGCACGAACAGCTGACGGCAGACCGAAACGATGAGGCTGAACACGCCGTTGCCCAGTGCCTGAAACACCGAGCTGAGCACGATGCTGGCACCCGCCAGCAGGAAATGCAGGCAGATGATGCGCATGGCCGGGATGCCAATGGCCAGCATGGCATCACTGGCCGCAAAGATGCCCAGCACCTTATCCGGTGCGAACTGGAAGATGCAGAAACCAATGAGCATGATGCACTCAGCATAGCAGACTGCCAGCTTGATGGTTTTTTTCACGCGGTCCGGTCTGCGGGCACCGTAGTTGTAGCTGATGATGGGCACCATGCCGTTGTTCAAGCCAAAGATGGGCATGAACACGAAGCTCTGCAGCTTGAAGTACACACCGAACACCGCCACCGCCGTGGCCGAGAAGCTCATGAGGATCAGGTTCATGCCAAAGGTCATCAGGCTGCCCACGCACTGCATGGCAATGCTGGGCAGGCCCACCGTGTAGATGCGGCCAATGGCCTTTGCACTGGGGCGGAAGCCCTTGAAGCTGATCTGGATATCCGGGTTTTTGTTCAGGTTGAAGAACAGGGTCATGCCTGCGCCGCAGAACTGGCCGATGACCGTTGCCACAGCTGCGCCGGTGGTACCACTGAGGGCCTCACCGCAGTAGCCAAAGATGAAAATGGGGTCCAGAATGATGTTCACCACTGCACCCACCAGCTGGCTGATCATGCTCAGCTGGGTGCGGCCGGTCGCGGCCAGCAGCTTTTCGCCCATGGTCTGGGTGAAAAGGCCCAGACTGAAGATGCAGCACACCGAAAGATACTGGATGCCCTGCTGCGCAATAGCTGCATCACTGGTCTGTGCATAGAAATAGGGCTTCATGCAGGTAAGGCCAATGACGAGGAACACCACGAAGCTGCACAGCGAAAGAAAGATGCCGTTTTTCGCCGTGGCATTGGCGCGGCTCTGGTTCTTTTCGCCCAGACTTTTGGACAGCATGGCGTTCACGCCTACGCCGGTGCCCACGCCCACAGCGATCATCACATTCTGCAGCGAGAAGGCGAGGGACACAGCGGTGAGGGCGCTTTCACTCACATGGGACACGAACACCGAGTCCACCACGTTGTAAAGCGCCTGCACCAGCATGGAGATCATCATGGGCACGCTCAGCTTGACCAGCAGAGGGTTGATCTCCATGGTGCCCATAATGTTTTCCCGCGTTTGGGCGGGAGAGGTTTGGGGTTGCTTTGTTTCCACGTTTGCTCCTTTTGATGTTGAGGTTACAGGGAATATGGCAAGGCCGCTGCCGAATAACTCCTTCCGTCATCGCTGCGCGATGCCACCGCTCCCCTTTTTGTCACTTGCGTGACATCTTCCCCCGGCCAGGGGAAGTCTTTCTCAATGAGGGAGGCATTGGCAAAATCAGAAACTCCATCATACTGCCAAAGGCTCCCTCTCCGAGGGAGCTGGCACGGCGGGAGCCGTGACTGAAGGAGTAAAACAGTCGCCGTTGCCCGAAACGTGGGCAGGGTGCAAAAGCACCCTACCCACGAATCATCGTTGTTTTATTTTGAAGTGCCCGGGCGGTCAGCCAAGGTTCTTCTCCTTGGCGGCGGCTGCGTCCAGGATCATCTTCACGCAGGTCTCGCGGCCCAGAGCAGCGTTGATGGCCAGGTCATAGTTGTGGGCATCACCCCAGCGGTTCTGGGTGTAGTAGTTGTAGTAGGCAGAACGGTTGCGGTCGGTCTTTTCCACCTCGTCCTTGATGCCCTTTTCGTCCTTGGCCTTGACCAGAGGATTGATCTTTGCGTATTCCAGCCGCCACTCCTTGGGGGCGTACACGAACACGCGCAGCACATCCTTGCGCTCACGCAGCACATAGTCGCCGCAGCGGCCCAGGATCACGCAGGGGCCTTCCTCGGCCAGCTGCTTGATGATGCGGCTCTGAAGAATGAACACCTGATCGCCCAGCGGCAGCTCATTGCCCATGGTGTACAGACTGTACAGCAGGCTGTGAGTATGCCGTTTTTCACTGGCGGCAACAGCTTCTTCCGAAAGACCGGAGTGCTTTGCTGCCATGGTAATCAGCTCTTTGTCGTAAAGCTTGATGCCCAGCGCATTTGCCACATCTTCAGCGATGTAGCGGCCGCCCGTGCAGTATTCACGTCCCAAAGTGATGATCGTCTTTGCCATAATGTGTTCCTCCTATGTCTTGATCTATAGCCCAAAGGCTTTGGGTCAGGCCGGTCATTCCGCCGGCTTTTCCTGTGCCTGGGAAACAGGTTGCTCCGGCGTGGGGCGCGGCTTTGGCAGCCGCACCTCCGCCACGCGCATGGCACCGGTCTGGTCCACTGCATACACGCTGCAGCGGCAGCCTGCGGCCATGATCTTTTCCGGGAAGCGGATGCCGCCCTCCGGCGTGCGCTCCATCCGGCAGAAGCTGCGGTGGGCGGTGGTGGCGTGGGCCACACCGTCGTGGCACGCACAGGCCACCCAGCCGGAAAAGCCTTCCGGCAGCGGGTCCTTCACGCCGCGCTGCTCAAAATAATAAACGTCTGCCGTCTCGCCGGGCACCAGCTCGCAGCGCATCCGCAGCGGACGGTTGGCGGCAACATCGCGGGGTTTTGCCCGCAGGGCGATGGCGCGCCCGGTAAAGTACCGCATAAAGTCCACCAGTGCCATGGTGCAGTTCACCGCGCCGTTGGAATCTGCGGTGGGGTCGTTCAGCAGCACATAATCTGCCATTACGGCATCGTCGTGGCCAAAGCCGCGCAGGCCCATCCAGACCCGCACCGGGTCCCGCTGGCCGCGGATGCGCCGCTCCACCTGCACTGCCACACAGCAGTCATCGTGGATCTGGGCACGCAGGTCGGCAAGGTCCATCCATGCCTGCCAGCAGGGGTAGCCGCAGCAGCCGGCGGCAGCAGCCGCAAAGGCCGCATTGGCGGTGGTGCTGTGGGCCATGTCCTCCATCACATAGGCCACTTCTTCGGGCAGGACATCCTCGCCCCAGCAGTTCATCAGTGCCGCCATGACCAGCGGCAGATCCATGGTGCGGCCAAAGCTGGGATCGTGGGCGGAAAGGCAGTATTCCGGCAGATAGAGCTGCCGGTTCAGCGGGTGGCCGTTGTGCTTCTCCCACGCCAGCGGCCGCACTGCCGCAGCCAGCAGGCGCACTGCGGGCGAGACCTTGTCATCGTTGGTGGAAAGGTTCACCTGCAGCTGCACGCCGGTGCCGCCGCCGGGCGTTGCCACGGTCACGGTATCGCCCATGAGGAAGATCATGCCGTCGTCACTCTGGGAATTGCAGCTGCAGCGGGGGTAGCCCGGTGCCCACTTGCCAAAGCTCATCCAGCCGGTCCAGTTTCCTCCGGCATATACCCGGCAGCGCACCTCCACCATGGTGTTGTGGGGCGCAAAGGCGTTCCAGCTGACATTCAGGTTGCAGAAGGCCGGCATGGCAAATTCCGGCGTGGTGTAGCTGCCGTATTGCAGGCAGCGGCCCGCCACGCTGTCCAGCACCAGTGCACCGCCGTCCAGTGCCACATTGTCCAGCTGCCCGCGGGAGAAGGTCTCGGTGCCCTGCAAAACCAGATTATTCCGTTGTTCCATGGAGCACCCCTCCTTTGCGGAAGTTCAAATTTACTCTTCGGTGTCGTCGGTCCTTTCGCCGTAGTCCTTTTGGAGGGCGGCTTCCAGCTCGGCATCCTTCATTTTGCGGATGCTCTCCTCAATGTGGAACACCTTTTCAATATCGCCGTAGATGATCTGGCAGGATACCTCGGTCACGAACCAGAAGCCGAAGATCAGCATGAGCAGCAGGCCCAGCGGCATGCACAGGATCACCACGCCCCAGAACAGGATCTGCACGATGGACGCCGCCAGTGCGTGGGGCAGGAAAGCGATCATGCAGTTGATGCTGTTTTTCAGCGTCAGGCTGAAGGGCTGATCCAGCAGCACCACCTGCGGCCACATGTAGGCAAACAGCATCTGGAAGATGAGCAGGTTCAGCACCGTGGCCACCCACAGCGGCACGCCCACATTGGTGCCCTTGCTCAGCATATTGAAGCAGAAATACACAAGGAAGATCTGCGCCGTGACCACCACACAGTAGAAGATGCCCGGCGCAATGCTGGCCTTGAAGTTGCGCTTGAAGGCACGGCGATAGGTCACCCACCAGTAACCGGCTTCGTCACGCAGGGCACGCAGCACGGTATCGTACATGCCAGCCAGCGCAGGCCCGGCCAGAATGCCGCCTACCACCGCGCTTGCCAGCATGACAGGCAGGCTGTTTGCCAGAAAGCCGATGTACACCAGACAGATCACCGGCAGAAAGCCGATGCAGGCCAGCAGGTTTGCAAGGAACATGCCGTTCATATCACGGCCCACAAGCTCAAAAAAACGGCCCACGCCGGTCTTGCGGGGAGCATCCTTTTCAACGCCCTTACCGGCCTTGAAGTCATTTGCGGAAGGAAATAAACCCATGTTCGTATGGTACCTCTCTCTTCATCCATTGGGCCGGCAGAAAGCATTTCGTGCAGAAAGTGCCATTGTGCTGGCTTTACAACTATAAATATACCCGCATTTTGTCAATTTTGCAAGACCGCAGATCCTCCGATTTGTAAAAAAAGTGTTATTTTCCCCTTTTTTACAAAAAGTGTGATACAATGGCAATGGCATATTTTGCCGGAGGGAGGAAAACACAATGAGTATTTTTCGCACGATTGCGATGTTTATCTACTTATTTGGTTATATGATCGTCCATTATGGCGTGCTGCGCCGGGCGGAACGCGCTCTGGCTGCAGGCGACATGCAGCTGGTGGAAGAGCTCGTCAACAAGCATATCCCGCACTGGAGCCGGGGCATTTTAAAGGTGACCGGCGTTTCCCTGAGCGTGGAGGGCCTTGAGAATATCCCCAAAGATACGGCCTGCGTGTTCGTGGGCAACCACCGCAGCTACTACGACATCCCGCTTTTGCTGGCCAGTCTGGATAAGCCCCACGGCATCCTTGCCAAGGAAGAGCTGGAAAAGATCCCGCTGCTGAACCGCTGGATGAAGCTGCTGGGCTGCGTGTTCGTGCAGCGCGACGACCTGCGGGCATCCGTGCGCGCCCTGAACGACGCCACTGCCATTGTGGAGAGCGGCAAGAGCTTCGTCATTTTCCCGGAGGGCACCCGCTACAAAGGAGAAGAGGGCGGTGCCGGTGAGTTCAAGGCCGGTGCATTCCGCATTGCCGTCAAGACCGGCGCACCGGTGGTTCCGGTGGCCATTACCGGTGCACGTGCCCTGTTTGAGAACAATGGCAACCTGTGCCATCCGGGCAGCGTGCATATCAAGGTGCTGCCGCCCATCCGGACTGCAGGCATGAGCAAGGCCGAGCAGAAGCAGCTGCCGGACGCTGTGCGTCAGGCCATTCTGGCACAGCTGTAAATCAGAACTTGGAGGAAACTGCCCCATGGCAAGCTACCGTTACGAACGCGATATCGACCCCAAAGACCTCCAGCCCCGCAAACAGCGCCAGTACACCCGCAAGGAACGCTGGGCCAACTGGTGGGACTACAATCTCAAGTGGGTCATCATCATCGGCATCATCGTGGTGTTCTTTGGCTACAACTTCATTGGGCAGTACTTTTTTACCGTCCATGCAGATTACAACGTAGCGGTGGTGGCCCCCCACTACCTGCCGGAAGCCACCCAGACCGCCCTGCAGGACGCCCTTGCCGCCTACGGTGAGGACCGGAACGGTGACGGCAAGGTGGTGGTAAAGCTGAACCTCTACACCATGGACTTTGGCAACGAGGACTCGGATGCCTACCTTGACATGGCAGGCACCACCAAGCTTTCCACCGACATTCAGGGCGCGCTGAGCTCCATCTTCATCCTGTACGACCCAGCCGGGTTCCAGCAGACCACCGGCACCCTGCGCTACCTTGACGGCAGCCTGCCCCAGTCCGACGCAGACAGTGACTGGTGGAACATGGTCTACCGCTGGACCGACTGCCCGGTGCTGGCGGGCCTTGATCTGGGCGATTACGCTTCTGATGCTGTGCAGAGCGAAAGCGGCTCCAGTCAGGAGCTGATGAGCCGGTACTATATCGGCATCCGCGGCGCATGGAACAAGGACTCCGCCGACCTGCTTGAGGGCGGCGAAGAACTGTGGAACAAGCTGACCGCCGGGGCTGTTTCTACCGCCAGTGCAGAGGGCTGAGCCATGCGGTTCCGGGTAAAAGCGCGGCGGGCCTGCCGCCGGGTTCACATTTGACCGCACAGCAAAGCCGGTGCAAAGGCCAGAGCCGGAAAAGTCGGTCTCCCTTGCACAGGCGCTGGATAATCCCTATGGGAGATATTACGGCAAAGCCCGCAGCAGGGAAGAACTGCTGAAAAACAGATAATATGCAAATAGAACTCCCCCAGTCGCCTTCGGCGACAGCCCCCGGGGATGGGGCCCTTGGCAGAGCCGGAAACTTTTCCGCTTTGTCAAAGGCTCCCTCTTTGAGGGAGCTGGCAAACCCGCAAGGGTTTGACTGAGGGAGTTCGTTTTCTATTTTGTTCTTTTTACACATATCTGATTTGAAATATTCTCCCCTTTGAAACGCCGGAGGTTTTGTTGTTTCTCCGTCCCAGTTATGGTATACTTACTGGGTATCTATTATCTTGATGGTATTTATCATACATACAAAAGGATGTGAACCCATGGACGCACTGGAACAAGCCCGTGCCGAGATCGACGAAGTGGACGCCCAGCTGGCTGCCCTGTTTGAGCGGCGCATGGCCGCTGTGCTGCAGGTGGCCGAGTACAAAAGAGCCCACGGCCTGCCCTTTACGACGCCGCCCGCGAGACGGCAGTGCTGGAAAAGGCTGCGGCCCGCATTCAGTCTCCCGCCCTGCGGCCCTATTATAAAGACCACGTGCAGAACATGATGGACGTGGCAAAGCAGTACGAAGCCGTGGTGCTGGGCCAAAACCGCGCCGCCTATCAGGGCGTGGAGGGCGCTTTTGCTCACATTGCCCTCCGGGCGCTGTTCCCCCACGCCGAGGCTGTGAGCTATCCCACCTGGGACGAGGTGTTTGACGCGGTGGAACGCGGCGATGCTGCCCACGGGGTGTCGTTCCCTTTGAGAACAGCCATGCGGGCGATGTTTCCGCCGTGCTGGATCTGTGCTATAACCATCCGGCGCTGTGGGTGGTGGATGTGTACGATCTGCCCATCTCCCAGAATCTTCTGGTGCTGCCGGGCACAAAACTCGACCAGATCAAAAGCGTCTACAGCCACCAGCAGGCCATCGCCCAGAGTGAGACCTTTTTAAGGCAGTTCGGCCTGCCCGCCACCGCCATGGCCAACACCGCCATGGCCGCCAAGTTCGTGGCCGAAAGCGGCGACAAGACCAAGGCCGCCATTGCCAGCGCCGAGACCGCTGCCCTGTACGGGCTGGAGGTGCTGGTGCCCCGCATCAACAACGACGGCGACAACACCACCCGCTTTATCGTGCTCAGCCGCGAAAAGCCTACGGCGGGCAACCGGTTCTCGCTGCTGTTCACGGTGGACAACAAGCCCGGCAAGCTGGGCGAGGTGATCCAGATCATCGGTGCCAGCGGCTTCAATATGGAGTCCATCAAGAGCCGGCCCATGCCGCATGTCCCCTTTGAATATTATTTTTATGTCGAGCTGGTGGGCGATGCCGCCGCCGGCGAGACCGGTGCCCTGCTGCACGAGCTGGACCGCACCTGCCGCACCGTGCGTTTGTTAGGAGTGTATACAAAATGAGTGGTTTTATCGGAACCAAACTCACCATGAACCTGGGCGAGCGCAGCTACGACATCATCATAAAACGCGGCTCGCTGGAAAACCTGTACCAGTTTGCCCGGCTGGACCGCCGGGTGGCGGTGGTCACCGACAGCGGCGTGCCCGCCCAGTACGCCCAGAGGGTGGCCGACCAGTGCAAGGACGCCCGCATCATCACGGTGCCGCAGGGTGAAGCCAGCAAGAGCTTTAAAATTCTGGAAAGCGTGCTGCGCCAGATGCTGGACTTCGGCATGGGCCGGGGTGACCTTGTCGTGGCCGTGGGCGGCGGCGTGGTGGGCGACCTGGCCGGTTTTGCCGCTTCCATCTACATGCGCGGCATCGACTTCATCAACTGCCCCACCACCACCCTTTCCATGATCGACTCCTCCATCGGCGGCAAGACCGCTGTGGACCTGGGCGACACCAAGAACATCGTGGGTGCGTTCTGGCAGCCCAAGCTGGTCATCGTGGACCCGGCCACCCTTTCCACCCTGCCCCGCCGCCACTACATCAACGGTCTGGCGGAGGCCGTCAAGGCGGGCCTGCTGGCGGACCCGGAGCTGTTCGCCATCTTTGAGAAAGGCGATATCGACACCCAGATCAGCGAGATCATCTACCGCAGCCTGCGGTTCAAGAAGGGCGTTGTGGAGCAGGATGAGACCGAGCGCGGGATGCGCAAGGCCCTGAACTTCGGCCACACCATCGGCCACGGCATCGAGGCCGTCAAGGGCATCAAGGGCCGCCGTACCGTAGGCCTGTTCCACGGCGAGTGCGTGGCGCTGGGGATGCTGCCCATGATCGAGTCCAAGGCCCTGCAGAAGCGGGTGCGGGCGGTCTACCGCCGCATTGGCCTGCCCACCCGCACCACCTATAACAAGGAAAAGTGCTGGCCGAGATGCTGCACGATAAAAAGGCCCAAAGCGGGCAGATCACGGTGATCAAGGTGCCGGGCCTTGGCTGCTGGCGGGCCGAGACCATCCCCGTGGAGGGGCTGCGCCCCTGCTGGGTGTGGAGGAGTGACACCATGAAAAACACCTTTGGCAGCGACCTTTCGCTGACCATTTTTGGCGAAAGCCACGGTAAGGCTGTCGGAGCCGTGCTGGACGGCATGGCGGCGGGGTCCCGGTGGATGAGGGCTTTGTGGCTGCCTGCATGGACAAGCGCCGCGCCCGGGGCGACGGCCTTTCCACTCCCCGCACCGAGGGGGACGCGGTGCAGTTTTTGTCCGGCGTAGTCAACGGCTGCACCACCGGCACCGCCATTGCGCTGATGATCGAAAACCAGAATACCCGCAGCGGCGACTATGCCAAAACGGCTGACCTGCTGCGGCCCGGCCACGCCGATTACACTGCCTATGCCAAGTACCACGGGTATCAGGATGCCCGGGGCGGCGGCCACTTTTCGGGCCGCGTCACCGCCGCGCTCGTGGCCGGCGGTGCCATTGTGCTGAGCGCACTGCACCGGGCCGGGCATCGACATCACCACCCATATCGCAGGTGCGCTGGCATCTCCGACACCCGCTTTGCGCTGGATGATCCCGCTGCGCTGGCGGCGCAGGCCGAGGCACTGCTAACAAGTCCGAGGGCTTTGCCCTGCTGGACGCCGCAGTGTGGAGGAACCCATGAAGGCTGCCATCCGCGCCGCCGGTGCCGAGGGCGACAGTGTGGGCGGCGTGCTGGAGACCGCCATTCTGGGCCTGCCCGCAGGGGTGGGCGAGCCGTACTTCGACAGTGTGGAGAGCAAGCTCGCTCACCTGGCCTTCTCCATCCCGGCGGTCAAGGGCATCGAGTTCGGTTCCGGGTTCGGCTTTGCGGGGCTGCGGGGCTCCGAGGCCAACGACGCCTTCCGCATGACGCCGGAGGGGGCCGTGGTCACCGCCAGCAACCACAACGCCGGCATCAACGGCGGCATCTCCAACGGCATGCCCGTGGTGTTCCGCACCGTGTCAAGCCCACTCCCAGCATCTACAAGCACGCAGGACACCGTGGATTACCTCGCTAAGAAGAACGCCGAGCTGTCCATTCAGGGCCGCCACGACCCCTGCATCGTGCCCCGGGCCGCCATTGTGCAGACCTGCGCCGCCGCGCTGGCCGTGGCCGACCTGCTCACCGCAACGGCGAGGCCTGGATGGAGGACCCCACCGGCTACCGCAAGGAGGTGCTGTATATGGAATACGGACTTATCGGGGCAAGGCTCGGCCACTCCTACTCCAAGGTCATCCACGAGATGCTCTGCGGCTACAAATACGACCTGTGCCCCCTGCCCACCGAAGAGGAAGTCCGTGGCCTTTCTGACCCGGCGGCAGTTCCGGGCCATCAATGTGACCATCCCCTACAAGGCTGGTGGTCATGGAGTACTGCTCCTACATCGACCCCCACGCCAAGGCCATCGGGGCCGTGAACACCGTCGTCAACAGGAACGGCCTGCTGTACGGGTACAACACCGATTACCCCGGCTTCTCCTACCTGTGCGATGCCCGCGGCGTGGACTTTGCAGGCCGGACGGTGCTCATCCTTGGCACCGGCGGCACCCACAACACCACCTGGGCCGTGGCGCATGACCAGGGTGCCGAAAAGGTCTACTCACGGTCAGCCGCCATCCGGCCCCCGAAACGGGAGAGCTGACTATGCGGAAGCCGTGACGCAGCGGTGCACAGATCATCATCAACACCACGCCTGTGGGGATGTACCCCAACGTGGGGGTGAGCGCCCTGGACGTGGCCTCCATGCCCGGGCTGGAAGCCGTGGTCGATGTCATATACAACCCCAACAAAACGGAACTCATCCTCCGGGCCGAAGAAGCTGGGGTTCCCGTTGCCGTAGGCGGTCTGGAGATGCTGGTAGCACAGGCAGTGTACGCGGCAGAATATTTCCTCGACCGCAAATTCGAGGACGCCCCCGCCGAGATCCGGCGCATCACAGCGGCCTGCGGCGGGACACGCTGAACATTGCCCTCATCGGCATGCCTTCTTCGGGCAAATCCACCCTGGGCCGCGCTGCTGGCGAAGCGGCTGGGCAGCACCGTCGTGGATCTGGACGAGGCGATCGTCAAGGCCGATGGCCGGAGCATCCCGGACATCTTTGCCGCTGAGGGGGAGGCAGGCTTCCGTGAAAGAGACCGAGCAGACCGCCCGCTTCGCCAGGGAGAACCGGCAGGTCATCTCCTGCGGCGGCGGCGTGGTCAAGACCCGACAAACCTGCGGGCCCTGCACCAGAACGGCGTGGTGCTGTTTATCGACCGACCGGTGGAAGCACTGGCCGTGGGCGGCAGCCGCCCGCTCTCCTCCAGCATGGAGGCCTGCGCACCATGGAGGCCCAGCGCCGCCCGCTGTACCGGGCCGCCGCTGACGCAGTGGTGCCCAATACGGCACGTTGGAGGATGCTCTGCGGGCCGCCATGGAGGCTTTGGATGAAATTTTTGATTCTTAACGGGCCCAACGTCAACCTGACAGCGCTACTCGGAGCCGGGCATGCCCGGTGAGCTGGACTACAACGGCATGATGGACTATGTGCAGTCCGGCTGCGACCAGATGGGCCTTGAGGTGGACGTGTGCCAGACCAACCACGAGGGCGACCTGATCGACGAGATCCAGGCCGCCGCCGGACGGGTGGACGGCATCGTGCTCAACCCCGGCGGCTACGCCCACACCAGCGTGGCCATTCTGGACGCGCTGCGGCTGTGCGGTGTGCCTGCCGTGGAAGTGCTGCTCACCGCCCCGGACGAGCGGGAGCCCTTCCGCAAAACGGACGTGGTGTCCTTTGGCTGTCAGGGACACTTCATCGGCCGAGGGACCCCGGGTTACCTGCACGCCTGTGCCTATCGCCCAGCTGCTGCGCCTGGACGGCACCCCCAAGCCCATATCGTGATGTGAAAAACGAACCTCTCAGTCGCCTGACGGCGACAGCTCCCCCGAGGGGAGCTGTTCTGCCCGGCACGCTATAAAACCCCCCTATCGGGGGGGGGGCATCGCGCAGCGATGACGGAGAGGGTTTTCTAAAACCAGAAAGGAACCATAAACCATGATCATCTCCACCAAGAAAGGCACCCCGAAGGAAGAACTGGAAAAGATCGTTGACAAGTTCGAGAATCAGGGTCTGGACGTGACCCTGATCACCGGCAAGGATTACAACGTGTTCGGCCTGGTGGGCGATACCACCAAGATCGATGAGCGCGACGTGCTGGCCAACCCCTGGATTGACAACGTCACCCGTGTGTCCGCTCCCTACAAGCGGGCCAACCGCCTGTTCCACCCCGCCGATTCGGTCATTGACTGCGGCGGCGTGAAGATCGGCAGGGAAGAAGATCGCCGTGATGGCAGGCCCCTGCAGCATCGAGGGTGAGGAGCAGGCTCTGCGCATTGCCAACAGCGTAAAGGCCGGGCGGCGCGGCCCTGTTCCGCGGCGGCGCTTATAAGCCCCGTACCTCTCCCTACGCCTTTCAGGGTCTGGAGACCGAGGGCATCCTCGATATGGTAAAGGCCCGGGAGGCCACCGGACTGCCCATCGTGTCCGAGCTGATGAGCGAGGACCGGATCCCGGAGTTTGAGGAGTATGTGGACGTGGTACAGATCGGTGCCCGCAACATGCAGAATTTCCAGCTGCTCAAGGCCGTGGGCAAGATGCACAAGCCCGTTCTGCTCAAGCGCGGCCTGTGCAACACCATCGAGGAGTGGATCATGAGCGCAGAGTACATCATGGCAGGCGGCAACGAGCAGGTCATTCTGTGCGAGCGGGGCATCCGTACCTTTGAGAAGTACACCCGCAACACACTGGACCTGTCTGCCGTGCCCCTCATCCACGAAAAGACCCATCTGCCCGTCATCGTGGACCCCAGCCACGCCACCGGCAAGGCCAATCTCGTTGAGCCGATGATGATCGCCGCCGTGGCCGCCGGTGCCGACGGCCTGGAGGTGGAAGTGCACTATGACCCCCGCCACGCATGGAGCGATGGTGCACAGTGCCTGACCCCGGATGCCTTTGCACAGGCCATGGCCAAGTGCCGCCAGGTGGCATGGGCCATCGGCCGCGATATGTAACGGCCTATGCTGGTAACCATTCATTCTTCCCGCCTTATCGGCGGGAGCATCACAGCCCCGCCCAGCAAGAGCATGGCCCACCGGGCGGTGCTGTGTGCGGCGCTGGCAAAGGCGACCTCACATCACGATCATCTTGCTTTCAGTAAGGACATCTCCGCCACGCTGGCCGCGGCGGGCCGCTGTGCGCCCGTGTGACCACCGGCCCCGCAGATGCGTGGTGGAAGGGCTGGGCCGGTTTGCCCCCCTCACTGCCCCCGTGGACTGCTGCGAGAGCGGCAGTACCCTGCGCTTCCTCATTCCCGCTGCCAGCCTGACCGGGCAGGAAGTGACTTTTACAGGCCGTGGGCGGCTGATGGAGCGGCCCCAGTCGGTCTACAAAACGCTGTATCAGCAGCAGGATCTACGGTTTGAACAGACCTCTGCCGGTCTGACTGTGGCCGGTGCCCTGACACCGGGCGGAATACGAGCTGGCGGGCAACGTGTCCAGCCAGTTCATCAGCGGGCTGCTGTTTGCCCTGCCCCTGCTGGGCGGCACCAGCACCCTGCACCTCATCCCGCCTGTGGAGAGCCGGAGCTACATCGACATGACCCGCGCGGTGCAGCACGCCTTTGGCGTGGAGAGCCGCTGGCTGGATGAGAACACGCTGGAAATTCCCGGCGGGCCGCACTACCTTCCCTGTGACTATGACGTGGAGGGGGATTACAGTCAGGCTGCTTTCCCGGCGGTGCTGGGCGCGGTGTGCGGCGGGGTGACCGTCACTGGCCTTGCGCCGGACACTTTGCAGGGCGATGCAGCCATACTGGACATCCTGCGCCGGTGCGGCGCACAGTTCACCCGTGCCGGCAGGGGGCACCGTCACCTTTGCAAAGGCGCCCCCTGCACGGGGTGGACATCGACCTTGGCCGACTGCCCGGACCTGGGCCCTGTGCTGATGGTGCTGGGCCTGCTGTGTGAGGGCACCACCGTCATCCGCAACGCCGAGCGCCTGCGCCTGAAGGAGAGCGACCGCATCGCCGCCATGGAGAGCCGAGCTGCGGGCCTGCGGCGGGCAGCTGGAAAGCGAGGGCGGCACCATCACGGTGCACGGCTGCGCCGAGCATCTGCACGCGCCGGAAGGCATTCTGCACGGGCACAACGACCACCGGGTGGTCATGAGCCTTGCGGTGCTGAGCGCAGCCGCTGGGCTGCCCCTGACTGTGGATGACGCCGAAGCCATCCAGAAGAGCTGGCCGAATTTCTTTGCAGCCATCCGGCCTTTGGGTGTGGAGGTAGAATATGCTTGACAAAACAAAACGTTATCTCGTGGTGGGTCTTGGTCTGCTGGGCGGCAAGTATGCCCTGGAGCTGACCAAAGCCGGTTTCCATGTGGACGGCATCAACCGCAGCGAGGGCCACCTGCAATATGCCCTTGACCACGGCTATATTGCCAGCGGCAAGACCCACGATTTTGAGGATCTGGTGCGTCAGGCCGACCATATCATCTTTGGCCTGTACCCCACGGCCCTGCTGGAATGGTTCAAAACCTACGGCCCGCTCCTCAAGCCCGGCTGCATCTTCACGGATGTGTCCGGCGTCAAGACCGGCCTTGTGGAGCCGGTGCAGGCCATGTGCCCGGCAGGGGTGGAGTTCATTGCCAGCCACCCCATGGCAGGCCGTGAGACCTCCAGCGTGGAGCACGCTGCCGAGGTGAACTTTGCCCCGGCCAACTTCATCATCACCCCCACCGACAAGAACACCCCGGAGGCCATCCAGTGGGCAAAGGAGCTGGCCGAGGTGCTGGGTTTCAAGCACATCTGCACCCTGACCGTGCAGGAGCACGACAAAATGATCGGCTACGTCAGCCAGCTGTGCCACGCCATCGCCGTGAGCCTGATGTGCGCCAACGACAACACCTCGCTGTGCGAATACACCGGTGACTCCTTCCGGGATCTGACCCGCATTGCCCGCATCAACGACAAAATGTGGGCGGAACTGTTCCTGTGGAACAAGGAAAACCTGATCAGCGAGATCGACCAGTTCGATGCGGCCCTGCGCGAAATGCGCAACGCCCTCGTGGCCGATGACCGGGACAAGCTGGAAGAGATGTTCCGCCTGTCCACCCAGCGCCGCGCTGC
>VOFC01004562.1_pt1 | contig 17038 bp, 25 predicted proteins | sample 5384161 | NCBI WGS metagenome assembly VOFC01 (sample SAMN12384722, study PRJNA508395) | human gut metagenome | isolation source: healthy gut B | host: Homo sapiens | reverse complement strand
ACCACCACCGCTTATACCATTGAGCGGCTTTGTGTCACCTATCACGTCCCGTACTTTGAAGCACTGGGCGAGCATGCAAATCTGGCAGCACTTCCGGCTTTGATGCAGAAATGAACCGCTTGGTACAGGAGCAGGGCATGGAGCAGCTCTGTCAAGTCGAATTGCAGCTGACAGAAGTCCTGGCTTCCATGGAACATGACGGCATTCTGGTCGATCAAAAAGGTGTTCGGGAATTTGGTCACTATCTTTCCGGAGCAAATCGAAGAGGTACAGCAAATTGTCTATGACGAAGCAGGACATGCGTTCAACATTGGTTCTCCCAAGCAGCTGGGACTGGTACTGTTCGAGGAGTTGCAGCTGCCGCACGGCAAAACCAAAACGGGTTACTCCACGAATGCGGAACTGCTGGAATGCGGGAACAGCACCCAATCGTAGATGCCGTTTTGAAATGGCGGCAATACTCTAAGCTCAAGTCCACTTATGTAGAAGGCCTTTTGAAGCAGGTTGGTTCGACGGACGAATTCATTCCCTCTTCAAACAAACAGAAAACTCGAACCGACGCATTTCCTCCACAGAGCCCAATCTGCAAAACATCTCCTGTCCGCACGAATTGGGGCGCAACATGCGGAAATTCTTTATTGCAAAGGAAGGCTGCGTGCTGCTGGATGCCGACTACAGCCAGATTGAACTGCGGGATTTCTGCTGCCCTGCGAGGATACCAATATGCAGGAAGCCTTCGCAGCGGTGACATCCATGCAGCAACCGCAGCACAGGTGTTTAACATGCCGCCGAACTGGTAACCAGTGAAATGCGAAGCGCTGCAAAAGCAGTCAATTCGTATTATTTACGGAATCGGCGCTTTTTCTCTGTCCAAAGACACTGGCGTCACCGTATACCGTCATTAATCAATATATCAAAACTATCTGGCACGCCATCCGGCATGTAGAACGTTTTATGGAGGAGTAGCAGGCGGAAAAAGAAAACGGCTACGTAACCACACGCTTATTTTTGGCCGACGCAGACCGGTTCCGGAACTGCTGGCTTCCAACAAAAGTCATGCAGGGCTGCCGGAAAGCGCATTGCCATGAATACACCATCCAGGGCAACCGCAGCAGACATCATCATCAAAATGCAATGGTAAACGCTTGGTTAAGCACCGGAACGAGAAGTACCGCAGGCACGTCTTATTTTACAAGTACACGATGAGCTACTGTAGAAGTTCCCACTGCACAGGCGGCGCGCCGCAAAAATCCTGGGAGAGAAATGCAGCAGGTCGTATTATCTTGCCGTACCGCTGACCGCAGATGTCAGCATGGGAGAAAGCTGGTATGATGCGAAAAGGTTAAGATTCAGCCGGCACAGCCGGAACAAACCCCCCCTGCTTGCAGCGCTTTCTGCCCGGACAATCCTTCCCGGATCCATGGTCGGAGCAATTGTCGAAGCGCTGAGCTTCTCCCTATACCAAAATCTGGACAGCGATGGACGGCATCACAATTGACCGGCTATCTGGTTTTGCAAGTTTGAGCGGAACAGAGTGTGGATGATCTGGCCGCCTTGCCCGCATGGCGCGGGCAGCAAATTGCAACCCAGTTGCTGGAAGCTGCCCATCAGCTTTCCCCAAATTGCGATTTCATCTTAGAAGTGCGGGAATCCAATCGCTGGGTACGCAACCTATACCAAAGCTGGCTATCTACAAGACGGTTACTTATAAACGCCAATATCAGAATCCACCGGAAGCGGTAATTTTGGGTGCGGAAAGCTTTACCGATGGCATTGACAAACAACAAAAATGTTCTGGCATGGGTGACGAAATGGTTGCTCTGACCAAGCCGGACAAGGTCGTATGGATCGATGGTTCCAAAGAACAGCTGGATGCACTGACAGAAGAAGTTACTTCTCTGCCGGAAGGCAAACCGATAAGATGTATAAGCTGAATCCGGAAAAGCTGCCGGGCTGTCTGTACCACAGAACGCTGCCGAATGACGTAGCAAGAGTAGAAGACAGAACTTTCATCTGCACCAAGAAGAAGGAAGATGCAGGCCCGACCAACAACTGGATGGCTCCGGACGAAATGAAGGCAAAGCTCGTTCCGCTGTATGACGGCGTTATGAAGGGCAGAAACCATGTATGTAATCCCGTATTCTATGGGTCCGATCGGTTCTCCGCTCGCAAAGGTTGGCGTGGAACTGACTGACTCTATCTATGTTGTTCTGAACATGAACATCATGACCAGAATGGGTAAGCAGGCATTTGAAAACCTGGGCGATGTTTCTAACGACTTCGTTCGTGGTCTGCACTCCAAGGCTGACGTTGATCCGGAAAACCGTTATATCGTACAGTTCCCCGGAAGAAAACACAATCTGGTCGATCAACTCCGCTTACGGCGGCAACGTCCTGCTCGGCAAGAAATGCTTTGCCCTGCGTATCGCTTCCTTCCAGGGTAAGAACGAAGGCTGGATGGCTGAACACATGCTCATCTTGGGCGTTCAGAAGCCGTCTGGTGAAACTGTTTATATCACTTGCATTCCCGTCTGCTTGCGGTAAGACCAACCTGGCTATGCTGATTCCGCCGGAAGGCTATCAGAAGGCTGGCTATAAGGTATTCACCGTTGGTGACGATATCGCTTGGATGAAGCCGGGCAAGGATGGCAGACTGTATGCAATCAATCCGGAAAATGGTTTCTTCGGCGTTGCTCCGGGTACCAACGAAAAGTCCAACCCGAACGCACTGGCTTGCACACGCAAGAACACCATCTTCACCAACGTTGCTCTGAACAATGCAGACAACACAGTTTGGTGGGAAAAAGCTGGATAAGAATCCGCCGGTTGACGCAACCGAATGGAAGGGTTCTAAGGTAAATGGTCCGGAATTCGTTTCTGAAATTGACGAAAAGACCGGCAAGAACAAGACTCTGGCTCATCCGAACTCCAGATTTACTGCACCGGCTGAAAACTGCCCGTGCATCTCTCCGGAATTCAACAATCCGGCAGGCGTTCCGATCTCTGCAATCATCTTCGGCGGCCGTCGTGCTTCCACAACACCGCTGGTATATCAGTCTTTCGACTGGACACACGGCACTTATATGGGTTCTGCTGTTTCTTCCGAAACAACAGCTGCTGCAACTGGTGCAGTTGGCGTTCTGCGTCATGACCCGATGGCTATGAAGCCGTTCATCGGTTACAATGTAGGCGACTACTGGGCACACTGGCTCGAAATGGGCAAGATCCTGGGCGACAAGGCTCCGAAGATCTTCAACGTTAACTGGTTCAAGCAGGACGAAGAAGGCAACTTCCTGTGGCCGGGCTTTGGCGACAACATGAGAGAGTCCTCGACTGGATCATCAAGCGTTGCGAAGGCACTGTAGATGCAGTTGAAACTGCAATCGGCTATCTGCCGAAGAAGGAAGACCTGAACCTGACTGGTATCGAAGATGAAGTAACACCAGCTGTTCTGGACAAGCTGCTCGCTGTAGATACTGATCTGTGGAAGAAGGAAATCGCAGAAATGCGGAGATATTATTTTGTGTGAAAACACAGGGCGGTCTGTTTTGGTTTATGGGAGAATCGTAAATTCATGTTGAAATTGTACGGTGCGGAGCAGGCTGTTCCAGTCCTGTTCCTGATATAGCTTGTGTAAACATTGCTGCCGCAGACAGGCTTCCAATTCGATGACATCCGCTTGATTTTGCTGAATGGTTTCCCGTTCGGCAGCCTCACAGGCAGTTTCCAGCCGTTCTCGCAGAGCGACAGCATTTCCCGTTCCATGAATGGAAATCGAAACGGTTACAATGGGAATGCCATTTGCGGTGATGGCGGTGTATCTGGTCGAAGCACTGGTAATCAGAAAGTCGCTTGCCTGACCATCTGCCGATAAGCTGACTCGTTTCGGATAGTTGTTGCCCCGCAGCCAGCACAGCCCTTTGAATGGCATCATTGGAGAGCGTTTGTGTGCTTCCATCTGAATCCATCAGCACCATCGAAAAGCCGTTGGTAATCCGAAAGGGCAGCAACGCTGTTCCAGAAGAATTGCAGCGTTCCTTTAGAATTGAGAGCAAGTCTGTTTTAGGCATACGTCCGTTTTGTTCTTCCTGTTTCAGGCTTTCCAGCAGGGTTTCCGTGTTGACTTCTGCCAGCGAGCGAGTGGTTGAGCAGCTGCCAGCCTGAAGAAAGGCGATATTGCTGTAACAAATCTGGAAGTTGCTGTAAAATTTTGGTTCTTGCAGGGCGAGCAGTTCCAAATGTCCCAAGAAGAGGGACTTTCCAGCTGGAATTTCTGCGGATTCCAGTGCAGCGGAAAGCGTGCTGCCACTGCCGGAACAGTCTGCTTCTTCGGACTGAAAAGCGTGCAGTTGAACAGTCGGGTAACGATAGTTGAGAGTTCCAAGGATTGTAAATACAGGCGGTCTTTGACCTGCGTTGCAGCAGCCGGAACAGCAGAGTGAAAAGACACAGCAACAGCGAAAGCAGCGATTTTTTCATAGCCAGAGCTTCCTTTCTAAGAGATTTGATTTCAACAGTTCTTGTGGAATTAGATGGGAATGATGTGGATTACTGTTTTTGTGGAGCGGGTTCAGGTGGGTCCAATAGCAGTAAACTCCACGGAACGCATACGGTTAATAGTACAATCGGAACAATATACCACCAGCTGGACGAAAGCCCTAAGATTCCGATTCCAACCGCATGTCCTAAGATAATCAGCAGGCAAATGCCATTCCGGAAGCGAAGTTTTGGAAACGCTTCGCCGAGTAGGTGGGCAGATAGCGTTGTGAAGAGCGTCAGCCGTAAAATGCAGAGCAAAAAACAAATACAATTAAATACAGAGCATCTGCCCGTTGGGTACGAAATGGCTGCGAAACGCTGGCAATCGTGAAAAACGGATAAGCTGCGTGTGGCATAAAGCTGCCTAAAATCGTAATGCCTAAAAATAGTACAAAAACCAGATGCCAAACGAGAACCCGAAGAAACGAAATGTGCTCCGAACGGGCTGCTTCTCCAAAAATCCCAGCAGCAATACCAGAACGGGAAGTTCATCTGCTAAGGAGAGATGTTGCAGAATGCTGCTCCAGATGCAGCTATCCGGCGAAAAGGCGAGGTTTTGCAGGTGAATCGAACGGTATCCGCCTAAGAGCATAACTGCCAGCGTGAGCAGGAGAACGCCAAAAAGTCAGTGTGCTGCTGCGTGCAAGCGTCTGAATGCCCAGTGTAGACGTATAGAAACAGATTCCAGCAATCAGGGCTGCTGCAAGTAGGGCGTTGTGTACCGGCAGGGAAAGACTGCCAGAAACATTCCAGAGTTGCACCACAGAGCGACCGCCAGCAAGCAGCAAATAATAGCAAAAGAACAGCGGTAGGAATTGATGTCCCTTGCAATGGGCTGCAAGGCTGTCTGTTCGGCGAGTCAAAAGAAATGCCGGAATGCAGAGTAAAATTTGCAGCCCGATGGAAATCGCTGTGCCAATGAGCTGCTCCAACGTAAATGGAAACGCTGCACACATCACGGAAAAGGCAGCCGAAAGCGTTAAAATCATCGTCAGCTGGCTGGGTTGTAGTTTGGCTGGTTTATTCATGATACTCCTCCACCGTAAAATTACCGGACTGCATTGCAGGAAAATCTGCACGGTATAAAATATCCCGCATGCCACGTTTGCGGAACGGTGCAACAGGGAGCAGTCAGTGGAAATCCATGATTTTGAGCGGCACAGATATGAAAGAGAACCGCTGCTCCCAACAGGCTAATACCGAACAGTCCGCCCATACCGCCAGCTAAGACAAATGCCAGCCGTAGAATGCTAATTGGTGGATTCAGGTCAGGAATGACAAATCCAGCAATGACAGAAATCGCCGTGACGGTCAGCATTGGCGTACTGATTAAACCAGAGGAAACGGCTGCATCCCCGACAATCAAGCCAGCAACAATACTCACCGCTCCGCCGACCGCCTGCGGCAATCGTAGCCCAGCCTCCCGAATGATTTCATACACCAATAGAATGCCGATGGCTTCAGTTGTCAGGGAGAGCGGAGCGGTTTCTTCCGATTCTGCCAATATGAGCAGCAATGTGCGGTTGAGAAGTTCCGGATGATGCAGGGCAATTGCTACATACAGAGCTGGCAGCAGCAGGGCAACCAAGAACGCTGCATATTTCAGCCAGCGGAGAAAGGTTGCATAATAGGGCTTATAGCAATAATCATCCATCGACTGAAAGCTTTCGTTGAATAGCTTCGGAATCATGAGGGCAAACGGTGTGCCGTCAATTAGGATGCCAACCCGCCCTTCTAATAGCTTTGCACAAAAAACATCTGGACGCTGTGTAGTGCTGATGGTATCGAAGAGAGAGGGGCGGCTGGTTTCCAAGAACGGACGAACATAGCCGGAAGAGAGAATGGACTCAGTTTCATGCTGCCCAATTGCCGCTTGATTTTCTGAATCAGTGCCTGTGGGACACGGTCATATAGATAACAGATGCAAAGGTCTGTCTGGCTTTTATCTCCGTAACAACCAAGTTCCATCTTGAGAAATGGCGACTTCATCCGCCGGCGAATCAAAGACATGTTGGTGCGGACAACTTCCACAAATCCATCTTTTGCCCCGAAAATATTATTTTCACTGGAGGGCGTGGAAACGCTGCGTTTGTCGTAACCCTGCACCCCGAAAACCAAGGCTTTCTGGCAGCCTTCTAAAACCAAAACCGCAAAGCCGGAGTTTAAAAAGCGGAATAAATCCCGATAGTTCAAAAGCTTCTGCACGGTCTGTGGAAAAGAGTTGGTGTTTCTGGATGTGTTGAAAAATCTGTTCGGCTGTGGGATGTTCCAGTTGAATTTCGACAATGGGACGTAAAATCAATTCTGTAATGGTGCTGGTGGAAAGCATACCCTCACAGCAGAGCAAGGCTGCTGGCAGACCGCTCAATACAAATTCATTCCCCAATAAATCGGAACTATTGTGGGCAATTTCCCGAATTCGCTGGAGATTTTGGGAGAGTTTCGGCAGGATGCGTTCTTTTGCATATTCATTCAAGGTGGAAAAGCTCCTTTCAATTCAAAATGCTGTCCATAGCGTGCCCCGAAAATGGGAATTTATGTAGAAAGCGTTTGCGATTGGAAAAAGAATCATCTTGCCATAAACCTGTATGAAATTGCTTGCAATTTGTCGGTATCTCTGTTATAATAAAAATAATCAGACTCGCTTTTTAGAAAGAGCGAGTACAAGAAAAAAATGATAAAGTGAGGATGTAAAAATGGAGAACCAACCGTTCCAGCAGAAACCAATTTCTGCCCGTAATTCTGGACAGCAGCGTCCGCCACAGCGAACAACACCCCCAAGAATGCCGCAGCGGCAGCCGATTCAAACGCAGCGGCCACCGCAGCAACCGCCTCGGCAGCCACAGAATCAAAACCCAAAAAAGAAGAAAAAGGGTATCGGAGACGGAGAAATGCATTGCTGATTTTATTGGCATTGATGATTGTAATTGTGTTGGTTTGTACCCGTTGCAACAGCTGCCGTTCTATTTCCAAGGGCGATGGCGTGCAGGTCAATGCACCAACAGAAATGTAACGACACAGGATGCCAGTGCAGCAACAGAAGCTGCATCTGATGCAACCGAAGCTACAACCGAAGAAACTGCCAAGACGGAACGGTTCACGTTGTCGCTGCCGGTGATAATTTCGTGCAGACTTCTGTTTATAACAGTGCCGCTGCTCATGCAGAAAATGGCGAAACCTATAACTTTGCCTATGTTTATGATGGCGTAAAGGATCTGGTCAACGGCTCAAATGCAGATTTGCGGATTATCAATCAGGAAACTCTGATTTGTGACAATCCAGATATTGAAATCAGTGGCAGCAACTTCAACTTCAATTCTCCGCCGGAAGCTGGCGAAGCCATTGTAGATTTGGGATTCAATGTTGTTTCGATGTAACAATCACCTGTTGGATTATCACACAGTATGATGATGGTTCTTTGTCCAATCTGCGATTGATTGCGTATAAGGATTATACCGAAGAACTGGCGGAAGAACACGGTTTGCCATATGCCATGTCCGGAGATGATGCGAGCAGCCGATACGGCAAAAACACATTGCAGAAGTGACCGGCTTGCCAGCGTTTGCAGAACCACGGTTACGGGAGCAGAATTTCGGCAAGTATGAATCCACTGCACGGGATGGAGCAGCCTTTCAGCAGGCAAAAAACACAGTTTGCGAACCATTACGAGGGCGGAGAATCCATGTTGCAGCTGGCACAGCGGATTTATAATCTTCTGGATGAACTCTTGCAGCAGGAAAAGAATTATTTGTTGGTGGCACACAACGGCATTGCTCGGGTCGTGCGGTCGTATTTTCAGGATATGACGAATGAAGCATATGCAAAGTATGGCATTGGCAATTGTGAGGTGTTACAGCTTGTTTAAGAAATCATGGGGAATGCGGCTTCTGGGCGGTATCAGTTGTGCCGTGCTTTGCAGCAGTTTGATTGGCTGCCTGCCAACGGTTGCAGAAACCGTGGAAATCAACGGGAAATCCTATCGAACGGGCTTTTATGGTGACAACTATTTGATGGATGATTTACCACTGAGCGGTGTAGAATATGAACAGGATGAAATCACCTACCGAGCATTACAGCATCCGAAATTTGATTTTTGGTATAACGGTGCAGATTCTGTTATGTACTGTGCAGAAGACCAGTGGGAAGCGGCAAAAACATACTATGCAGACGACCAGCAATATTCCTATTATTGTTCGGTTGGCGTGGCCATACAAGACCAAAACAATCCCACTGAAGACAAAAATCAAACCCACTGTTTATGATATTTCTGAAAAGGTGGATGTGCAGAAATTTAAGGAGTTGTTGGAATTTGGAGAGGGAAATGAATATATCCTGTTTGCCTACAGGAAAAAACAGCGAGCAGGAACAGAAAAACCGTTACAATGCCCTTGCCGGATGACAAACAGCGATTGATTTTTTATCGGGAGAGTAAAGACGGCTGTTTCTGCTCTTATCGGGGAAGTCATTTCTATGTGGTGAATGGGCAATTGTTTCTGACCTATCAATATCATCCAAATAAATGGATTGCAACGCCTGTTCCGGAAACTTTATCTAGTTATTTCTGCGAACTTGTAAAAGATTTCGATGAAATCAACAAAGAAACTGCAACAAACGAGGGAAAATCAACGAAAAGTTAGAATTGCAGGAAATGCCTTGCAATGGGAAAAAGAGTGTGCTATAATAACATCGAATCCGGAAATGATGCGAAATATTTGAAAGAAAAAATTCGTATTGGAAGGAGGAATGGAATGTTTATTGGAAAACGGGTGGAAATTCGAGAATCCACAGAAATTGCCAGTGTTTATCAGGAGCTTTCCAGAAAAGACCGTCTTGCTGCGGATTGCCTATTTCAACAAAGACTGTATAATGAAGCAGCATATTTCTATATTCAGAGCATGGAAAAGCGTGTGAAGGCGTTCATTTGTAAGAAAAATTGATGTATCCAAGCCGTACTATGCAGATATGTTGCGGGGAACTGGGCATTCTCTCGAAAATCCATTGAAATTCTGATTACGGTCTATTGCGGAAATGATGCCGTTCTTCGGCAGCAGCTGGAAACAATGCTGATGGAAGGCGTTTTAAAACAGACACGGTTTGAACGACTGAATAACGTGTTGCGGTATCCGAATTATAATCCTGGGAAAAAGTGCTATACGATGATTGAAGCCAATTATAAAGATTGTGAAGCCCTTTAAACAGATGGCAGACCAGCTGCAAAAAAATGCTGGATGACATTTGGAAACGAATTATTTAACACACATTGGAACAGAAAAGAGGAATAAACGATGTATGTACCCAATCCAGAACGATATGCAGCCATGGCATATCGCCGCTGCGGAAAGAGCGGTTTAAAGTTGCCGGAAGTATCTCTCGGCTTATGGCATAATTTTGGAGATACAAACACCTTAGAACATATGGAGGCAATCTGCAAGGCAGCGTTTGATGGCGGCATTACGCATTTTGACCTGGCGAACAACTATGGTCCACCGGCAGGGGCGGCGGAGCAGAATTTCGGAAAGATTCTGAAAACCCTGTTTGCCGGCTATCGGGATGAGTTGATTATCAGCACAAAGGCTGGATTCGATATGTGGGAAGGCCCTTACGGAAACTGGGGCAGCCGGAAGTATCTGCTTGCCAGCTTAGACCAGAGTCTGAAACGGATGGGACTGGAATATGTCGATATTTTCTACCATCACCGTCCAGATCCGGAAACACCGCTGGAAGAAACCATGGGAGCATTGGCACAGGCGGTACAGAGCGGAAAGGCATTGTATGTCGGGCTTTCCAATTATGATGGTGCAACCATGCAGCAGGCGTGTGCCATCTTGAAAGAATTGCACTGCCCGTTTGTCATCAATCAGAACTGCTATTCGATGCTGAATCGTACCATTGAACAGAATGGCTTGTTGGATGCCTGTGCAGAGGAACAGAAAGGGTTGATTGTATTCAGTCCGCTGGCACAAGGTTTGCTGACAGACCGTTACTTTGCACGGCATTCCGGCAGACAGCCGGATGCGGACAGACGGACGCTTTTTTGAATGAAAAGCAACTGACACCGGAACGCTTGCAACTCCTGCAAAATTGCAGGTAGCTGCACAGGCAAGAGGCGAAAAGCTCGCACAACTTGCAATGCACTGGATTTTGCGGCAGCCTGCTGTGACCAGCGTTTTAATTGGTGCATCAAAACCGGAGCAGGTACAGGATGCATTAGAAATGGTACAGCAAGCACCGCTCACAGATGCAGACATTCAGGAAATCGAACAGATTCTGAAAGCAAATTGATTGTAAATCGTTCCAAAGATGCATAAAAGCCCCATCGCCGTGCACACTAAAGGCGGAGGTGTTTCGTGTGAAAAAAGGAACGATGAAAGAAAAGCAAACCAGCAAGTACAAAGGATTTTATACCGCCATTGGCATCAGCATTCTGATGATTGGTGCAGCCTGTGTGTATGCCTATCAGGTGACGATGGAAACCAATCAGACGTTAGAGAATGAATTGTCCCAGACGGCAGAAGAAACCCAGCCGACCACCAACTTCATTGCAGAAATCTATGATGCAGTTACGACAACGCAGCCGAAATATGATGCGGTTGCGAAAGTCAAGACAGATGTTCCCGTAGAAACGACAACAGAAGCAGTAGAAGAAACTGAGCCGCAGGAAGAGCCAGAATCAGAGCCGGAAGAAACAGGAGAAGAAGTGATTTACTCCCATATGCTGATGATTCCGGTAGATGGAGAAGTTGCCCAGCCGTTCAGTGATGGGGAACTGGTGAAGTCGCTGACAACAGGAACATGGCAGACCCATAATGGTGTAGATATTCTAGCGGAACAGGGCGTTCCTGTTCGGGCAATGGACAACGGAACGGTTGTGGAAGTTGTCAATGACCCATTGTGGGGTATCTGCGTGTCTGTTGACCACGAAAACGGAATTATCAGTCGATACTGCAATCTGTCGCCAAATGTTGGCGTACAGGAGGGCGACACCGTAGAGAGTGGGCAGACGTTGGGAACAGTTGGGGATAGTGCCGATATTGAAAGCAAGATGGAATCCCATTTGCACTTTGAAGTCACCAAAGGCGGGGACTATATTGACCCCTATGCCTATGTGCAGCATGGATAAGCATTCTAAAACCAATGAGAAACACAAAAGCACCGATTTTCTGTAACTGGAAAATCGGTGCTTATTTTTTATGGATTCATTCGCAACAGATGTGAATTTGTGAAGTTATTCCGCATCCGTTGCCTTTGGGGTTTCCTTGATTTGAATGCCCAGAACGTCCAAACTTGCGGTGTCAACCGGAGCAGGGCATTCGCTCATCAGTTCGCTTGCGTTCTGAACCTTCGGGAATGCAACTACATCCCGCAGGCTTTCAGCTTGCAGCATAACCATTGTCAGACGATCCAGACCAATGCCAAGACCACCGTGCGGCGGTGCGCCGTATTTGTAGGCTTCAACAAGGAATCCAAACTTTGCTTCGATTTCTTCATCGGTGAGCTTCAAAGCCTTGAACATCTTCTGCTGGAATTCATAGTCTGTGATACGAATCGAACCAGAGGACAATTCTGTTCCGTTAAGAACCAAGTCAAATGCCTTTGCAATAACCTTTTCCGGATTGGTGTCCAGATACGGCAGGCATTCATCCATTGGCATGGTGAAAGGATGGTGCATCGCAACCCATGTTTCGGTTTCGTCATCCCATTCAAAGAACGGGAACTGTGTAATCCACAGGAAATTGAACTTGCCAGCAGGAATCAAATCCAGCTGCTTTGCAACCTGTAACCGCAGAGCACCCAGAACTGGCAGGGTTACCTTGTCCTTGTCTGCAACAATCAGAACCACGTCACCTTGTTCGCAGCCCAGTGGTTGCAGGATGGTTTCCAGTCTGCCTTCCGGCAGGAACTTTTGCGAACGAGCAGGTCGGCTTTGCATCGTTCCAGCGGATAAATGCCAGACCCTTTGCACCAATGCCCTTTGCCTTTTCGGTCAGCTTGTCGATTTCTGGTCAGGGTCTTTGCTGCCTGTTTTGCAACGATTGCCCGAACACTGCCGCCAGCTTCGATGGCAGAACGGAATACTACAAAATCCAAATCCGAAACCAAATCGGAAATATTCTGCAATTCCATGCCGAACCGTGTATCTGGCTTGTCTGAGCCGTAGCGTTCCATCGCTTCCTTGTAGGTCATTCTCGGCAGCGGAGTCGGAATGTCCATGTTCAGCACCTTCTTGAACAGGTACTGTACAAAAAGCCTTCTGTCATCTGCAAAATATCTTCGACATCTACAAACGACATTTCCAAGTCAATTTGCGTAAATTCCGGCTGACGGTCTGCACGCAGATCCTCATCACGGAAACATCTTGCAATCTGATGTAAAGCGATCCATACCAGCAACCATCAGCAGCTGCTTGTAGATTTGCGGTGATTGCGGGAGGGCATAGAATTTTCCGTTGTGCACACGGGACGGATCAGGTAATCTCTAGCCCCTTCTGGGGTAGATTTCATCATCATCAGGGGTTTCAATTTCGATGAAATCGTTTGCATAGTAATATTCTCTGGCAGCCTGTGCGATTTTGTGCCGCATAATCAGATTTCTTTGCAGCGGAGCACGGCGTAAATCCAGATACCGATACTTCAGACGCAATTCTTCATTGGTCTTGGTTTCATCCGAAATGGTGAACGGCGGGGTCTGTGCCTTTGAGAGCACACGCAGTTCTGTGACCTTAATCTCAACAGCACCGGTTTTCATATCGGTGTTGACACTGGCACGAGGGATGACTTCCCCTTTTGCCAGCAGGACATATTCGCTGTGGCATCCGGCAGCCTTTTCAAAGATTTCCCGGTCGGTTTCATCGTTGAACGCTAGCTGTACAATGCCAGTTCTGTCTCGCAGGTCGATGAAAATCAAGTTGCCGAGATTCCGGACTTTCTGAACAAATCCGCCGACAACGACAGTTTTTCCGGCTTCAGTGACTTCGCCGCAGTAGCAAGTACGGCGTAAATTTTGCATGGTATCCATTTATGCTTCCTCCTGTAACGTATTCTGGAACATATGAGAAATGGCAATGTTGTCAAATGCTTCTGCAAAGCGGTCATCCAGCGGAATGGCAATCTGTTCGCCAGTTTCCATCTGTTTCAGCTTTGCGGACTGCTGTTCCAATTCATTGCCGCCCAGCACCAAGACATATGTCGCATGAATTTTGTTGGCATATTTCATTTGTGCCTTTTAATCCACGGTGCATCAAGTCATATTCTGCCTGATAGCCGCTTTCCCGTACTGCCTGTGCAAGTTGCATGGCTTTCGGCAATGCCTCTGCATCCATCGGAGCGATATATAAATCGCAAGGCGGTGTTTCTAAGAAATTGCAGCCCTGCTGCTGCATCGTCAGGAGCAGCCGTTCCAGACCCATTGCAAAGCCCAGAGCTGGCGTATCTGCTCCGCCCAGCTGTCCAATCAAGCCATCATAGCGACCGCCGCCGCAGACTGTACCCTGTGCACCGATTTCTGTGGTGACAAATTCGAAAACAGTCTTGGTGTAGTAGTCCAGACCCCGAACGATTTTCGGGTTGATGGTGAAATCAATCTGCAGGGCTTTCAGATGGGATTGCAGTGTCTGGAAGTGTTCGCTGCATTCGTCACAGAGATAATCCAGAATGATGGGAGCATCTGCTGCAATCTTGCTGCAAATTGGGCTTTTGCAGTCCAGAATCCGCATCGGGTTCTTTTCCAGACGGCTCTTACAGGTATCGCAGAGGTCATCTTCATAGGCTGCAAAATAAGCACGCAGTGCCTTGTGATAGTTGGCACGGCAGGTCGGACAGCCGATGGAATTGATGTAGAGCTGAATATTTTTCAGACCAATGCGGTCTAAAAATCGACTTTGCCAGACTGATGATTTCCGCATCTGCGGCAGCGTCTGCACTGCCTGCCATTTCCACGCCGAACTGGTGGAATTCTCTCAGTCTGCCGGCTTGCGGCCGTTCGTGGCGGAAACAGGAGAGAATGTAGAATACCTTTTGCGGCAGGGCTGCATTCAGCATGCCATTCTGGAGCATGGAACGAATCGTTCCGGAAGTGCCTCCGGACGCAGGGGGTAAATTCGGTTTCCTTTGCCTTGACCGTGTACATTTCCTTCTGTACCACGTCTGTGGTTTCGCCAACAGACCGCAGGAACAAGTCGGTGCTTTCAAAGGTTGGAATCCGCATTTCATGGAAGCCGAAACACTTTGCGGTGTCCCGTGCAACCTGTTCCACGGTATACCATTTGGAAATATTCTCTGGTGTAATGTCTTCCGTCCCTTGCGGACGTGTGATTTTGAGTGCCATAGATAACCTCCGATAATCGAAAAAATTGTCCCTTTCTGATTGCAGAAAAGGACAGAATCATTGGGAACGCTTGTCAGATGGGCAGGGTTGCCGTATTCCCGCCAATCCAGATCGCCACGTTCCAATGCCATAATTAACGCTTCTGCTGTTGCAATATTGGTTGCAACCGGAACATTGTGGACATCGCAGAGGCGGAGCAGTGCCATTTCGTTCGGTTCCGATTCCTTGCGGTTGATCGGATCCCGGAAGAACAGCAATACGTCAATTTCATCGCAGGCAATGCGAGCTGCAATCTGCTGATCGCCGCCCTGTCTGCCGCTGAGATAACGCTGGATTTCCAGACCGGTTGCTTCACTGACCAGTTTTCCGGTTGTACCGGTCGCACAGAGCTTATGGCGAGATAAAACGCCGCAGTATGCGATACAAAAACTGAATCATTAGTTCTTTTTTTTGCATCATGTGCAATGAGTGCAATTGTCATATCAGAAAACCTCCTTTTTTCGGATCAAATGGTTACAGCATGTACTTGTTTTCAGAACCCGAATCTATCTATTTTTTGGGAATGGGTTTCGAGTCAACGCCGTCTTACCTTTTATTATAACATAAATTGTCCGAATGTCAAAGATTTTTCGTTCGTGGAATTGCAAAATTGTGAAAAATGAATTGAAATTTATCACCAACTTTGCACAGATTGCACAAAAAAAAAAAATATGTCAAAATTTAGGGGTTTGATGTGGTATTTTTTTCCATATTGGCTTTTTAAGCCGGGTTTCCATCTTTCGTATGCCTTTAGAACATCCCGAATCATATATTTGCTGTATTCCGCCCCTTCTACAACGCAGGCGAATGTAATTTTCGGGTTATCCGCAGGGGCATAACCAATGAAGAAAGAATCCTGAACTCTGCCGCCGCCAGCCTGTGGCGTACCGGTTTTGATGGCAACATCATAGCCCAAATCCGCCAGTGAATATTTATCCGGCATATTGGTAACAGAAGCGGCAATCATTCCTTGTTGAATGTAAGTGTAGACATCATCGTGCTGAATCGGAATCGTTTCCGCAACCGTTGGTTCGATGTCTTTGATTTTTTCTGTGAGATTGTAGTCCCACAGGCTATCGACCAGATGGGGTTGATAGCGAACGCCCTTGTTGGCGATGGTGCTGGCAACGACCGCCATTTGCAGTGGTGTGACAGCGGTTTCCGATTGACCGATTGCGGCTTGCAGGACGTGACCGACTGTCCATTCCCAGCCGTATTCTGCATAGGTTTCCGGATTGGCGAATCTGCCGGCAGCGTCACCCGTTTCAATTCCGGTTGACTGCCCAAGCCGTACAACTCTGCATATTTGGTGAGGTTGTCAATCGTCAGGGCTTCGGAAAGCTGATAGAAATAGATGTTACAGGAATACTGTAACGCCTGTACGACGGAAATATTCCCATGAGAGCCGGTGCAGTAGTAAGTGTGCCCCTTGTATTCATAGGAATGTCCGCAGAAATAAGTAGAAGAACCAGCAACAATGCCTTCATTCAAGCCAGCAGTTGCGGTAATCGTCTTAAAAGTAGAACCCGGACGGTATAAGCCTACTGTTGCTCGGTCGAGCAGCGGAGAGGTTTCATCCGATGCCAGCTTATCATAATCTTTGGTGTAGTCGTTGAGGTTGTAGGTGGGGTAGGTTGCCAGCCCTAAAACGCTGTTATCGGTGGTATCCAGTACCACCAACGCACCGCTGGTGACTTTTCCTAGTCCTTCGCCCTCTGTCTTTGCATCTCGCAGCTTATCAAAATTTTTGATGAAGTTGCCAAGAATGTTCTGCAAGTCTTTTTGGAATGTGCTGTCTACCGTCAGCATCACCGTATGCCCAGCCTGTACTGGAACAGTCACTTCCGAAGAAACTACAGTGCCATTCTGAACGGAGATGGTTTTTGTTCCGTCTTTTCCTCGCAGTTCGGATTCCATTGCCTGTTCAATGCCGCTTTTGCCGACGGTGTCATCCAAATCATAGCCCTCTTTAGAAAGCTCTTCGTATTCCTCTGCATAGATAGGGCCCAACTGTTCCGATTTCATGCGGAATGACATCGCCCTGTGTGACTGTGCGAATTGCATCTTCAATGATATTCACGCCCGGCAGGGATAAGCCACGTTCTTTGATTTCTGTAACAATCTGCAACGGAATATC
>VOFC01001374.1_pt1 | contig 17045 bp, 22 predicted proteins | sample 5384161 | NCBI WGS metagenome assembly VOFC01 (sample SAMN12384722, study PRJNA508395) | human gut metagenome | isolation source: healthy gut B | host: Homo sapiens | reverse complement strand
ACGCCATGACGGCGAGCTGGGGAGCAGTAGGTGAAATGTGGGGAAAGTCGGTCGTGATGATCGTGATTCGCCCACAGCGCTACACGAAGACCTTTCTGGATCAGACAGAGACGTTTTCCCTTGGTATTTTCCCTGGAAACACAGCGGGAGATGTTAAATTACATGGGAACGGTATCTGGAAGGACAGAGGATAAGATCGCCAAAAGCGGACTGACAGAGTCACTTTGTAGATGGCGCACCCGTTTTTGAAGAAAGCCGGATGACGCTCGTGTGCCGTAAGCTGTTCGCACAGCCCATGGAGGAAGCGGCATTTCTGGATCAAAAGACCGTGGATTCCTGGTATCCGGATAAGGATTTTCATACGCTTTATATCGCAGAAATTGAGAAAGTGCTGGTAAAATAGAGCCGGATCGAAATAATAGATTGCAAAAAGATCCTGCATTGCAGCTGCGCGTTTGCGCCGGACAATGCAGGATCTTTTGTTTCTTTCATAGAAAATGCATCATTTACTGATCTGACAGATCTGACAGGAAATTTTTCGAAGCAGACGCCATCAGGCTCCGGAATCTGCAGCGCTTTCGATGCGGAAATACATTTGGAAATAAAATCCGCCGCCTTTTGGACGGAGACGGAAAAATCGACGCCGTTTAGTGCGTCCGCCATCAGGATCGAAGCGAAAATATCGCCGGTTCCATGTCGGGACGGACCTGCAGAGGGCGTCAGGCAGGCGCGTTGAGAAAACGGCTCCTTGCAGGACAGATAATTTTCAAAGCCTTCTTTCCCATGGATCAGGCAGGGCAGACCTGTGATGACGATTTTGGACGGACCGAGTTTGTGAAGCCTTTTGACAAAGCTCAGAAAGCTCAGATTCATTCCAGAAGCCGTCTTTCCAGAGCGTATCCGTCAAAAGGCATGCTTCCGTGATATTGGGCGTAATGATGTCTGCCAGCGGAATCAGGCTGCGCAGCTTTTGACAGTGTTTTTTGGTGTGATCGTGCGATAGGGTTTTCCGTGATCGCCCATGACGGATCGACGAGGAATTGTTTGGCAGCCTCGGCTTTTCTGGTCGGAAAGAAAGGAAGAAACAGACAGAATTTGTTCTGCCTGTCCTAAAAACGCACAAAACACCGTCAAACGTAAGATTTAACTGCTTCCATTGCTCCAGATAGGAGGGCAGAAACGCGGTCAGATCCTGACAGGCGAAGGCTGCAAACCCTGTATGATTGGAAAAAACGGCGGTAGGCACCGGGCACGCCTGCACCCTCATGGCGCTCAAAATGGGAAGCGCCTCGGTGAGGGAACAGCGTCCATATCCGGCGAAGCTGTTGATGACTGCCGCCTTTTTGGGAATCTGTAGATTCATTTGGAAGATCCTTCTTTGCCGACCTGAAAGAACAGACCGGACTTTTTGAGTGCAGGCAGAAGCGCCATGTATACAAGAACGGAAACGATGGTGGAAATCACGGTGTTGATGGCTGTTGCAGTGATATTCCATGCCAGAGTCAGCTCTGCAGCGGGTTTGCCCAGGATCAGCAGCTTATAAAAATATCCTACAAGAGGATCAAAGATTGTGTTGAAGATCAGCCCGCCCAGTGCTGCCAGTGCTGCAATACGGGCGATTTTCTTTTTGTCTGTCTGATAAGTGATGTGACCGAAGTGATGGGCGATCAGACCGGTGATCAGACCGATGCAGAGCTTCAGAATAAAGGTCTTGGGTGCATATACGACATAGACGGGATCGAAAAGGTCGCCGATGGTCATGCCGATGGAGCCACCGATGCCGCCCCAGAGACCGCCAGGATCAGCGCGCCGAGAACACAGACTGCATTGCCGAGATGGATGCTTGTTGCGTCGCCGCCGGGAAGCGGGATCTTAATCTGCAAAAAAGTGAAGACAACATAAGATAATGCTGCAAATACACCGGTCAAAACCAGCTTCTGAAAAGATTCTTTTTTCATAGTGGAAATCCTCCTCATCAAAGTTTTTCTTATCATAAGCAATATGTGGCATGATAGAAAGTGCCATTTTACACTTTTTTTACCATACCAGTTTTGAAATTGCTACCAAATTTGCAAGTGGTTACAAAAAGAACGTGCGTTTGGATTATCGATTTTGTGAGACATTGCGGCTTACCGGAAAGTCGCAAATTTGCTAGAATGGAAAGCAGAAAAGGGGAGCCGTGCCACATGCCATTGCATGCGTCGGATGAGATGGAATGTGCAGTACGAAGGGAAGATTGAAAAATATAATTTTTCAATCGCGAGATTTGTGTCTGCGCGCACTTGACACAAACTCGACATGCGCAAAAAGCGTGCGCAGAAATGAGCGGAAAAAATGAAAGAAACAGGAAGCTATTTGTTGGATGTGCTTTTTATGGGAGGTCTGATTACAGCCAGCCTTTGTGATTTTAAGAAAAGAAAGATTCCGGACGCGATCACGGGATTTCTGTTCCTGACCGGTGTTGCTGCGCTTTTTTGGATGCCGCAGCCTTCTATAAAATGCGTCTTGCCAGGGGCGTTTATTGCCGGATTGCCGCTTTTGCGGCAGCTGTATGCAGGCCGGGAGCAGTCGGCGGCGGGGATGTCAAGCTGATGGCGGCAGGTGGTTTCTTTTTGGGATTGTCTGCTGTATGGGACAGTCTCGCGTTTGGAATGGCGCTTGCAGGGGGATACTGTCTGTGCCTGATGTTACTTCGAAATGGGAGAGAGCAAAAGATTGCGCTTGGACCGGAATTTCTGAGTATGGGGCTTATGTTTGGAATGTTCCGCTCTATGGGAGCATGATTGGGAGTAGAAGCCGGATCTGTGACTTTTTCGTGTAAAGCCTTTACAAAGCAGGAGAAAAATTGATACAATATCGACTGTATGCTCTGGCACCAGAAACAGCCGGAAAACCCGTTGGTTTTGGCATCGGGGCGAAAAGAAAGACAGGAAAAGGCAGAGATCTATCATGTGGAAAAAAAGAGGAAAAATTAGCGCAGAAAAGAAAAGATCGGAATCGCAGCGGCAGCAGTGATTGTGGCGGCAGCAGGTTCTACGCTGATTTATCATAATTTACCGCAGACAAAGGTGGAAAAGCAGTTGACCCTTGCGGCAAAATATATGACGGAAATGAATTATTTAGAGGCGCAGGAGGCTTATACGGAAGCGCTTTCCATCGATGAAGGCAGCGTGCGCGCTTATCGTGGGCTGGCGGATGATTATGCAGCGCAGGGACAGCTGGATGAGGCGGCAGAAATTCTGCATCAGGGATACGAGACGACACAGTCCGAAATTCTGCTGCAGAACTACTGTGCGACCGTATTGAACAGCGTAGTGGAGCATGTCAATGAAAAAGACTGCCGGTCTGGACGATATCAGGAGTTGTCTTACCGTGCTGGAATCAGATCCGGATAATGAAAGTGTCAGAAGCGTTTTTAGAAAACTGTGTCCAGCAGGTCACAGTGCAGGAGGATACTGCGTCCCTGATGTTAGACGAACTGGATGGAACCTCTGATTTTGACGAATATGCAGACGTTGCCGAAAAGCTTTTGGGGCTTGCCGAAAAGGACAGCAGCTACCAGGAAGCAGCATACAGATTTATAATACCGAAAGCACAGAGGATTTATCTGAGCCTGGCACATCGGGACAGCTGGAAGGAACTGGTAGAACGGGCGCAGGCGCTGGGAGATGCAGAAGCAGATGGTATTTTGGCATGTCTTTCCAAACAGCAGGAGATAAGCGATTATTTCGCGCCGATGTTTGAGGCGTTTGAACAGGAAGACTACAAGGCGGCGCGGAATTTCATCGTGACGGATCAGTACAAGGCCATCCGGGATGCGTTTATCAATCGCACGATGGAATACTGGACGGGCAATACCTATGTGCCGGTCACGAAAGAAGCGATCGTATTTCTCCTTACAGATGACGGCTGGAAGTTTTCTTTTGTAGAAGATGATTCTCTTGCACAGCCAAGTGGTACAATTCGGGTGCTGGGACAGAAAATGGAGGATCTCGGCGTACAGAGAAGCAGCATCGAGTATGTGCCAGCTTACGATCCGGCGGCATATTATCCGCATACGGAATATGAAATCGTGTACTGGAATACAATGGTAAGCGGGATTGCAACGGACAATACAAACGTTGTATCCCCGGATGAATTACCGCTTTGCAAAAAAAGACCTACACGGCGGAGGGCTCGTCGGCGGAAATGATTTATGACTGGGCCCGAGAAAACGAGAAGCGTCAGAAGGAGGTAAGTAGGCTGCCACAGCGTGGAGGTATCATGCAGGCGGCGCAGATGGACAGAAGGGAGTGGCAGCATGCAACGGTGTATCTTAATTGGAGCAGGAGACTGCAACGTTCAAAAAATCGAAACAAAGCCGGAGGATTTTGTGATCGCAGTGGATGGCGGTTACGATACTTGCAGAAAATATGATATAGTTCCGGACCTGATTGTGGGCGACTTTGATTCCGTGCAGGAATCGGACATGCCGCAGATTGCGGAGATCGCAAAAATTGCGCCGGATCATGTCGTTGTACTTCCGACAGAAAAGGACGATACGGATATGCTGGCTGCCATCCGTATAGGTCTTTTAGAAGGCTGTCAGGAATTTCGCATTTACGGCGGGATGGGCGGCAGACTCGAGCATACGCTGGCAAACCTGCAGTGCCTGATTTATTTAAAACAGTGCAGCGCAGTTGGGTATTTGATGGATGATAAGACGACGGCATTCGTGATGCAGAACGAGACGGTCTGGTTTAAACCGGAAGCGAAAGGCTTTCTGTCCCTGTTTTCTCTTGGGGAAAAGGCATCAGGCGTTACGATTCGGAATTTAAAATATGAAATGCAGGACGGTGAGATTACAAACAGCTTTCCGATCGGAATTTCCAATGAATTTATTGGAAAACGGTCCAGTGTGACGGTGGAGCAGGGAATGCTTGCAGTGATCTTATCCGAAAAAGAATAACGGGCGCAAGAAGGGGCAGAATAGAAAGAAGGCACAAAAAACGGCGCTGTCTGGAAAACGAAATTCCAGACAGCGCCGTTTTTCTCGTGGTGCGGCACAACAAAATGATATCGTCTTTATGCCGCGGTGCAGTGATTTACATCACATTTTTAAACTGACTCATGTACAGATTGTAGTAGAAGCCTTTCTGCGCAAGCAGCTGCGCTGCATTGCCCTCCTCGATAATGCGGCCGTCGTCGATGACGAAGATCCGGTCGGCCTTCTGGATCGTGGAAAGGCGGTGTGCAATGACAAAGGAGGTACGTCCCTTTAAAAGCTGTTCAATGCCCTCCTGCACGAGGATTTCCGTGTTGGTATCGATGCTGCTGGTTGCCTCGTCCAGAATCAGGATGCGGGGATCGGATACCATCGTGCGGGCAAAGGCGAGCAGCTGCTTCTGACCGATGGAAAGACCGCCGCCGCGTTCGGATAATACGGTGTCATAGCCTTTTTCGAGCTTTAGGATAAAGTCATGTGCGTTGACTGCCTTTGCGGCTGCGATGATCTCTTCGTCCGTCGCATCGAGTTTTCCGTAACGGATATTGTCCTTGATCGTGCCGGAGAACAGGAAGTTATCCTGCGTCATGACGCCCATCTGCTGCCGGAGGCTTTCGATGGAAATTTTCTGTACGTCGTAATCGTCGATCAGGATATGGCCGGTCTGGATATCGTAAAAGCGGCTGATCAGGTTGACGATCGTCGTTTTGCCTGCGCCGGTAGGACCGACTAAAGCAATCGTTTCGCCGGGTTTGATCTGGAAGCTGACGTCGTCTAAAACGCGCTTCTCTCCATCATAGGAGAAGGAAACATGATCGAAGGTAACAGCTCCTTTGACCGGAGGCAGCTTGGTCACGCCGTCAGCATCGGAAATTTTTTAGACTCTGTGTCCAGAATCTCAAAAAATACGTTCGGCTCCGGCGATATTGGTGATGATCTGGTTGTAAAAGTTGCTCAGGTTCATAATCGGATTCCAAAACATCGAAATATAGGAGCCGAATGCGATCAGGATACCGAGGGAAATCTTATCGGGACCGAGAAGGACAATGCCGGTAAAATACAGGGCGAAAGTGCCGATTGCCCAGCAAATATCGATGGCGGAACCGAACGCGTCATTTAAGCGCACTGCGTCGATAAAAGAATCCCGGTGCTCGTCCGTCAGCTGATGGAACGTAGCCATCGTTTCCTGTTCGGCGGAAAAGCTCTGGATGATACGGATTCCGGACAAATCCTCGTGGACAAACGCGTTTAAGTTGGAAGATTTTTTTGCGGTGGATCTGCCAGCGCTTATGCGAGTACACCTGGATAAACCACATGCAGAAGATCATCAGCGGCAGGCTGATCAGGGAAGCCGCTGCGAGAACCGGATTTTTGAGAAACATGATCACGACGACGGCGCAGATTGTGAAAAAATCCGGGATCAGCGTCGTGACGCAGTTGCCGAGCACGTCCTTTAAGGAGTTGATGTCGCCGATGATGCGGGCGAGGATCTTACCGGTGGACGGCTGTCGAAAAAGGAAAAATCCAGGGTCTGGATGTGGGTATAAAGCTGCTGGCGGATCGTTACGAGGATACTGTTGCAGACCTTTGCCATAATCAGCATCCGCAGCTTGACAAAAAGGATCATGATCACGTTCAGCACAACGGCGATTCCAATCAGTTTTGCCAGTCCGGGAAAATCGCCGGTGGAAATATGCTTGTCAATCGCGTTTTCCATGATCAGAGGGTTTACGAGACTGACAAACACGCAGAACGCCATGATCGCCAGAACAGCGAGGATCTCCTTTTTATAGTCCAGCAGATAGGAAAACAGGCGCATCAGCGTCTTCATTTTACCGACGTCTGTGCTGTGTTCGTCCTGCTTATAAGAATTAACAGCCATAATCTGTCACCTCCTTCTGGTCAGGCATCATGCCAAATTGAGCCTGCCAGGTTTGATAGTAAAGCCCGTGAAGGGCAAGCAGTTCTTCGTGGGTACCACGTTCTGCAATGTGTCCGTTTTCCAGGACGATGATTTCGTCTGCATGACGGACGGCACTGATACGGTGCGCGATGATGAGCTTGGTCGTATGGGGCAGCCGGGTGAGGGTCTGCTGGATGGCATATTCCGTTTCCATATCCAGTGCGCTGGTCGAATCATCAGCACCAGCACAGGTGTATGCTTTGCAAGCGCCCGCGCGATGGAAATTCGCTGCTTCTGACCGCCGGACAAGCCGACACCGCGTTCGCCGATTACGGTATCATACTGATCGGAGAGCCGGTCGATAAATTCCGAAGCCTGTGCATCGCGGGAAGCGAGCCGCACGTCGGAAATGTTTAAGTTTCCTTTCTGACCGAGCATAACGTTTTCCTGAATTGTGTCCGAGAACAGAAAGACGTCCTGCATGACGGTGGAAATACAGCTGCGCAGCTGACGCAGGCTGAGTTTGCGGATATCCACGTTGTCGAGATAAATCGTGCCGCCCGTCGCGTCGTAAAGGCGGCAGAGCAGCTGGATCAGGGACGTCTTGCCGCTTCCGGTCGCGCCCATGATACCGATCGTTTTGCCTGCCTCCACATGGAAATGGATGTCGTGAAGAATCTCATGCTGGTCCTCTTTATGGAAAGAAACGTGCTCGAAGCGGATATCGCCGGTCACTTCCGGCAGGACAATCGGTTCTTTGGGTTCCTGAATCGAAGGCTTCTGGTCGTATACTTTGCGGATTTTGCGGTAACTGCCGACCGCGGAGGAAAAGTCGTTGGACAGCCAGCCGAGCATTTCCATCGGCCATACGATGTTGGTGGAATATTGTACGAATGCGCTGAGTGCACCGAGCGTCAGCTCTCCCTGCAGGAATAAGTAACCGCCGATCAAAAGCACCAGAAGCGGCAGCAGCTTTCCAATCAGGGAAAAGTACGGAGAGTAGCGGACAAACACGCGGGACTGCGTCATGTTCAGCTCGTAGTAGCGCTTATTGTGGGAAAGAAACTTTTTGATTTCGAATTTTTCCCGCGCAAAAGCTTTGACGGTGCGCACGCCTGCAAGGTTTTCTTCTGCAACGGTGTTTAATTTTGCGTTTTCCTCACTGATTTCTTCGTAGATAGTTCCGAGTCTGTTTTCCATCAAAATTGCAAGGACAGCGCAGAAAATCATGCAGAGCGTGGGCAGGAGCGCAAGTTTCCAGTTTAAGCTGTACATGCAGAATAAAATGACGGTGACATGGAACGCAACCTCCATCATCAGCATGCCGACGTAGCCGAGCGCATTCCAGATGCGGTCGATGTCGTCCTTGACGCGCGCCATCAGCTCACCGGTGCTCGTCTTGTCAAAAAAGTTGGCGGACAGCGACTGAATGTGCGCGAATAAATCGCGGCGCATGTCTGTGGCGATGGTAGAGGAGATTTTGTCGAAGGTAAACTCCTTGGTGTACTGGAAAATACAGCGTCCGATGCCGATGAGTAAAATCGCCAGCAGCAGATATTTGAGCTTCCCCATCTGACCGCCCACAAGGACGTCATCGACAATATGCCGGGTCACCTGCGGGGTGAGCAGATCCAGGCTGACCGCGATAACCATCGAAAGGATGGCAAACAGATAGCCCGGAATGTGCTGTTTTAAGTAGTAGGACAACTTTTCATGAAAATAAATTCCCCCTTCTTTTGAAGTTGATATATGTGGAAAAAATCCCGCCAGACAGGATTTTTGCTCCATTTGTAAAAACGTTTATAACGTCGAAAATAAACGGGACGTTTTGCTCATAATTCTTTTTATAATGCCTGCAAAGGCAGGACATACCCTGGGTATAAAAAAACGCAGAAGCATGAAAGCATGTTCTGCGGCAAAAAATCTCTTTTTCAGGAAAGCCCCGGAGCTTTCTGAGAGCGGTAAAGAAACCGGATCAGACAAGAGGCAGGCTGCCCTGATTGACAACAAAATGCCTGTTTTTCAACATCCTGTTGTATAAAAAAGCCGCAGCATGAGAATGCCGCGGCTCTTGTCAGACGAATCAAAACGTCAGTTTGGGCGGGAGGCATTCTTATGATATTCAAAATAGCTTCGATTTGATCCGACGAACAATAACATCATAACATACCTCCTTTCCTTTCTTTTATCAGAAAATCCCTTCCGGATCTCCCGTGATTGTTAATGTGTATCGCATATGCCAACCTTAACACTGCATCATACAGTTGTCAAGCAAAAGAGATTTTTCAGTCAAACTCACACAAAAGCTTTTAAAACGAAATCACGCCGAGGTGTTCCAGCAGAATCTTTATGCCCATCAGGATCAGGACAAGACCGCCCGCAAATTCTGCGCGGGAGCGGTTTTTTGCGCCGATGATGTTGCCTGCCTTTAAACCGATTGCGGAGAGCAGGAAAGTGATGCAGCCGATGAAGCTGACTGCCGGAACGATGTTTACCCGCAGGAAAGCGAAGGTAACGCCGACGGCAAGTGCGTCGATGCTGGTTGCAACAGCAAGCGGAAGCATGGTTTTGAAATCGAAGCGGTCATTGATTCATTTTCTTCATCGCTTCTGGCTTCGCGGATCATGTTGAAACCGATAAATGCCAGCAGGACGAAGGCGATCCAGTGGTCGATGCTCGTGATCAGAGAGGAAAACGTGATGCCCAGAAGATAGCCGAGAAAGGGCATCAGCGCCTGAAAGCCGCCGAACCAGATGCCGACGGTGAGTGCCTGTTTCATACTGCCGCGGCGTACGGAGAGGCCCTTACAGACGGATACGGCAAAAAGCGTCCATCGACAGACCGACAGCCAGAAGGAATAATTCGAGTAAGCTCATGAGAAAAATTCCTCCATTATAAAAAGACGAAATAAATGGTAAGATTGAAAAATAAAATTTTTCAATCACGAGATTTTGTGTCTGCGCTCACTTGACACAAACTCGGCATGCGCAAAAAGCGTGCGCAGAAATGAGGTAAAAACGATATTTCATGCGGAGCAGAAGGTCCGCTAGTTTTTGTCGATATTGATCACACAGAAATAGGACGGATCGATCTGCTTGATCCGTTCATCGAGCCAGCTGCGCAGCTGGGCATCAGTCATTTTAAAATGAAACGGAACCACAACATCGAAAATGACGTTTGTATGGGTAGGACCGCGTATAATACGAAAATCGTGAAGGGTCAGCTGCTCATCGAGCCGGTAGACGATATCGGTGACCTTATGGCGCAGCTCATTGATCTCCGGATCATCGGTGATGACCGGGTCCATATGGATGACAGCACTGCAGGAAAGCTTCTGCTGCAGCTCGCGCTCTATGTTATCAATCAGATCGTGCAGCTCCACAAAGCTGCCCTGGGCATTGACCTCCGCATGCAGGGAGATCATCCGTCGTCCGGGACCGTAATCGTGAACGAGCAGGTCGTGAATGCCCATGATCTGTGGATGGGAAAGCACAATGCTGCGGATTTTTGTGACAAACTCCGGGTCGGGAGCCTGACCGAGCAGCGGATTGATGGTATCCCGGGCAGAGCTTACGCCGGAATAAAAGATGAAGATCGCGACCAAAAGACCGCACCAGCCGTCGATGGCAAGACCGAAAATCCACCCAATAACAGAAGAAAAGGAGGACGACAGAGGTAGCGAGCACATCGCCGAAGGAATCAGACGCTGTTGCGTTCATCGCAGAGCTGTCGATGGCACCGGCAATTTTGTGATTATAAAAATACATATAGAGCTTGACGAGAATGGAAACGACCAGAATCAAAAAAAAATAACCGGAGAAATTTCCGGCAGGGTCGGGTGCAGGATCTTCTCAAAGGAGGATTTGGCAAGCTCCGCTGCCATGATGAGGATAATGGCAGAAACGGAAAGCCCGGCGAGATATTCGATTCTTCCGTGCCCATAAGGATGGTCGGAGTCTGCTTCCTGTCCGCTCATCTTAAATCCGATCAGCGTAATGACCGAAGAACCGGCATCCGACAGGTTGTTGAATGCGTCCGCAGTGATGGCGATGGAATGGCTGATCATACCGGCGACGATCTTTAGCACAAATAGAAAAAAGTTAAAAAAAATGCCCACCGAACCGGTGAGAATGCCGTATGCCTGGCGAACCTTCGGGCTGGAATAATTCTCGTAATCCGGGATGAACAGTCTTGACAGAAGCGTAAGCATGGTGTAATCCCTCCATAAGTTTGAAATGCTTCCTGAAATTTAAGTTATTTTTTCAGTATACCATTTTATGTGAAAAAAGCAAGGAAAAGTGATAGAAAAATCTCTTGACAAGAACCAACATTCTGTATATATTCAAAGCGTACTAATACTGATAATACACTTAATACAATCAATACAGTTCTGGATCGATAAAAAATCAAAAAGAATCGGGACAGAAGAAGGAGGAAAGATTGAAAAATAAAATTTTTCAATCACGAGATTTGTGTCTGCGCGCACTTGACACAAACTCGGCATGCGCAAAAGGCGTGCGCAGAAATGAGAGGAAAGGATGATTATACTGGATTACCGGGATACCAGACCGCTGTACGAGCAGATCGTGGACAAGTTCCAGATGCTGATTTTAAGCGGTGCGCTGGAGCCGAACAGCCGGATGCCGTCCGTACGCTCCCTGGCGGTGGAGCTGTCGATCAATCCGAACACGATTCAGCGGGCATACAGTGAGCTGGAGCGGAACGGATTTTTATACACAGTAAAAGGAAAGGGCAATTACGTCGCCTACAGTGACAGTCTAAAGGACGTCCGGAAGCAGGAAATTTTGGAAAAGCTCCGGGATCTGAAAAAAGAAGCGCTGAGCATGGGGATGACGGTAAAGGAGCTGACCGAGTTTCTGGAACAAGAGGATACAGCTGCGGCAGGGCAAAAAAGAGACCAAAGCCCATGGCAGCGGAATGAGAGGAAACATGATAGAACTGAAAAACGTGAGCAAATCCTTCGACGGGATTGAAGCTCTGAAAAATGTCAAGCGTGACAGTCCGGGAAGGAGAGGTTTTCGGGCTGATCGGGACAAACGGCGCGGGCAAAAGTACGCTGCTGCGCCTGGCGTGCGGGGTATTTAAGCCGGATGACGGATTAGCGATTGTGGATAACATGCCGGTATACGACAATGTGCATGCAAAGGCGAAGCTGTTTTTTATCGCGGACGAGCCGTACTTTTTCAACGGTGCGACGCCGAAGGACATGGAGCGTTATTACAGCAGCGTGTACCGGAATTTTGACCGGGAACGGTTTTACTTATACTTAAACAGCTTCGGGCTGGAATCGAGACGCAGGATCAGCACCTTTTCCAAAGGGATGAAAAAGCAGCTCGCGATTCTGCTGGGGCTGAGCGCAAAGACGGAGTACCTTCTGTGTGACGAGACCTTTGACGGGCTCGATCCTGTAATGCGCCAGAGTGTCAAAAGCATTTTTGCAAAAGAAATGCAGGAGCGGCAGTTTACTCCGGTGATCGCCTCCCCATAACCTGCGGGGAGCTGGAGGATATCTGCGATCATGTAGGGCTTTTACATCAGGGCGGCGTGCTCTTATCGAAGGATCTGGAGGAGATGAAGTGCAACATCCAGAAAATCCAGTGCGTCTTTTCTTCCAAAGAGGAAGAGAAGCGGCTGTTAAAAGCAGCTAGACATTGTAAAATGCGATAGACGGGGATCTTTGTTGACTCTGACAGTCAGAGGAAGCAGAGAAGAGATGATCGCCATGTTTGCAGCGGCAGACTGTCTGTTCCACGAAGTGCTGCCCCTTTCCCTGGAAGAAATCTTTATCAGCGAGACGGAGGTGCAAGGTTATGATATTAAAAAAATCGTACTGGGCTAAATGGCTGGAAAATAACAGAAGAAGAAGCTGGACTTTTTTGCTGTGTCTGGTGATGGCACTCTTTTGCGGTCCGCTGTATCTGATGGTTGTACTGACTGGTTTACAGAACAATTATGCAAATGACAGTGTTTACAATGCAGCGCAGGCCGCAGAGTCCCTGCGGGAGACTGATTCAGTCCAGGATCACGGATGTGATCGGCTTTTCCTCCATACACGTCCTGTTTGCTGCTTTTTTTGCAATTCTATTTGCCGTGCAGGGCTTTTGCTGGCTTTACAGCCGCAGAAAAACAGATCTGTACTTTTCGGTCCCGGAATCCTTAAAAAAGCGTTATATGCTGATCTGTGGAAACGGAATTTTGGTCTATAGCTTTCTACCCTGACAGCACTTTTTGCTGGACTGGATCATTGGCGCAGCATTTCATGGAATGACAGGAATTCTGGCGGCACAGTCATTACTGGCATGGTTCGTGGAGCAGCTTGCGTTTATTGCGATGTATCAGGTGGCGCTTGTGGCAGTTATGCTGACCGGAAATATCCTGACGGCGCTGTTGGGATGCGCGGTGTTTTTTTCCTATGAGCTGGCAGTGAGATTCCTGATCGATGAATTAAAAACGATGTTTTTGCCAGCTATTGCAGTGCAGATGCAAGACAGTGGATGCAAAAAAGCTATCTGACACCCTTTTGCAGGCTTTTGGGACTTGCTGAATCATATCTGGTACAGAGACGAAGGACGACTGTGCAGCTATAAAAATGCAGGCGGCTGGGGCAGGGCTGTGGGGGTAGAATGTATTTTGCTTCTTGCCTGTGCGGCGGCTGCAGGCCTGTTTGCCTTCTGGCTTTACCGCAGGCGCAAAACAGAAAGCTATGAGCATGCCATTGCATTTGCACCCCTCAAAGGGTATTTTGGAGGCTGCGATGGCAGTGCCCTTTGGCATTGCTGTTGGCATGATCATTTCCGTGTAGCAGCAAATAAGGGGCTGTTTTTATTTGGTGGCTGCATTGTAGGTGTCCTTGTCGGACATGTGGTGATCCGCCTGATTTACCGATGCGAGTTAAAAACCATATTGGATGGAAAGCTTGCCGGAATTTTCAGTATAGCGGCAGCGGTTTTGATCCTTGCAGGCTTTCAGTTTGACTGGGCAGGCTATGATCGCTGGATTCCGGAGAAAGGGAACATTGCAGCCGTGTCTGTGACGATGGAAGATGACTATACGGCTTTTTGGTTATTATCAGGGCGAAAGCTTCGGCTCCGATGACATTATGTATGAGGCTTTCGATGATCGGATGCTCCGACGGATGAATTCAACCGAGGAAAAGACGATCGATGCAGCAATCCGGATGCAGAAGAGATGGCAGGATGCCGGAATGCCGGGGAGCTTTAGGGAGGAGGAAGCGCAGACAGAGATTTCTGCAGAGGAAATTAACCCAAAGGAAGAGAAACGCTATGTCAGATGGGTGGTCTGCTATACCATGGAGAGCGGCAGAAAGGTATACCGTCGCTTTTGGCCGATTCAAACGAAAACCGTTCTGAAATTGATACTGTAATGCGGGATGCTTCCTACCAGCGGGAGCGATATCAGTTAAATGACCCGGATTTTCTGGCAAATGTCGGTAAGATGAAAGTAAGCTATTATAATGGCGTTACGGAAAGCTTTACACCGGAGATAAGCAGACCCTCTTAAAGACGCTGCAGGAGGAAATGAAGAAGTATGATTACAGTCTGATCTCGTCGGAGCTTCCAAACGGAAGACTGACCTTTGCTATGGCGGATCCGGAGGAGAAGGATGCATCGATGATGACCACCTGGACCTATCCGGTCTATGGGTCCTATTTGGCCTTAAACGACCTGCTTGTGCAGGATGGTGCTGAGGTTTATGCCCGTGCCGGCCACCAGAGCGCAGATGACATCGAATCGATCAAGGTAGATTACTATTATTATGACGATGACAGCGAAGAGGAAAACAGTGACAGCTTCTTTGAACCCGGAGAAATCTCGGATCAGGAAATCCAGGTGACCCTTTCCGATCCGGAGGATATCGAAAAAATGCTTGACGCAATCTATCCGGTGGAATTAAGCTGGATTAGTGGAGAGGAATTCGGCGTTTACAACTGGGATTATCGGATTGATGTGACAGTTGTGCCGAAGGAAAGCAGCTACAGCAATCCGGATGAGCAGGTGCGGATCCTGAAAAGTCAGGAACCTTCCTTACTTGCGGAGAGGATCCGACAGGCGGCGGTGCGGGATTAAGCTGTCTGCAAAATCAAATCTATCAGGGAATGGAGAGTGCGTATGAAGTTCAAAGACATGCCCTATAAAAGGGTCGATTATGACAAAACAGCGGAGCAGTTTAAAACTTTGACCAAACGGGTCAAAGAAGCAAAAAGCGGAGAAGAACTCTGGGAGATCCATCAGGAATATTATAAGGTTTATCAGAATATGATGGATTCCATGACGATTGCGGAAATCCGTCACGACGGCAATACCGCAGATCCGTTTTATGCGGCAGAAAAGGATTATTACGATGAGACAGCGCCGATGCTGAGCAGTCTGGCAACCGATTATCAGCGCGCACTGTACGAATCGCCGTATCGTTCTTTTATGGAAGAAAAGATCGGCAGGGTTGCCTTTGCGACGATGGACAATGCGATCAAGAGTATGGATGAAAGCATTATCGGCCTGATGCAGGAGGAAAACGCGTTGACGACTCAGTACAATAAGCTGATCGCGTCCGCAAAGATTCCGTTTGACGGGCAGGTATGCAATCTGTCCCTGCTGCGTCCCTATCTGACCGGAAACGACAGAACCGTAAGAAGACAGGCATGGAAGGCTTACAGCGATTACTTTATGACAGTTGCGGATGAACTGGATGACATTTATGACAAGCTGGTAAAAAACCGCACTGCACAGGCAAAGGCGATGGGCTTATGACAATTATATTCAGCTGGGCTATTACAGAATGAACCGTAACAGCTACGACAGAAACGATGTCGAAAATTTCCGCCGACAGGTGAAGGAGGTATTCGTACCGTTTGCAGAGCGCGTACACGAGATCAGAAGAAAGCGCCTCGGTCTGGAGAAGCTTTCTTATATCGATAACGAGGTTTATTTCAAAGAAGGCAATCCCGATCCGGTGGGCACTGCACAGGAAATTCTGGAGAGCGGACAGAAGATGTATGCGGAGTTGTCCCCCGAAACCAAAGAATTTTTCGATTTCATGATGGAGAATGAGCTCTTCGATGTGTTCGGCAGAAAGGATAAAAAACAGGGCGGCTATATGACCTATCTGCACCAGTATCATTCTCCCTTTATCTTTGCTAATTTTAATGGAACCAGCGGCGACGTAGACGTGATCACGCATGAATGCGGACATGCATTTCAGGGCTATCTGTCCGGGCAGGATCCGATCATGGAGCATGCGGACATCACGATGGAAACTGCGGAAATCCATTCCATGTCGATGGAATTTTTCACGGATCCGTGGATGAAGGAATTTTTCGGAGATCGTGAAAAGGACTTCTTAAGCATGCAGCTGGAGGATGCGATCCGTTTTATCCCATATGGAACGATGGTGGATGAGTTCCAGCATATCGTCTATGAAACTCCGGAGCTGACACCGCAAGAACGCCGCCGGGAGTGGAGCAGACTGGAAAAAATCTACATGCCCCATCTGGATTATGAAGAGGATCCGTTCTTTTCCAGGGGGGATTCTGGCAGAAACAGCAGCACATTTACAACAGCCCGTTTTATTATATTGACTATGTGCTGGCACAAAGCTGCGCATTCCAGTACAAGGTGTGGATGGATGAGGATTACAGAGAGGCATGGAAGAGCTACCTTGCGCTCTGTAGATTGTCTGCTTCAAAATTTTATCCTGAAATGCTGCGGGAATGCGGCTTAAAGGTTCCGTTTGAAGACGGATATTTTGAAGAAATCGTAGAGAAGCTGGAGAAAAAACTCCACGCGTAAACGGCGGCCAACAGGGAGAAAATACTCTCAAAATAGAATAAATTTTGTGAAAAACGACCGGAAAGAAATGAAATTCCGGTCGTTTTTTTGTTGACGCTATTTCGATATTATCAAACGAAAAAATACTTGAAAGAATAAGGAAAATTATGATATAGTTTTCACCAGTGAAAAAAGCCCGGCAGGTAACAAGCCCAAAGGAGGGTCTTGTTGCCCGGGATTTTTATTTAAGCATAATGTCCGCCTGAAGCGAATAAGTGTATTTACTAGACGGATGTGCGAAAGAAAAGGAGTGTTGACATTTGACAAAGTATGTTGTGAAGAGAGTACTGCT
>VOFC01002223.1_pt1 | contig 17048 bp, 20 predicted proteins | sample 5384161 | NCBI WGS metagenome assembly VOFC01 (sample SAMN12384722, study PRJNA508395) | human gut metagenome | isolation source: healthy gut B | host: Homo sapiens | reverse complement strand
TATGCCAGCAGTTGCTGCTGTCGGACTCCGTCCACAAATCAACGCGGAACGCATCTTTGCAGTCATCGGAAACGGCAAGAAACGCTACACGGAGATTGAGGATAAATCTCGATGTAAAGAAGACCGAAACCTCTCAAGCAGATTAAATCACTGACTGACCTCAAAGGAACTTCGCGCACATACTCCTATCAACAAAATCGGCGACAACAAAAAGTCTACCATAGAAATCAATGACAACCTGCTGCGGTTCTATTTCACCTTTGTTTACAAGAATGCCAGCGCATTGCAGGTGCTCGGCGCGGGCATTCTACGATGAGTATGTGGCTCCTGCTCTGACCGAATAATCTCTCGCCGGTTTGAAGGTATCTGCCGTGACTATTTCAGCTTGCCAGGTTCGTTCTGGAAAGCTGAAAGGTGTCCGCAACATTGGCAGCTACTACTATGATGACCCCGTCCCCTCCGCAAGAACAGGCGAGTTTGATGTTGCTCTGGAAAGCGGGCAGATGGCTATGTTATTTTTGAGGTAAAGTATTATGCTCAGCCCATGACGCTCGATGAAATTCACCGGGAGGCTCAGCAGGTAAAGGGACATCAAAGCAACTGACGGTGAATCAGCTCGGTTTCATCGCCATCAACGGGTTCGTGGAGCAGGAAAAGCCTTATGCCTATCTGGACAGTAGCGACATCTATATGAGCGAGGGGCTAATATGGATAAAAGCATCATATAGTTTGTCCGCAATAGCGCAAATGTAAGGAACTCATCCGGAAAAGCTCACTGAGTACTCGTCTGAAAGCTGAACATAAAATCAAGATGTGCAGAGGTCAACACCCTGTTTGCATCCTGCCAACACTTCTCCAACTGCATTCTGTTTCAGCCGGACCTCTCCTCCCTGCCTGATTATCAGCAATGGTTCTCTCAAAGAACTGCACACAAAGATTCTCAACTCTTGACAATCAGTTTGCGCTGTTGCCGTGCGTTTCCCGAGGCTCAGATTTCTCTCATTGAAAAGATATTCGTGATGGCTCGGTGAATAGTGTGCCTTAATTAGCAATTGAAACAAACGAAAAGACCCCCTTGCCATTTTTGGCGAAAATCTTTTTGTCTTGTAATAATAGAAATGTTATGCTTTTTTTGCCTAACTCTGGTTTCCAAGCCTTCCATGTCCACCCCTTAAATCCTACGATATAATACTTGCCCTCGTCATCACCTTCCACATGGGAATCCATCGGGGAGTGAAGCAATTCTTCACCAACAGGGACTCTATGCCGGAGCCGCAGGTGTACTCGTAGAAGTCATCCTCATATCTTGCCGCTGCTGTTAATGTGCAGTTGGCTTGTTCCGCAACCAGGCGGCGGATATAGTCCAAGTTTTGAGTCACCGGAGAGTACTTCAGATGCTTTCATGAGCTCATCTCTGCGCTGCGTGTTCATTCGGTCATTCTCATCGTAGTCGATGTGCTCCAGCGTCCGATTATCACTGTAGCCAGACCGTCTCAGCAGTTCTTTTTACCTCGATGAGGCGCTGTTGAACCGACTCTTCGTATTCTCGGATAATACATTCCAAGTCCTCCTATATTTGGTGTAATTGCCATCTGCTTTCATTGAATTCATTATACCATATTAGGAGTGTCGTTGTCTGGACTTCAAGAGAATTCAGAAAATATTTTTATCTACGAGTTATTTTTCCGCCCCTGCTTGAAGGTTGCTCGTCCCACAGTCAGTCTGGTTGTCTGTATCGTAGTCAGCAACAAATGCGATGTCTTCTTCCCAGCGCTTTCTGATGGCATTCTCTCATATCCGGATTGTTTTTTACTGAAGTTTAATAAATTCGATATTTTCTCCGTAATTTCCCATTTAGTGTGTTTACCGCTGTCCAAAAGCTCTTTTAAAATTATTTGCCGCCTCCGCTGACTCACAGACGCTCTAACAGAATATCCAGCTCGGCTAAGAAAAGAAGTGTCCGCAAACCAAAATCATCATAATCTTCAAATTCCACTCTGTTCGAGCTACACTCAAATCAGAAGAGCACCATATTTAGCTTGATAGCCCAAACACATCGTAGTTCATAAAAAAAGGAGCCGCAGCCACTACAATATTGCACCGTAACCGGAACTTCTCTACCGCTTTTTGTGTTTACATAGGCCGTCTACAATTGTATCTTGGTCAAAGGATTAAAACACTTGCTGCAATGGCATCGTAAGCTATAAAGCTGGATAACATTTCCAGCCGGGATATAAGACAAATTCACTTTACTATGCCAAACGCCTTTTTTTGTTCTCCGTGCCATAGCGTCTCTCATAAAGGCTTATTTTTGTTTGCTCGCGCTGTAAAAGTTCCTTTGTCTTTGTCCATCCATTTTTGTAGTACTCAATTTTTTGCCAGCGGATTCGTACTCGAAGCTGCCTACTGACCCGGAGACAAAATTCATATTCCTTATTATGCCAGTTTATATCTTTGCTCAGTACATCCGCAGCATTTATGTACCCACACCTTGCCTTGCTATAGTAAAATCCGGGCACTTCCACGACTTCACCGCACATATTTTCCAGAACATAGGTTTCTTTTGTGTCACATCTCTTCCATTTCCAATAGCGTATTGCTGTACGCTAATATAATCTGCTCTGATACAATGCAAATCCGCGTTACTAATGGGTTCTTCTTTCGTTCAGTCAGACTTCTCGCACCCGCTTTATCTGTACTTGGCTCGCTCTTTTTAGCCTCCTTTACCGTTCCCTTTCAGCTTCTATAATTTTCAATACGCGATTTGGGTCGCCCTGCAGAACAAAAGTATTCCATCAGGTTATTTGTTTTGCTGTTGTTTGTAAAAAGTACCCGTATAGAATGTTACCGCGCTTTTGTCTATACTAATATCCTTCTTTACAAAATCAGCAACATCAATCATTACCATGATGATGTCTTTTTCATTTCGAATCCATATACAATGACATCGTTGCCTTTTGTATCCTTTTAAGCAAATCCGCCTATCTTTTTCTCGCTGTTTGGTCTTCTTACAATGCTATCTACTACTCGCCCATCCTATCCGATGTGAGGAGGCAGACATTTTCTCTTTGCCTTACTGGTTTTCTTTCTGTCTTACTTTCCTGATTATCTGAACTATTATCGCTCTCCTTGCCCTCGCTATTTTGGTCCATTGTTGAAGTCTTGCTCTTTGCATAGACAGTCTTCAATTTATTGACATGTTTTAGGATATGGTATTTCCTGTTGGGTTGTTGTAAGCTTCATCTGCAAATGCAACGCTTAGGTTATCTTGGTAAATTACAAGTCTCTGTTCTCGAAATGCCTCCACATCCAAAATAAATGCTGACTTTCGAGACAAGGTAAACTCACATCAATAAGTTTGCCATCCTTTGTGCTCAGCTTTATAGCGCACACCTTTAGTAAATCTTCGTTCTTGTTTTCATAAATATAGAACCATTCCACTTTTAGGGATATCATAGTGCTCAACTATAATAATCTTGGATAGGTCCTTTCGCTGCACTTGGTGATTTGCGAAGTTCAGCTCGTCTTGCTCTTTTTTTTTGTATTGGAATCAAAATCATCTTCGCCTTTTGCTTTTCTATATGCAGCTTTTGCGTCCCTCTTTAGCCGTTATTTTTAATTTCCCTGCTGAACACGATAAAGCTCTGCTCAAATGGAATATCTACCATCATGCAAAAAGTTAGCAATATCAATCAAAAACAAATCCTGCTTTTGAGATATACACCCTTTAATAAATCTTTCTCGGCTTTTTGCTTTGAATCCATGACACGCCTTTCATTTCAGTTTCCCTGCACTGATAGCCTTCATACACTGCAAAATCTTGTGGATAATAAACACACTGGCGCGCTTTCCAATATACCTTTTTTTCATCTCGTTTGCCGTCATCTTGTTTTTTCACCTCAGATTTTTACAGTGTCTTCTTCTGTATCTCTTTGATTATTACTTCCACACAGATTTTTCTGCAGCAGCCCACCTTTACATCGTAGCTCGATGCATTATAGACGGTCAATCCCTTTTCCAAAGCATACTTGACGGTATAGCGGGCAGTTCCACCTGTGAGCTTATTGCAGTAACAGATGCACATCGCGAACTGTCCACCAAATGCCGGCCACGCAAGATATGCGCCCTTGTTTGGCTCTTTGATACATAGACAATCTTTATCCATCTGCTCTCGTCAAGGGAGTGCAGCCTTGGCCTGTTCTTCCGGTGGCCACTTGGCGCGGTAGCCCCAAACGGAAGCAATTCCTATGATTTTCATACGCTTGTTGTCCTTACGGGAGCTGGAGCAGATATTCAGACATCATACGGTCAAAGCCCAGCACCGCCCACCTGTAGTAGATAACGCCTTGCTGGATAAGGGGCTGAATACGATGGTAGACTGGTTTTAATTTAATTTCTTCTGCCCGCCGGAATATTCATGCCCTGTGAAGCAGCAGTTTGTTCCTTGCGTATTTTCCCATCAGTCCTCCTATGGTTTTTATACCTTATATTATACAATAACTATAACGAAGTTATCGCAAAGCCAAAATATTGTTTCTTTTTTGGTGAATTTGTATACTGCTCGATTCTGAAATATGACATTATTGACGGCCCACGCAATATGCTATAATAGAAGCAATCACGCATTTTACAAATAGAAAGGTGGTGTACAAAAAATGGTAAGACTGTCTGTCCCTATCAATTAATTACCCTCTGAGGAAACCATCATGCAGATTCTTTTGGGAGAGAACCTTTGACTCAAAGCAAGATTGTTGATACTGCTGAGTCAAAGGGGGCATTCTGTGCTGGAAAGCTCGCTCTGTCTTCTCCTTACTGAACAGCCTCATTGGGAAGAAAACTGATTGAGGAAGTTGGTATGGTTCGCGCCGGGAAGACTTACGCCCGCACATTCCCGTCTACAATTACTCGTCCGAGTTTTATGCAAAGATGGTTCACGATTCCATGTCCGGAGAAGAGCTCGCTTGAATCCAACGAGCTCTGAAAGCCCTCGAAAAATGCAGAAAGCGTGAAATAATCATGCTTGCTGTGTCGGCACATTTCTTTTGGCTTCCATTAAACCACTTACCTACCTCATAATAGTAGGTAGGTATTTTTTCTGCCTATCTGACAGGTGTACCGAACTCCGACACCCTGCATTTACTGTACTTATGAGGTGCGATGTCAGTGACATTTGTGATTTCGAACTCCTCCCCATCGGTCCCAGATAACCCGCAATGGCATGAGTTCCCCATCCGGGGCTAAAGTCGGCCACACTACTTCGACATACTTCTTACATCGCTGTTCCATTTATCAAATGCTCCCCTTTGCAAGAACCCATGTTGAGGTGTATTGTATGGTCTCCCTTGGCATCACAGTGAGATAAAGCGCGGTCACAATACATCACGCCGCGCTGTACAGAATAATACCCGAATCGGTTGCGAACACCATCAATGGCCGATTCGAGTCTCTCCATTTCCTCCCCGCTTTTCTGCACTGAAATTGAATGATATTTGAGACGGCTCAGTGTCAGGTCGTAGGTCGATAGCACGAACGCCCACCGAGCGGAGATGTTCGCTCCACCTGTAATTTTTTGTACAATTGGAATGCAGCCTCCGCTATATCCTTTTCTTCTGCCATTGTCGGCTGGCTGAGCTTTGCACTGTCGCTCAAAAGAAGAAGGCTTGAATCGCAGCACCAGACCTCCACCCCTGCACCGGGAAGTGGTTTTCCCGGAGTCTTGCCGCAACGCTCTCGGAAAGTAGATATAGCACTATCCAAACATCCCCCGTCTTCGTGAGCAGGTCTCGGCGTAGTCCAATCCGTTGCCAATACTCTTGATAGGTGCGGCGACATCTTTTTCTTCATACTTGGCGACCGGCGAGATGTCTAAGCCGTTCGCAAATTGTTGCTAGCATGAGCCCGATTTTGCCGAGCTTCTCTGCAAAAACTTCGGATTGGTCAGACAAGGTCCCCTATTGTGTGGATAGCGTAGTTGTCCAGCTTAGCAGCGGTCTTACGACCAACATAAGCAGGTCCGGAGGCAGGAAGTGGAAAGACAATTTTCTTTGAAGTTATCCTTGTTGATGATAGTGATAGCGTCAGGCTTCTTGTAGTCTGACCCCAGCTTACGAGGATTTTGTTCCAAGAAACCCTATTGAACAGGTGATACCGGCCTGTCTTTTTGACGGTGTCGGAAATCTTCTTAGCTATCTCCTCACCGTTGCCGAAAAAGCGGCTGGCTCGCCGTACAATCCAGCCATGCCTCATCGAGTCCAAACGGCTCTATTTCTTGGTCCGTGAAACGCAGGAATATCTCTCTGGTATACCCGCTGAACCTTGTATACAGGTCATAGTGTGCCGGCACAAAGATAATATCCCGACAATGCTGCTGTGCTTCCCCATAACGGCATACCCGTTTTAACTCCCATCCGTTTGGGCCGGATAAGAAGCCGTCAGAATGATGCCGCTGCGTCTTTCCCCTCCGCATACAGCAATCGGCTTCCCCCTAATTCCGGGTGATAGGCCATCTCACAGAGGCATAAAAGCAGTTCATATCGCAATGGAGTATCGTCCGCTCCTGTGCCATAGTCTTCCTCTCCCGTCGCTCGTTTTACGCGATTTTGTTGTATGATTTTTGCTTTTTGGTTGTTTTATTATATCATTTACAACCGACGGTTTGCAATATAGATTGAAAAATTTCTCCGGTTGTAGTCCGGTTTACGCTACTACAACTGCGAAATTATTGACAAAAGTAAAAGGCGGCGTTCTCACGACGCCTCTTCGTTTTATAATAGTAAAAACAGGAAGTGATAATATATGCAAAGTATTGAGGAAACCGCGCAGCAGCCGCGTATGAACTGAAAGCCACCGGCAAGTGTAACTGCTCGCAGTCGGTTGTCAAAGTATTTCAGGACAAGCTGCCTGTCGGTGAGGATACCCTCATGAAGCTGACGGCGGGATATGCTGCCGGTATGGGGTGTATGGAAAGCACTTGCGGGGCCCTGATTGGCGCTGTCATGGTAGCAGGTATACTGACTGATGGCAAAGCAACGCCTCGGATTTCCAAAGAACTCCTGCAGAAGTTTGAGGCAAATGCGGTGCTACCATCTGCAAGGACCTGAAAGGCATTGAGACCGGCAAACCGCTCTGTCCCTGTCCTGAGTGTGTACGCAATGCGGTGCCTTGCACTCGGCGAGGTTTTTCCGGACTAAAACAAACGGCAATTTTGAGGGTATTGAGGGTATGAGGCATGACCATCGCAGAAATTTTAGAGAAGATGATTTGCTTCTTTTGAACGGCAGTATCCACGACATCGACCACCTTGATTCGTGTCTGGACATTCGCCAAGACCATCGGCGAACTCGAACATATCGATGCTGAGACACAGTACATACTGGAAGTCGCCGCCATCACGCATGATATTGCCTGCCCTCTGCCTGAAAAAAATACGGCAATGCTGACGGCAAGCATCAGGAACTCGAAGGCGGGCCCTTGGTTCGGGAATTTCTGCATGACACTGGTCTGACCCCGGCACAGGTGGACCGTGTTGGGTATCTGGTCAGCCATCACCATACTCTGACAGACATTGACGGCATCGACTACCAAATCCTCATCGAGGCAGATTACATCGTAAAGAAATGCCGCCGAGAACGAGTGCAGCAAGAAGAAAGCATCAAGGGATTCATCAACAAAGTCATGCAGACGAACAGCGGCTCGATGCTGGCGCGGCAGATTTTCTGCGTTTAATGAGCAAAAATCAGAGCAAAAAAGGAGAGTTAATACTATGGCAAAGAAGGTTCTTGTAGTTTCCACCAGCCTACGCGGAAACAGCAATTCGGATATTTTGGCAAAGGAATGCGAGCGCGGCGCGAAAGATGCGGGGCATGAGGTTGAGTTCGTGTCCCTGCGCGGCAAAGATATCCGGTTCTGCATCGGCTGCATGTCGTGCCAAAAACCGGTCATTGTGTCTTGAAAGATGATGTCGCTGAAATCATGGCAAAGGTCAAGGAATCCGAGGTCATCATCTTCTGCCACGCCTATCTATTATTACGAGATGTGCGGCCAGATGAAGACGCTGCTCGACCGCCTGAATCCTCTGTACGAGTCAGACTACAAATTCCGCGACATTTATATGCTTGCCACCGCCGCAGATGACGATGCACACGCCATCGACAGAGCCTACAACGGTTTGCAGGGTTGGATCGATTGCTTCGAGATGGCCGAGCTCAAAGGCTATGTGTTCGCTTTTAACGGTATTGCCGAGCCGGGTGATGCAAAGAATCATACTGAGACTTTGCTGGACGCCTACAATCTTGGCAAATCCCGTGAGGCACAGCGACGGCTATGACGATTCGATACGCTGTTCCTGATGATGTCCCGGCACTTTCTGCCGTTGAGGCCGAGTGTTTCCCACCCGCTGAGGCTGCTACTGCCGCCGAGTTTGCTGAAGAGTAGCTCATTACGGCAATCATTTCTGGCTGATGTATGATGGTGACAAGCTCATCTCCTTCGTGGATGGGTTTGTGACCGATGACGCAGACTTGACCGATGAGATGTACGAAAACGCCGCCATGCACGATGAAAACGGCGCGTGGCAGATGATTTTCGGTGTCAATACGCTGCCTGCATATCGCCAGCATGGGTATGCCGGTGAGCTGATACGACAAGCAATCTTCGATGCCAAACGGCAGGTCGTAAGGGTCTTGTTCTGACCTGTAGGATAGCTCGTTCACTACTATGCTAAGTTCGGATTTAGGGATGAAGGCATCACCAACAAATCCACCCACGGAAATGTGGCTTGGCATCAAATGCGACTCACATTCTAATACTATACAAAGAAAAAATCCCCCAGAGTGGCTAGCTCTGGGGGATGCATTGTTTTGTGCCAGAAATGGAATACAAATTCAATCTCTATCTGTAGTATAGGCTTCTGGCGGATAGATGTCAATAGTATTGCTATTAGCCAAGTCTATTATGCCGTTGTCCCCTCTCCATCAGCTCGGCATTGTTGGCGGGTCCAACTTTGCCGGTGTTGCAGAAGTCAATGATAGTCTTTATCTTTCCATCGAAAGTCGGCTCTCCGTCTTTTTTATAGTAGACCTTCTCAACGACCGTTGCAATCTTTTTGGCTCGTTGCCTTTTCCAACAGGGACTATCACATCATCGCCCGCTACGATAGAATCATCGTCAGTCCGATAGCTATGCAACCGCTCGTTGGAATCAAATTTGACTTTCAAGTGGATTACATCGTCCTCACACCGCATCCGCTTGCCATAGAATTTGCTGTCAAAATATCCGCAAAACCATAGAAGGGTGAGGAAGTTGAAGAGGTCTTCTGCGAACTCGTCCCAATCGTCCGGCAAATCTTTCTTGTCGAATGTGCCTTGCAGCTCCAACGGCTCTTTATTCTGGTAGGTGGCACAGTAATCTGATACTCGCTGGTGTCGCGGTCATCCATTATGACATTGGGAGATTTCCTTCGGTCTTTTGCGAAAAGTTCGTCCTCATCGAATCCATCAAGGAAATCACTGACACCATCCTGAATCTCATACTTGGATGTAATTTTCACCCATCTGCAACCTGTCGTATCAGCGTGATGGTTTCGAAATCGCGGTCTATTATCAATTGCTCGCTGGTTTTCCATGTGACACATTCAAGCTCACATTCGAGACCCGGTGGCGGGTCAAGCAGGTTAATGTATAATGGACGCAAATGCTCTCGATGGCATCCACACACCGTCCGGGGTAAATATCCAGAGGTCCGGCTCATTCAGGATGTCGCGCAGCAGCTTAGACACCTCTGACCATTGTACGGAAATCGCACGAACGAGCAGTTGTACTTATACAGCTCACCTTCTTTTCGTTAGTCAGCGTCAGCTTTCCAATCACCGATATCGGTATATTGTTCCTGCTCACGGAAGTTTTGAATACCTACTCCAGCACTGTAAAGGCATCCTTTATCTGACTACGCTGCCATGGCTTGTTCCTCTCTCGCACAGATGAAATCGCCATCACCATAGTTCAGGTGCTCAAAGAATCGTCCTAATCTGTGCATCGATTGAGAAGAAGCTGTTCGACCTCTTCATCTGGCTCAGGCCGAGGACCATAGCCCATGCAGCTAGAACGAAGCTGCATCTTTATGAGTTTGCCACTGAACGGTTCATTATTGTTGGTCTTGCTTTTCATGGAGCACCTCCGTTAAATCAGAAATGCTGCAGCTGCACAACTACTTATTTCTTCTTTTTTTCCGATTTCCTTAAATTTATTCTGTGCAGTCAATACAGTTATTGAAGCCTTCCAGCTTGATTTTCACATGGAGACTATCTTCGACAAAGGCTTTGCGCAAGGGTTTTTTCTGCCATTGAGCCATCGTATTCTGGCTTAAAATTTCCATCATCATCCCTTCACCGATTTCTTCTCTCAAAGTAGTCCTGCAACACATTCCAATATGTTCGGAGTGCATCGCAATTTGCTTTCTGTTTTGAGTAAATTCTCGTTCGAAATGCAGTGGCACAAAACAATCGGCATTTCGTTTTCAGCATAGCCAAAAATTATACTTACACCGCATTTTCCCAAGAAAACCATCCTTTTATAAATTCAGTAAAGCACTCATATTTCTCTTCAGGATGCGCAGTAACTGAAACGAGCTCGACCTCGCTCATATTCGTTTTCCAAACAATAAAATTAAAGAACTCTATCCATGCGTCAAAATTGGTATTGATATATTGTTTTATGGTATTGCAAATACTAGCCATGCAGGACTTTTTTCTGCTCACCCAACGGTTTGTCGTATCGCTGTCTTTATTTTCGATAACGCACACCTCAATATGCCTTCTGTCATCAAAGTCAGCCTTTTTACAATATGAACCCCATTAGCAAAGACTTCAATTTGGTGTTCTGTTTCATTTGTCATCCGGAAAGAAAATTCGTATTTTAATCTTCCCAGTGCAACTGTTCCATCCACTTTGAAATAATCATCACTGGTGTCAAACCCATGAAATTTGCTAATTCTGGTTGCACATATCTGAGTTGCTCTGTTTCTCATTCGCATTTTTCAAATCCGCTGGTGTCGATACTGCATCTCAATTTCCTTTTTAATAACTCACGCCTTTCTTCGTTTCGTATACCGAGCCATCGTACTTAGGAAGCATCCGTCCGTGCTCATCCCATTCGTCAACACGCGTATAAAGTATCTGTTCCAGCCAGTCATAAATATCATCGAGAAATTCCTTGTCTGTACAATGCTCATAAAAATCATTTACTACGGTCATGCCCACTTCAGCAATATCAGGCAAGTCTTCATCATAATAGCCCATGTAAAATAACAAGGTAATAGCGTCAAAATAACAGCCGGTAGAAATCTTAATCCAACATTTGAACTTTTCATCTGGATACGCACGGCAATAATCTACATAAAAATCATAGTTTTTCTATATGCTTTGCAACAAAATCGAAAAAATCCGCTCTTGCACATGTGTCACTTTTAGTCCTCTTGTTGGCCCTTCCCTAACGCGTGTCATGACAGCTTTCTATGCTTATGAAACTTCTCTCCATCAGGTGTGTCTTTTCCTTTGATAAACACCCAATTTCCATACGCTTCCTCTTCCGCGTCAAACTGAGTTTGCATCAACAAGGTCATTTTTGCAATACAATGTCATATTGCTTAAGTTCTCGGCATCAAAGTAAAGTTGAAGATTACATCGTCAATCCAAAGGTTTCCTTCCACGACATAATGAACACCATCATTTTTTTCACACCTGTTAGAGGTAGATGCATTGGCTTTGATTTTGCTCACGATTCCTCATCCTTTCCGCTTTCTATTTGCTCTGGTTACCCCGCCGCCAAAGAATGAAATCAATCTTCTTTGTAGCACTGATATAACGATGCTCTGGAAGTGCTCTGTCGAAGGCTCGCGCCCATTTCTTTGCCAATGGAAGTCTTTTGAATTCTTCATACCAGTTGTTGATGCTGCTATAGCAGTCAAAGACATCATCGAGCTGATACTTTCCGCCTTTCTTTCGCGGTTTCAGCCCCAACACTTCAAGAACATGCGAATCCCAGATAGGTTCGTTCGGAGCCGTTGTTGCTATCATCTTTGCTTAAGACGGCTCGATGTTTCCTGTTCTTGCGTAAAGACTTTCAAGCGTTCTGTCAAAAGCGAGACTGAGGATTCTGCTTCACTTTCTCGAATAACTCGTAGAAAGTCTTTCTCCATCCATCGTCTCCCGTACACGATAGAAAGCATTGAACACCCGCTGGAAGTCCTCATCTTGCGAGACATCTACCTTCAAAACTTGTTCCATTATGTATGCGTAACGCTCAATGTCCCTTTCACGCTGCTTTAATACTTCTACTACTGCTTTTAGGTCCACATCAGGCACGAAAGTGACTGGATTTCCGGCAAAAGGTGCAGGTTTTTGCTTCCACGCGACAATCATGTAGGTCGGCCAAAAATCGGTATGTGGCGCGTCACTCCACCATTGCCATCTTCGTAGAAAAGCCATCGTGGTTCTTCTCGGTTTAATTCGCGTCACGAGGTAAGCCCCTGCTTTTTCGGCTTGCCCTCCCATACGGGGTCCAGCCGTCGTTATCCACGATTGCGCTCTTTTTCTTATTTTCTGCCATACTGGTACCCTTTCAGCAACTCAAGAGTGCGCTTACTTTTGTTTCTATTTATCTATCATTATGTCGAATTTTTCAACAAAAAAATACCGTCCACTCGAAAAAAAAAGTGAACGGCATATGACAGTATGTAGTTACTGATTGTTTTGCCCATCATCACTGTTCTGATGATTCTGCTCATCATGGGCTTGTTCGGCGCGGCGGGCTGCTGATAAATCGGGCCATGATGCAGCGGATATTTGCGTTGCTGTGCTTTGGGTATCCGGCTGACCATACTTCACATTAGGCTGATGGTCCTGCGGAGGCTGCTCATATGTAGTCTGCTGCGAAGGATGACTTGCCTTGTAGTTATAATACTTGTTTCTGAGTTCGCCATAAGAGTACCCATCAAGCGGAACACCATAATACTCATAGCTGCCGAAGCCAAGAATCATGCAGAAAAATTGGGTTCAGCAGAACGAGACCAACGGTGAACCCAATTCCTTGGCCGAACGCAACCGCCTGTTTATACTTCGTGATGATGCCGATGATAGCTCCGAGAAGCTAGAATCGAACCGATGATAGGAATGCCTCCAAGCAAACCAAGCACCAGCGGCAATAAGGGAACAACAACCGTTACCCCAGTAGATTTTTTGTACTCAATGTAGTTGTTGTGAAACGGCACGATGAGGTTCATCCCGGCTGCCCTGCCTTACCTGAAAAATCTTCCAGCCTGCAACGACTTTAAGAACTCATCCAAACGCCACGCAAGAATCCAGAATGTCTGATGAAGCCGAGTATCGCCCATCAAACCACATAATCGTAATAGCCCATGCTTTTCACACCTCTACTATCTTGTACAATGCAGAAGTTCTGCTTCTATTGCCTACTGTCATTATACACAATCATTCGTACAAAACAACCATATTAGCATTTTTCTTTTTGTTGCCGCTCTTATTCTCAACTGCTTCATTACTATGAGGGCGAAGCTGTTTTTTCCTCATATACTTATGCCTTGTCTTATACTGGCATCAACATCTGGCAACAGTTTCCGTATGATTGGCGATGTTTCTTAATACCATCCGAATCGTCACTTTCATACTGGTCCGCACCTCGACCACCTCTTGCGATAGCTGGTCTTGGTCAGCCGGTACAGTATCAATGTCGCAGACACACATCGTCATCGCACCGATAATACGTGACCCTTACGACGCCGAGAATCTCAACGCAAGCCGCAGAATACGACTTCGTCCCTCTCTGCCGTGACTCGGCCGAAGGTGCTCTCGCATTAAACATCTCAGCCGAGTACTCCTCCGGTGTCAAAGAACGCAGCCATCGCGACTCGCGAAGTCCGCCCAGTTGTTCCGGAAGCCCTTCCTTTGTCGAAAGAAACCTCCAATAGACGCCGATTTCTAGTCTGGAGCACAAGACTGTGATTTGAAAGTAGGTTCTGCTGATAGTCTTCCTTCATGGCTCACCTCTGCCCAAGGCTCAAATAGAGGCTGCCTCATACCATGTTTAACTGCTTCCGGCATCTCTCAACGACAGAGATACACGCCAGCCCCCACCCTGCGATTAAAATAATGACTATAATCCCACATGATGAGCCGCCTGTGGTACCTTCCATCGGCTGACATTCCTCCGCATCTTCAGGCATCCTTCATTGGAATTGAGCTGCCGATGCTCGATTACATGGCTTTTCTCTTTGTCGATGCATATGAAGCCAAGAGTTCTTTGAGCGTTACCTTTCCCGAGAATTGGTTAAGGTCTTATCCGAACCAGAAACACTTCTGTCCCTGCTGGTCAGTAGACGAACTTTCCTCCAGAATCCGGAATAGTCTGAATTTTTCTTTCTTATTCGAAAATAAACGCATTGAAAGTATATGCGGCATCATCGTAACCGTGGTATCTGAACCTGCATCGCCCATCTCATTCTGGGTTTGAAAATCTGAGTTTTATCGATGCCACCTGGCGTGATTTCGAGCAGTCTCTTCCTCGTTTTGTAACCGTGTTGGCAACATTTGCTGAACCCATAGCTTCCTCATATCTCGATTTTGACGAGCTGCCTTGAACGGAAGCTGCTCGAAAATGTGAGCACTCACCAGCTTGTTTTATCCTCTTCGTTTCAGTAAAAATGGTCACTCTTCCGTTGCCCGCCGCCACCACCTGTTCCAGCACCCTGTCGCCGAGGCACTGGTGAAATACCGAAGCGGGATATTTTGCCACGGACGATGTCGATGATTTATAAAAATGCCTATGCGACATATAATCTGTTTGAGCCAGACAACCTCCGCTCCCTTTGACCTACCTGTTCGCCGCATGGCTGGCTCCTCACGAACCCCACACATGCAAGTAATGGTTTTGATTGCCTTTAACTCATAGGATGACCCACCAAAGACTATGTGCTCGTTGTGGCTGGTATGGGACTACTTGTCGTACCTCTTCCTCATCGGAATCGCAGACAATCGTTGGTCAGTGCAAAGACCAGCTCGCGGAGGTCGTTTAGCTCCTGCTGTCGCTTGTGTCTTTGCTTGCTTTCCTCGCAGATTTTAGCACCCACATCGGTCAGTGCTTTCTGTACCTGATGGCGCAGTTCTTTTTGCTTTTGTTCTTTCGGTCTCGGCCTTTGAGCTTTCAATCTAAGCCGCTCGTAAGTTTCTCCTGCACTGCTCTTAGGACCCGGCATCATCTGCTGCCGGGAAATCAATGCGTTCTTTTCGAGATTAGAGTAGTGAAATGTATGCGCTAAGGCATAGCTTTGCCTTCGGTTGATGTCACGCCGGATTTATCAAGAGCATCAGCAAACCCATCGCGTTTCTGGTGTTTCGCGGACTCCCGCGCTCCGTTCGTGAACGCACAGATAGCCTTGGCCGGAGTATGCCGGAGCATATCCGTTTCTTTGCTGTCTGACGGCAGTTGGAGGGACAGTTCATTCCAGCTAATCGGTATCATACGACTATCCTTAGTCTTGTAGCGTCGTCTCATATAAATGTTCTAAGGCGTGGCAGGTTTCTCTATAATATTTCTGGTTCTGTTGCTACTCTCATCGACATATTCTTTCACAGCGCCACCGCTCCATGGTAACTGCGCGGCAGCAGGAGAAACAAAGACGCTCGTTGGGTAATAACCCACGGCAGATGAGTCACCCTCGTCAATTGGTAAAAAAACGCAAAAACAAACTTCATACGAGACCGCCCACAGAAAACTTAGCGGCGCGGCGGGCGACAAGTTTTGGGTAGTACTTAGCCCATGTTTCTTCCAGCGTCCAGTGGGACAGGTGTGATGCTGTGTTTGCGAACTGGTCCATCTCGTCGAGGCATCATCCTTTTCATTTACTTCGTCAATTTTTTGTCGAGAATCACTCGCGCCTGTTCCTAGCACCCCGAGGCAAAACTGGGCCTCCAAACCATGTCAGAGCTTAATGCTCGGCACACTCACGACTTTTTAGGTTTTCCGTCAAAAGTATGCCGATGCTTTCTTGAGGGCATTTACCTTGTTGTTACCGCCTGAAAGTTCATCGTTCAGCCGCTTCAATTCCGTAGCATAAGCCGTTTCTTTCTTTATCCAGCGGGACCTGCAAGCAAAGTATCGGTCCGTTGCACCCTTTGGACTGCATCGCGAACATGTTTACAGCATTATCCACCAAGTCTTCAGGGAGTAATTTCAGAACATCCTCGTAGGTTCTGCGTGAAGGAACATCCTGATGCTGCTTACCGGCTATTGTATAACAGTCAGTAACCGGATTGTCGGCAGGCAATTTTTTGGGATTTATTAGCCCCCATACAATCATCATTGCGATGCAGGATTGTGTAAACCATGCTCCTGATGACATCTTCGCTGTAACAAGGAGATATGCACTGCGGAATTTTACCGAATCGAGCACTTCCCACCACGCAGAATTTTCCGAGCCTGTCCATCTTATGGTTGGCTCGGATTCCATCCAATAGCCAGAGAGGAGGATGCGGCGAGCGAGTAGTTGAATTGCTCTCCCCAACATTATAGGGCGGGCGCATAATCGTTTATGGCTATCCAGTCCGCGGCAAATTGTAGGCTTCCGTTTCCTTGATATGGGACCGCGCTATACTTTCTGCTAACGGTCTCGACTTTTCCAAGGCATCGATGCGGCGGTCGATGCTCTTCTTGCGCTCACATCGAGATTGTCGCCCTGCGCACCATCAAAAGGCCGTGCTGGAATGCCTCCCGCACTTTTCCCCTGGGCAAATTTAATTTTTCTTTCTGACTTTTGCTGTTTGCGCGGCGTATCCCTATGGCATAGCATAATCATTCCAAACTTCCCATAAATTCGCATAAAAAGGAGGTCACCGTTGCTGGCAACCTCTGTTTCCTCAATGCTGCTTGCATAGTTTGTTCGCTGTTTTTTGCATCCGCACAAATGCCATCATCGCATCATCGACAATGTTAATTCCAAGCATTCCTCGGTAGTCAGGAAAATCCACTGAATTATCTCCG
>VOFC01005039.1_pt1 | contig 17057 bp, 25 predicted proteins | sample 5384161 | NCBI WGS metagenome assembly VOFC01 (sample SAMN12384722, study PRJNA508395) | human gut metagenome | isolation source: healthy gut B | host: Homo sapiens | reverse complement strand
ACAAGCTGGAGTGATTCCAATTACAATTATACAAAACGGATTATTACAGACTTTTCAGAAGCGGCAGTGTGGGCTTTGCCAATATTCCGGTTGACGGTTCAAAAAAGCTGACGATGCATATATGGAGGCTGTAGAGCCGTTTAGATATGAGGACGCTGTCGAATTTAACGGCGCATATCTTTCGGGGTATATGGCGGATAAATACGACGTTTCAGCAGAGGAAAGCGTAGAACGCGCCAATGAGCGCGTGAAAAATTCACCGTTTCCGTATTCAGGGAAACGACAGAAGGCGGTTACTTCGGTGATTCCCGAAAGCACAAAAATCAGCTTTTCCGGCGGCAAAATACGATATTCGCTGCTTCCGGTATGGATGCTTAACATTAAATATATGAACAATCTGTATCGTTTCGCCATCAACGGGCAGACAGGTAAGGTCGTAGGAGAATATCCGATTGACAAAGGAAAAAAATGGCGGTATTTCGCAAAAAATTGCAAGCCTATCGTATATAGCCGCCGCGGTTATAGCATATTTTTGCTGCATTAGGGGGTGAATGTGATGAAAAGAGTTATAATGGAGCAGCAGGCTCGAACCCCTTGCATACTGCAGTGCGGTATTGATTACTGCGCTCGTAGCCTCGGGCGGCATGTCTCTGAAGCAACCGCCTTTAATACGAGCAGCGTCCAGCAAACCGGAGAATGCGCAATTACGCAGAAAATCTTCCTTGCCGTTGTACTGCAGCATCAGCCGGGAGCCTTCGCAGGTATCGCGAACAGCAGCTTCGTTGTACTTACCGCTCGCCACCAGCATTTCACCTTCGATCGGACCCATCAGAGCCCGAGCACGAAGGTTCTTTGACGAAATGCCCGCTTCCCAGACGCTATTTTTCGTCATATCAGACAGCGTATCAGTAAAAGTTGCTTCATCTTTGGTGCAGATGTTCCAGTTGTCATAAACGAATTCATTGTTTAACATGATTTTGTCCTCCTAAAAAAAATAAATGGTCGCAAGTTGATAAACAAACTAACGGCGCTTCGACTCCAGAAAATAACCCGGTTCGAAGCATAGGCTTGCAGCAGAACGCTGACTTCTAACAGGGTAATGCTATATATAAATAAAAAAAGACAGACACTTTGAATGTTCAAAGAATCTGTCTTCTTGTTAACTGAAAATATAAAAGCAAGCGACACTATACTATCACTTACCTGACTTCTTATTGCTTAATCTTATTTTACTCCCATATACCTCTGTTTGTCAATACGAAAGGACCAAAGAAGAACAAAAAAAAAGGAAGGGCTATTGTCCTTCCTTTTTGAAATCAGGTGTTGTCTTCTTCGTCGTCCTCTTTGTGTGCTTTCTCGGAATCGTATTGATCAACATACCGGCTAATCCTGCAGAACCAATCAGAGCTGTAAGAACTCGCAGATTTACTTCCGGGCACTCAGCCTCCCAGCCAAAATGTCGAAAAAATGGCCGCAGATAAACTTCATGTCCGGCCACGAATGGAGAATCGTGTATCTTGCCGTCATGAAAAAGCAGCGCCGCAAGGAATCTTATCCATCGTTTCATTATATTTAACCTCCCGTTACAAGAGTCGAAATACCAACAATGCGATGGAAAATACCGACGATGATATTGATATCGAGGAATAGAACGACGGGTCAAAGAAATAAATCAATGCCAACGCCGCAGCGATACCCGCGATTACCTTAAACACCGTCTCCGCAGCCTTAACTACCGCCATTACACAGCCGATAGTAACCAGCAGCGCCTGAAACTGTCCGTTAATAACCATATTCTCGATTGTCTTAACAATGTCTTGCATACTCTCTACCTCTCCTATTCGTTGCCGTCGTGTGGCGTCGATCGACGATGACAAGACCTTCCGTTTTCGATATTTGTACAACCACCTTACCCACAATTTCCTTCTCGGGCACGAGACCGATAGCACTGTATCTGCTATCCATACTATGATTATAATTATCTCCCACGGCAAATACGTAACCCGAGGGGACTATGACTGGTGTTTCAGTGATTTCCGCTGGGTCGATCGGCAGTTCAGGAACAAACAGACTTTTTGCCGTTAACGAACAACTCGCAAGTGTCCTTATCCATTGTAACCACGTCCCCCGCCGTAGCCACAATCCGCTTAATGCATCGTTCAATGACTTTAGGCCGTTCTCATCGCGGAGATTAAAGCCAATACACATACCTTCCGTATAATGATTTCCGATTCTCTGCATAGCCACAACATCGCCATTATGGAAAGTCGGTTCCATCGACTGACCCGTAACGACCGATACACCTATCAGACGAATCGCGGCACCAATGACTACGAACGAACCCATAATCGAGTTAAAAAGGTACTCAGCATCATATGCTTCGGCTTTTTGGGGGATTGCCGCCGGGTGTTGCTATATTGGGAGATGTGCCATTAGCGTTCTCGTTAAAAGCAGCGTTACTCATTTGTTGCTTCCTTTCTTTCTGTTCGGGCGTGTGGAACATTTGTTCCCATCTTCTTTTTCCTCATTATACCACGACGCGGCTGTTCCCTCAACATATTTCGCTTAAACTCTTGTTGGGTTGTGCTTGCAAAGAAAAAGCTGCCGACAAAACGCCGACAGCTTGGGGACATCATAGCTTTTTGCAGAAGCGCCTGAATGATACCGCAGAATACATTGCGGTTATCGTCCGACGCAAGAAAATACTTCAACAAATCGCTCGATTCCGCCGTCGTCGGATCGACATCACTGACGATTCGTCATAAGTGCGAGATCGAGTAAATCTGGCACAGTATCCTCATCAAGAAGCGTGAGAATGTAGAAGGTCTCAGCCTGCGTGCTTTCTCATTCGATGTAATGTAATCGGTCAGGAAGATATTCGGTTTGCACTCTACGGTATCCGGACACCAAGAACGTACCGCCTTCCGCTTTATTTATCTCCTGCGAACTAATCTATGTCCATAATTTTCGCCAACCGTTGCATTTTCTCTTGCAGCAACATAGACATCATTGTGATATTATCGGTAGTGGACACAACTCCATCTGTATGTTCCTTATTTTCTTCATTTGAGAGGTACGCTACATTTTTCTGCAGCGACCATGATTGACGCTCCTGTCCGTCAGAACATTTAAGTTTAACAGAATATAAGGAGATAGATACATCGGTATCCAGCGTATCGTTGCCTAACTGAAAAACACCGCCCTGTCCTTTGTAATCTTCCGGCACGGAACGAATCAGCTCATCATTTGAGATATCAAGCACTTCCGTGGTCGGCACTGTTGGCAGTTTTTCTGCCGTGGTTTCTCATCTTTTATTGCCGCATGCGCACATAGTCGTCAACAAAGAAAGGCAAAGCAGTCCACCTGTTAATCGTTTGAAAATCGTAAAGCATCCCTCCGTTTTTCTTCTATTCTACCATTTCACCATCCAAAAAGCAAACATTTGTTTGCCTCTTGCTGGCTGACTTGTGCTCACATTGAGCATAAGCACACCGTAGGAGGTAAAAATCTGCCAAGCAATGAAAAGACCCCGTTACAAAACCCCTTCACAGTGAACGAGCCATTCGTGGTAACACAAACAGCAGACTCACTGCAAATACCGTACAAGGCTGGTCTCATCAAACGATACATTGATAAAACCAATCTTATTCATTGCCATTGCCAGTAGTGCTATACCACTGACAATAGCAATCAGCTTATCACCCTGTCGCGGACAATCAAACACGTCCGCAACAAAGTTACCAACGAACACAGTCAGTGGATAACCCAATAAGATTACCCACTCCAAACTTCTTTCAGTCTTCACAATCATTGCGATTGCTCCAATAGCAACTGCAATGATTATCCAAACTTCAAATGGGAAAATTCTCTTCCACAGGGGAATGTTTTCCTCCTTTTTAACTCCCTGACTGTCGCCAATCAAGATGCCGTCGATGGTCATTGCGACCATCAAAAACATGACTGCAATAGCAATCATAATTAAAGTAAGTTTTAACATATTCTCTCTCCTTAACTAATAATAAAAAAAAGAGCCTGCAAAACAGGCTCTTTTCAGGGGGTGAAAGGGCAACGTAGTTCTGTATCTATGCGCAACATTACTCGCAATTCGCCTGCATGCTTGACGAATTTTAGAGTATGCGTGCATATCGAGGAACTTAATAGTCGATGCGCCCACACCAGTACGTGGGAACATTATTCTCCTGTCCCCACGTCGTTGCCAGATTATACATCATTTGGCTATCCTTGATCATCGTGTCTTTCGACTGATGACCAGGGACATAATCAACAGCCCCTTCTGATGAGTATAGCCCATCAGAAGGTTTCCGTTCTGAGCTTTGGCAACGATTTCATCGTTGCCATACAACAGCTTTGTCAGCGGGACACCTTCAGGTTGTTCGCAGCACGAACAACCTTTTGCATCGCACCCTCGTGGTGTTCAACCACAAGATGCGGTGCAGCTTCGGCATACGACACCTCAACGGTATCATAGCCAAAGATCCAATTGTTAACACCATGAACGGCGTTAACGATTGCGGTAGCGCTTGCAATCAAGCAAGCCACCACAATCAAGGTGGCAATAACATATGCCACTACGCTCTTTTTCCCATTATCCTTGTGGGTGTGGGAGTTGCTAATGGTGTTAATTGCGTTTGCGTTCATAATGAACTTCCTCCTTAAAATAAACATCGCAAAGACATTCCCGTTATTTCAGGGAAGCCTTTGCATTGAATGGATGGGAAACCCCGTGGACTCTTTCCCCTTTCGAGGAAATAAAAAAAGAGCCGAACAAAGCATTTCTGCAATGTTCGACTCCTTTATATCATCGGATTACACGTGCGCGAGCACGGCATCCGATGATTCGGCCCTCTCATCACGGACAGCATCGTCCGTGATATAGACGTCGCCACGCTCCGACATGCCTGCGCAGTCAGCGCAGACACTACCAGGATGACGCCTTCCTCCGGCTCGGGCAGGTTTTCAACCTGTCCGAACGAAAATTGTTCACCGGGATGCCATTGATGGCACCCACGGTGATACGACTCTGTGCCGCACGAGCGATGCCAGAAGACGGCACCTCCAGAATGACCTCGTTTCGGTCATTCAGGAAATTTACGGTGTGCGGGGTGTAGTTTTTTGATAATCATGACGTATTCCTCCTTGGAATGACATCGCTGAGCCATCTCGAAATCATCCCATCCGAAGACGGGTGATGAAATGCCTCAGCATTGCGTGGTACCGTTCAACCCTTTGCTAAGCGATTTAAGGTGCAAGAAATAAATTTCTTGCTGTTTCCTCCTTGAGTGCAATTCTTTTTCAGACGGAATCGAAAGAACGTAGAACCCGTAATTCTCAACAGCGAATCGTTAAGGGAGCTATTGCTCAACCCTACAACTCAAGCCGGAAAATAATCGGTTGCTTGTCCAATCAACTCAACATCTTTGTTGAATTGCAAAAAATATATAAAAAGGACAAGTATCACCTAATAGGTATACTTGCCCTTAAAATGTTTACTTAATAGTAAATGGCGTGTGGTGCCATGTCCGCAACCACATCGTCTTTTCCTCTTATAGCTTGATTATATTTTACATCCTATAATTGCTTCTGTCAATAGGATTTTTTGAAAGGAATTTTCCATTATGTTGATTTTCTTCTGCTCACATTGAGCACAAGTCCTATGCTCCTTCTCTCCTGTTACTCGTTTTTCAGGGTCTTAAGCCATTCTTCGTAGCATGCATTCACATGCTGTTGCAAGACAGTTGCAATAGGTATCAGGGGACGGTTCTACTTCGAATATCTTCCCAACAACAAATTCTGCCGAGCCCCAAACTCGTTCATACACAATAAGAATGCAGTTTCCGTCCATTGTTAGATTACGCAGGATTTCGACTTGCCAATACGAACGAATATTGCATAATTCTTCTCTTTTTTCTCCAGTTTATCAGAAGTGTCTTCGCTGAAATTAACGCTTCCTGCAATGTCAGCTTTGTATTGTCATCGTCTTCTTTCTCTGTTTTTGGGAGAAGGAACATAGGAATTCTAATTTTACCAGATTCACATAACTTTTTCATTGGTAATATGTTCATGCAGAGGAAAGCTTTTCCTCCACTTCCCTCCTCAATTTCCCCATGTATTTGTTTTCAGCAAAGAGATAGCGGCAGCCGCCACGAAAATAGAACGCCGTTATAAGCAAGTATGGGATTGTTGATTCCTTTTCGTCGTTTCTCCCGGGCGAAAAAAAGAAAGACCTCCTACAGGCTTTCTGCAGAAGGTCTTCTTGGTAAGGGCTAATATTTAGCGCTGATTGCCGGAAGCGATCAGGATGTCGTTATAAGCCCAGTAGCTCGTCGGAACATCATTATAATGGATGCCGCTGACATTAGTTGTTGCCAACGTGCGGCCCATGCAGCGATTAACGACTGCTGCTGCCTCCGCACGAGTGATGTAGTCGTACGGGCGGAAAGTGCCTTCCGGATCGCCCTTTACCCAACCGCGCTCAGAGCAATATGCGATTGCCGGCGCATTCGTAGAAGGAAGACGGCACATCATAAAAACGATTAGAACCGTTGTATTCCTTCGTAGTATCAAGACGATAAATCATCTCGACAAACTCTGCACGGGTAATCGGCATATTCGGACTGAAATAGCCGTTGCTTTCAACAATGCCGCCATAGACAAAAGCAGACAGCGCATCAGAGTAATAAGAACCGGTCGGGACATCAGAGAAGTTGCCAGTTACAGAATACTTCTTGCCGTTGGCGTTGGTCATACGGGACAACATCTGTACTGCATCAGCGCGAGACAGATTCTGCTTCGGGTAGAAGTTGGAATTATAGCCGATAAAGAACGGGGTCCTTACGGTGCGGTCGATAGTGACCTTACCATTCGAACCATTGCCATTAGTCGGCGTTACAGGCGTGCTGGACTTGATAGCCGTTGCAGAAATCGTTACATTGTTCTTGACGTTTTCAACATATACGGTAACATTTCCATTCGAGTTGCGACTCATATCGTAATCTGTTCCATCGACGCGGATATAGGACGAACCCGCAGAGACCGTATTGACTTACTGCCGATCTTGAGCGTTACATCGTCAATCTGATAACCAGAAGACGGCTTGATGGTAAAGGTAACATCCTTGCCATCACGCACAGAAGATCCGGAAATATCCTTGCTGATAGTCAGATGGGACGCCGACTTCATGGAGATGGTATGGCTGGTATCAATTCTCTTAGACGATGCAGAAACATATACCGGCTTGGTAATATCGTTTACATACAAATGGACAACGCCATCAGAATCGGTTTCCATCTTGTAGGTCTTACCGCCAACGCGAATGGACGTTGCATCCGCATCTACGGTGCGGCTGCTGTCATCAATGCGCAGGGTGATTTCGTCCAGAGCATAACGGTCGTCATCGGTGACTTCGATCTCGAATTCCACATCTGTGCCGCTGTTGACAGTGCTGCCACAATCCTTATGAATGCGGACACCGCTGCCGGCAGAGGTATCAACCGTCAGATGGTCCTTGTCGTAAGTGCTCTCGGCGTAAATAGAGATGCTACTCTGCAAATCAGTCAGATATACCGAGCATGCATCACTGTTGCCGGATACGCGATACGCATTTTGTCCCACGAATACCGTATTGGTGTTCGGAGTGGAATATGCGGACTTGCCGTCAGCTTCCAGCGTCAAGGAGTCGATTTCATAGCCGCGATTCGCCTTGAAAGAAACATTATAGTTTGAGCCTTTCTTTACGATATATCGCGCGTAACGCTCTCATCGATTCCCTTATCAGTGCGAACCGTAATCAATACTTCATCGCTATCGGGATCGCGATAACCGGTATTCAGCGCAATATTTGTGGCCTCAGTAACAGCGCCACTGGTCACAGTCAGCACACCTGCGTCATCAACCTTGAACGTAAAGCCGTTGGATGATACGTTACAACCCTTGGAAAGGCTGTACAGTACTCTTGTTGCCTTCAACAGTGATGTCGGCGCTCTTAATAGCGGCACAAACGGTCAGGCGTTGCGGTCATGCTGTACGCGTCGCCCCTTCTGCAGGGTTTTTGTTGCATCAGATACCGTTGCACCGGATTGAGAAGATGCAGTAACGGAAATTGCATTGCTTTTCGCTTCTGCTGACAGAGTGACGTCATCAGATGCAGCCGGGATGTCGACAGTAGCGCGGATCACGCTGTCTCCCTTGCATCAGCCTTGACTGATAGTGCACCGGGTAGGTTACACCATTCAGCACGAGGTCACCGTCCAGATTGACAACATTGGCACGGTCGGTATACTTGCCGTCAGAGATAATCAGCGTAGACAAATCGTAGCCGTCCAACGGAGCAAAGTCAAAAACTCTGCGAGCTGTCTGCTACGGAATGATATGCTGACCTACGGACGATACAGAATAACCGGTGCCCGTCTGTGTCGTTACGATACGGTCGGTCTTTGCCGGCGTATCTGCCGCAAATGCAGCCGGACATAGCATAGACGCTGCAAGTGCAGCACATACCAAACGACGAATTTTCATGATTTTTCCTCGCTTTCAAAATAATTATATATGCACCCGCAGTTGTTTTTCAGCAGACTGCGGGTGCGTATATTACCGCGAACTGTTAGTTATCTGTGACAATTACCAGCCAGTCGTCGGCAGGGTCGGCTTAGTATAAATCGGCTTGCGATAGATAGTGGTAGTCCAAGCATCGTTAGCCATGATCCACTGCTGACTGCTGTTGAGTCCGCCAACGTCAACCTTGTTCACAAACGACGTGCCACCGTAGGAGTTGCGAACAGTTGCGAAGATCGTAGCATTGTTTACCATACGGAAACCAGCCGGAACCGTACCGAATACAAACATGATATCCGTTACAGCCTCGCCAGACTTCAGGCCAAGAGCCGTCGGAGAAGCGATCAACGTACGGCTCTGGGTAGAGTCAATGTTGTCAGCCAGCGTACGATAATTGCGGTTGAGGTTGGTGCGGTATACTACCTTGTAAGAGATACGGGTATTGTACGTACCAGTAACAATCTTGTCCAACTGTACAGCGGTATACGGCAACGTATCACGCCAATAGAAGCTATTCAGGCGGGTCGTAGAGTTGTTAGCAACCTTACTGATGGTCCACTTGAACTGCATATTCGGAGTTACCTGCTTCGGGCCAGACTTAGCGATAGATACGTTAGTATATTCGCTGCTATCCAGCACTTCAAGCTTGACAATCTGACTTGCAAACTCGATTTCAGCGGTGAAATCCTGCCGCTACGCCATAATATGCCGGAGCCTTGGTCTCTCGAATGGTATAGCGACCGAGCGGGAGCAGCTTGGAAATTGCAAGACCACGAGAGTTGGAAACGATGGTATCCACTACATTGTTAGCCTTGTCGTAAATTTCAAACGTTGCACCTTCCAGCAGCGTACCAGCAGGCAGTCCATTGATGGAGTTATACCCTTGGACTTTTTGATGATTTGAATCTGACCATACTGCGCTGTATTCTCCCACACAATCTCAGTGGTTTCGCCCTTTTTTTTGCGGAAGGTGCGCTCCTGAGTATCGCGAATATAACCTTGTGCAGCCTGAATTTCTTCGGCGTAGTATTTGCCCTCTTCCAAGGTCCTTTTCGAGCTCAATATAGCCATCGCTGTCGGTGGTATACTCGCCAACGATGTTCTTATTTTTGTCTTTAATCAAGAAACGAACACCAGGAATCGGATCCTTTCGTTACGGAGTCAATCTTCTTGATGCGAACGCTGGACATCTTGGTATTTTCGAACTCAACAGTTGCCAGCTCGCCAGCCTTGACGATAACATTCTGCGGAGTCGTATCAATGCGGTATCCGTCGGGAGCCTTGGTTTCGGTGACGACATATACACCATCTTCCAGGCCGGAGATATTGATCAGACCGGAGGAGTTGGTAGTATACTGCCGATGCGTTCACCGTTGACCTTTTCAACCTTGAACTTTGCACCCGGAAGAGCGGTACCGGAACCCTTTTCGACCTTGCGGATTCTGCAAGCCATAAGACTTTTTTTATTCGTGAAGGTCAGTTCGTAGTTGCCGCCAGCCTTAACTTCAATAGTCTTAGGCGTATCCTGCAGGATATATCCAGTCGGAGCCTTGATCTCGGTGATGATCAAAGAACAATCCGGCAGACCCGTCAAGGTAATAGTACCATTTTCATCGGTTTCCGCTTCCCTTGACCAATTCGCCATTGGACTTGGTGATGCGGAACTGAGCGTTTTTCAGCGGCTGCCGAGTTTCTTCATCAATCTTCTTGATGACCAGACCAGACTGCTGGGTATTCTCGAAAGTTACTTCATAAGTCTGACCCTTGCGGAGCTGTACCGTCTTGGGAGTTTCATCGATTACATATCCATCCGGAGCCTTTGATTTCGGTGATGACATATGTTCCAGTGTCCAGCTCTGCGAGGTGGATAACGCCATCAGAGTCAGTAACAGCCGCCTCACGGACGACAGAACCATCGCCACGGGCAATTTTGAAGGTTGCACCGGACAGCGCCTTATGCGTCTTAGAATCAACCTTCTTGATCAGCAAACCGGGCTTTTGCTGTTCTCAATAGTAAGAGTATAGGTCTTTACCCTCTTCCAGTGATACCGCATGCGGGGTCTTATCGATAATGTAACCACCGGGGGGCGGTTACCTCGGTTACGATATAATCGGCAGCATCAAGGCCTTCGATAAATGCAGTACCATCTTCGCCGGTGCGAATGTCTTCCTTAACGACATCGCCGTTTGCACGAGTCAGCTTAAAGACCGCATTCGCCAGAGGCTTCTTTCGTTTCTGCATCAATCTTGGTAATCGACAGTCCCGGTTTCTTGGTGTTTTCGATAGTAATAGGAAGTTGCCTTGTCGGTGGTATGCTCGATTTCGTAAGGCTTATCGTTAAGGATATATTCCTTCAAAGTAGCAGTTTCCTGTACTTTGTAGGTGCCTGCCGGAGCCTTTTCGATAACGATCTTGCCATTCTCATCGGTGGTATAATCGCCGAGCAGAACGCCATCGCGCCAAATCTTAAACTGCACACCGGGCAGCGGCTGTTTAGTCTGGCTGTCAACCTTTACGACGGTGAAATTCTTCTGAACCGTATTGTCAACAATAATATCAACATTACCGTTCGTGGTATGCTCGATAACAACAGGTTCCTTGCTCAGAACATATCCTGCCAAGGTATGGTACTCTTTGAAGATGTAAGTGCCGCTATCTGCATACGGGATGGTAAACTTGCCATCGGCTCCAGTAGTAAAGTAACCAATGGACTTGCCATCGCGGAAACCTTCAAAGACAACGCCCTGCATAGGCTTGCCGGTGTCCTTATCGATCTTAGTGACAGTGATATCCTTCTTCATAACGTTTGGAACGGTAAAGAAAGTAGGATATTCGCTGTTATTTTCAATCGTAAAGGTGGTTTTATTGAGTACATACTTCGGATCGGTGATGGTTTCCTTAGCCTGATAAGTACCCGGCTCGGCATACGGGAGCCAAATACGGCCATTCTGATCGGTCGTATAGTTGCCCAGCAGCTTGCCATCCTTCCAAATTTCAAAGGTGACACCCTCAATAGGCTTATGTCTCAGAATCAATCTTATAAATACCGAAATGCTTCTTTACGGTATTCTCGAAGGTCAAAGTCGGGATTTCAGCCTGGTCCTTAACCAGCTCGATGGTCTGATCAGGAGCGTCCATATTGTAATGCTCGGTATCGCCGCCGGTCTCGCTTACACGATAGGTGCCAGGCTGCAGATTATCGAGCATTGCTTCACCGTTCTTATCAGTGGTGACGGAAGTGAGGTGAGCATCATTGTACCAAACATCAAATTTCCAGTTCGCAAGCGGAACCTTAGTTTCCTTTATCGATCTTTACGATACGGATAGAAAGCTTTTTGGTGTTCGGAACGTTTACTTCACGAATAAGTTGAGTCGGGTCAGCGGTCGGATCGATGTAGACCTCATGAACCTTCCTCATCCAGCAGGTAACCCTGCGGGAGCCTCAACCTCGACTACCTGATAGAAGCCCTTGCTCAGGTCCTCGATCTTAGCGTAGCCGTTGACATCGGTCTTCAGTGTAGCCAGAACCTGACCGTCCTTGCGAACCTCAAAGGTTGCGCCCGGAAGAGGCATCTTAGTATCTTTATCGTACTTATAGATGTAGATGGCCGGGTGCGGAGCATCCTTGAATGCCAGCTCGATGTCCTTGGTATTGGTCCACTCGAAGGTCTGGATGTCAGAACCGTCAACTGCATAACCGGTCGGAGCAGCTACCTCATATACCTGGTAAGAGCCCTTCGGGAGGTCACGACCTTGATTTCGATCTCGCCAAGCGCATTGGTAGTGAAGGTCTTGTGGTAATCGGTGTCGATGCCCTTGACCTCAAACGTTGCGCCCGGCAGGTTACGACCGTCTGCGGAAGAAATCTTGTGAATTTTTGAAGGTGTGGTCGGAGCTATTAACCATTTTCAGCTCGATGGTCTGATTCTTGCTGCCGGTGTTGATGGTCTTTGCGGGGGAGAAGAGTGTAGCCTTCAAGGGGCGGAGGTCTCCTCAATCGTTACATCCGTATTAAGAGGAGTTCACGGAAAATTGCTTCACCGTTAGTGTCGGTTGTTTTGCTATCTGTATGCGATTGACCATCTTGCGTATAAGAAATCTTAAAAGTACAGCCTTCAAGTGCTCCTCCATCTTTATCAGACTTCAGAATTTTCAGATTAACAAAAATTCTCTGTGATATTGGAATTATTGATTGTCAGACGAGAAGCCTTTACGAATTACACCTGGCTCAACCATAATAACAGGCTGCACGCCACTTGCATTCGGTGATGCAACGTAGACATTATAGCGGTCAACATTCATACTAACCAGAAAACTGGTGCTCAGTTCCTGTTTTGCTGCGTCCATCTGCTCTGCGGTCGTCTTGGGGGATGCAGAACCAAAGCTCTTCGCCGAAGGCCATGCTATTTTGATTCGGATAGATAGCGCTGTCATTCTTGACTTTCGAGAGCGTTAATCTACCATCGCTGCCGGACTTGTTACCCTGAGAATCCATCAAGAAGGATCCGGTCGGCATATTGGTTGCACTGACAAAAATGCGGTTACCACGGACAAAAGTAGACGACGTAGCTGCCATCGACAGTACCATGTAGGTCTGACCGTCAATTGTCTTTTCTGCAAAAACATTGCTGCCAGTAATGCCGTTGGTCAGCGTTACGGAATCACAGCGGGAATTTGCACCGCTATAAGTGGCGCTGCCCGGGTATAGCGCAGAGTCGTACTTACCCACGGCTCGTGCCCCTTGCCGCTCGGGCCCCAATCTTTGTAAAAAGTGTTGCCATACTCCAGCATCTTGATAGCTGCATACAGAGTAAGTGCCTCAGACGTGGTAGATGCACTCAGGGTCTTACCGCTTGCACGATACCCCAGTGCGGTAGAGCTGGTATAGGACACACCGAAATTGTTGTTTGCAGCGATCTGTACCTCACCCAAAGCGGCCCAAAGAGCTGCCTGAGATGCAGAGAAGTACATCGCATCGTTAAAGTTGGTGGCATTGAGCTTTTCCTTAACGGACTCCTGGTTTACGAACACGTTGCGCGTCATGCGAGAGTCAGTCTGGGTAGCAACACCGTAGACGTGCATATCCGATACCTTGCCGGTTACAGTATAAGATGTACCGCTGGTGCCCGGATTTGCCTTAGAGTGGTCTGCACAGTAAGCGCGGATTTCGAACCGTCGCTTGCCTTGGTGTACATCGGCCAAACATTACGAGGGCTGCCGTTCTGTTGAAACCACGCTTTATCGACACCCTTGTCGTAGATGTTATACACTTCGCCCTTCTTAATTTCGACGCTCGAGGCCGTGTTGTCTTCATCAGCCGCAAAAGCAATCGGTACGCCTGTCGCGACCGTGGTGACCACAGTCACGGCTGTCATAAATCCAGCGATTGCGCGGCGAAAGAATCCATTCATACGTTTTTCATCTCCTGTTTTTTAGATTTGAGAGCTTGTTAAAGCGAATCACTGAACCCTCCCTCTTGAAGTTTTGCTTTTCTTCGCTCTCTATTTTAACTATTCACCATGCATTCGCAAAAAATAATTTTTTGGCGCAACTTTGCTGGTAAAATTTTATTTTTTACTAAAATGTATGTTATTAACACAAAATCATATGTTTTTCAATATTTTTTTTGTTCGCAAAAGTTGAGATTTTTCGTATCTATATATAGTGCAGAAAAAAGATTTTCTTTCTCCCTATCTTGTGGTATACTACAAATAGTAAGAAGAACAAACGTTCGAGCACTATATATGGAACGAATGTTCGCAGATAAACAGAAACAAGAAAAGGAGAAAAACATGAAGAAAAATTATCGCCACTTCTCTGTGTGCGGCGATGATCGCTACATCGCTGCCAGTGGCTGGTGCAGCTTCGACCGTCCCCGCCACTCCGACCCGAACAAAGGGTCAGTCCGTATACGTCGATACTACTCGCGTATATCCTACCGGATATAATATCAATGACAATAACTACTTCAAGCTCCGTGACATTGGCCAGCTCGTTGGTTTCGGGTGGATTGGGACGAAGCGACGCGTACGGTTGTCATCACCTCCGATCGCACTACCCTGTACTCACTGGTTTGCTCGACATGGCACAGACCGGTTCGACCGCAAAGCTGTCTCCGCAGCGAATCACTGGACGGCGAGGTATCGCTTACTTCTTATCTCATCGAGGCAACAACTACATCAAGCTCCGCGACATCGCAAAAAGCGAAATCCACTTCGGCGTCGAGTACGACATGGCAACAAAAAGTTACCATTGACCCGGATGGCGTATACATCGATGATGCGGATATCCCGATTACCCCGATGAACCCACCGCGCCGACGACTCCGACGAAGCCTACTACTCCGTCTACGCCGACAACTGGTACGGCTATCACCGTATGGGACAACACGATGTGTGATTTTAATGAAGCCATGATGCGACTGCAACTGGGATCACAGCAAGTATATCGAAGTTGTCAAGAAGTATGGCCGGGCCATCACGGGCAAGACTAACGCAACCGGCAGATGTTGTTGCTGTTCTGGAAGTTATGACCGGCGCTCCGGTTGATGCAGTTTCTATGGACGATAAGCCGGTTAATCAGTTCTGGGCCGAAGGAGCTGCGCAAGACCATGGGCGAAACCGATCAAGGATGACAACAACAGCTCTAATAATAACAACACCACTGTTTCCGAAGCAACTCTCCGTCCAGTGGGAACAGGAAATGGTTGAACTTATCAACGAAAGAACGTGCTAAGGTCGGTGCACCTGCGCTGACAGTAGACACACCCACGAAATGCAGTTTGCACAATATTGGGCCAAGCATCTTACTACAGAATTCAAACACTCGAATATTGATGAAAAGAGAGTTTTGTGCGTCTAATGGCATTTCGTATAGCGATATCGAAGGAGGAGAAAAACATTACTACCGCTGATTCAATTAAAGATGCTACCATTAAAAAACCATCAATCCGTGCTATGGAATTATTTATGGCTTCCGAAGGACATCGTAATACTTTACTCGATAAAGAATATACGCGAGTTGGCGTAGGTTTTGCCGTTGGTCCCCACAGGTAGGCCGGTTGCCCGGCGTTTTGGTCTCTAAACAAAAAAGCAATCGGAAAATATCCGATTGCTTTCATTTGTTATCCATAGGTTATTGTAAACACCAATCAAATGGGGTCGAATATTAAATATCGCCTTATTACAGTAAAAACAATAAAATCACCACATGTTGTGGTGATTTTTTGTAATATCTTACCACTTCTGATAACCCATCAATAAGGAAAACAGAACCGAAACGCTGTGTCAAAGTTCATTTTTAGGACCACCCCCACGTGTACGTGTGCGAAAAAAAAGACTTGAAATTCTCCCGAAAAAAAAACTGTCATTTGTCCGCGAATTAAACAATTGTTCCCCTTTTATCATTGCACCTTCTAAGTCAAAAGCCAAGAACAAAAAGCTCTTTGGGCTGAGAAACCTGCATATGTGACCCGCTTTTCATTCATTACTGCCCTTACAGCACGCTCATAACATCAACTATCTACAAGAATATCGATAATGGCTCCCTCTGCTGCACCTCACTTAATCGTTGCCGCAATCGCTTTCTTCAAGTTCATGCTTGCAGAATAGGATGGTGCAGTACCTTTCAGGAAATCACTACGATATACCTCACTCTTTTAATATCGTTCCGCTTTAAAGAGATCACTCAGGGTTTTCAGTCAAGATGCCTCCCTTATTCCGGACAATATAGATGTTATCGTTCCGTTCAAACATATCCAACAGCTCTGGATAATGTGTTGTAAAAAAGAATGACACCACCCTTTCGGTTAAGCCGTCTATCTGTAAAACAGTCTCACCATAGTTGCAACGATTTCGTGATTAAAATGGTTTTCGATTTCATCAACCAGCAGGCATCCTCCTGTTCTTAGCACAGTTTCGGCCATAGAAAACGTAATGATACCTTTTTATTGTACCAGACGACAAATAGAGTCCTAATTCTTTCAAATTATTCAAGACAATTTCTTCTTTTTCGGCAAATTTCAGGCGAATAATGGTTTTATCTGTACCTTTTCAAAACACAGCTTTTCTACGGCAGGGTCAAGATATTTAACAATCTCCATAGAATATTTTCAGTAAAGGGCAGCATTTTCGTTTGTATAAGAAAGCAAACTGCATACTGTCAGAGAGATCGTTACTTTTCTTGTTTTGACCAATTACCAAGCTGACATCATCAAGGGAGATATTCCTTCTGTTCGGTTCGTTCGACTATCGGCTCCATTCCCTCGAAAGTCGATTAACTGTTTCTTAGTGCGTACGCGGCTAAATGGCTTTGTCCAAAGTTTTTCTTCTGCAATAACAAAAGAATCTATTATCACTTTCGGTCCGCTTTTCAACAATGGCAGTTTCAAGGCAATTGACGTTTTTCTGATTATCTGCGAAATAAATTCGCAGAACTGCTTTATCTACGCCGTTCAGAATGTGCTTAACAGACATATGATTGATTG
>VOFC01004344.1_pt1 | contig 17057 bp, 29 predicted proteins | sample 5384161 | NCBI WGS metagenome assembly VOFC01 (sample SAMN12384722, study PRJNA508395) | human gut metagenome | isolation source: healthy gut B | host: Homo sapiens | reverse complement strand
AGTATCTGAATCATCCTTATTAGAAGTCCAAATATATCTAATAAGAAAAATCAATGCAATTACAGCAGAAATATTGGGAATAATATGTTCAAGAATAAACGTTTTAAAACTCATTTTTACCGACAATGAGAGCAAATCAAAAGTCGATATAAACAATATCACAAATGCAGAATAAATTAAGACTGATATAATAATAACTTTTAAAGTTATAACTAATATTTTTCGAAACATGCCTTTATGCCTTTTAAATACAAGAATGAAGAGATTCTTTGTAATCCATTATCCTATTCTGGAACAATAGTCTGTAACTGAAAGTATCCTTTGCTGTAATGTATATAAATCGCTATCGGATGGGTAATGTTTTTTAGCTAATATGTCATAGACCGTCCTTCCACCACCATATGTTCCTGACGGGATGTGTAATGAAACATTTGAAGATGATATAAGGTAGTCAACAATTTCTAATTGATCTTGAATTACAGCTTGTTCGATCGGAGATATGTTATTTACCTTTACAAATGGGTCTGCTTTACCTTTTTTGATTAGATATTTTACATATTCAATAGATGTTATTGCAGCTACGTCTAAAGCATTCGTTTTTAATCCTGAAACAGAATCCTTGGTAACTTTATTTGGATCTGCCCCAAATTTTAAAAGTATGGCGATATATCTGATATCAGCTTTGTATTCAGAAGTCAAGAATCTGGATGCATAAATTAAAGGTGTCGTTCCATCAAAAGCAATAAAATTGGGATCTGCACCTAAACGTAATAGAGATTCAACGGATGTATAACGACCGTTAAATATCGCCCATATCAGTAGATTCTTGTGGAATTTGGAATCCAATTCATCTATATCAATTGCTGGATTGGAATTTACGAACTCTCTCATTTTTGCAGTATCTTCGGATTGAACGAGTTTTGCAAGTGTCCAAATGTGAGTATCTCGAAAAGAATCAATACTGCGAAAGGTCTTGTTCTGTTGGCAAGAAATCCCGAGAATGAAAAATAATATGATGAATAGCCTGTATTTCATTTGATACATAGAGGGTGTATTGTTGTTTAACTATCTGCAAAGATACTTTTTTCATTGATAAGACCTTCACTTATTTCACGTTGTTCTCCGGGTGGTCGGGATAGTTGATGCCCGTCAGCCGGTGATAATCGTAGTCGTAGGTGATGGACTTGCCTTCCTTGGCAAGGTTGGCTGTCTGCTTGGTCAGCACATTGCCGAGTGCATCATAGGTGGAGGTGGTGATGCCGCTTGCAGGATGGTTCACCTCGGTGCGGCGGTCCCCCACGTCATACGGAGGTCGTCACGTTGCCTTCGGTGTCGGTTACATTGTGCGTATATCATTATCAAGTTCTTTTCTCCATATTAGAGTACCAATAGCCGACAAGATTATAGTGAACAATAAAGTGGCTTGGGCATAACCAACAGGCAAATAATCTCCTTCAAAAAAAAGATAATCTGTTTTTGAAGAATAGTATAATTTAGGAAAATCCTCAGACTTTATCTTGTTCAAGATTCGATCTCCTGTATGTAATCTATATTGTTTTGATTTATAAGTTATAAGAATTGTGTTTGAACTCTTATAGTTACTTTTTTCCTCAAATCCATTATATATGTACTCAGTAATAGGCTCCTGGGTCTTTTCTATGTAATTGCCGTATAAATGGCATAGATACAAAACAAGAGCAAGAGCTAATCCTGCGCAAAAAATAGTCTTAAACAATGTTTTAATCTTCATATTTATTGAATTAGAAATGATACTGGTAGTAGACCTCAACTAAGTTATTGGTTGAAACTACTGAGTCGTTCTGCTTAGATACAACACCAATACAAAGTTCTCTATATTTCTTTCATACTCATTTTATATTTTAATGTACGAGAGAGAACAAAGCCTTGTTGGAATCATCAGAATTATAAGAACTTACATATTCATAAGCTTTTCTACAACTCCGGATAACGTATTCCTGATCCGATTCTTGAGGATTCTTATCACAATACCAATTGTCATAAGTGAGACTTGGAATATTATCCTTGAGAAGGAATACATCTCCACCCAGCACTGGAATGCCTTGTTCTTCGAAGCAACCTATCATCCTAAGTGCCTCACATTTGGAGTATGCAACATTGTTGATTTCCAATCCATTGAGATTAAAGACTGAATCCATAGCATTATTCTTTCATTATTACTAGGTAGTTATAAAATGTGACAAATATGTTCTGTACAATCTTCATCTATTTTAGAATATGTCGGTAAAAGACCGCATTGTCATCTACTCTGCCACCGGAGTTGATATTATATTCAGATGGAACATAAAGCGTATCACCAATGGTGACCATAGGCTTGGGGATATTGTATATCCCTTTAAATTTCCATATTTTCCCATCGCTGTTACGCTTCAGGAAATGAGCAAAAGTCCATGGTCCAACATCAAAATACAACATCGTATAATCCGAATCAAAACAAATCACGGGCTTATATCTTACGATTACAGTATCCTCTATCGAAACACATCCATCATGTTTTCCCCCGCCATACAAGGCTATCTTGTACCTCCTTGGAAAGTTCCATGTACTTCACAGGTACACCATCAGTATAATCAATGATTCGGCTATCAATAAACCAATAGCTTATCACAGACAAGACTATCAAGCCGGTTATTATCATCCACTTTTTCATTATTTTGCGTAATAAATGATAGTTTTAAGTTGCTACTGCCTATATAAGAAGTCAATCATCGCCTTTATGGGATAGTTAGCTCATCTTTAAGAATCGACATGTATGTCAGCAGGAAGCTATACTATTTGTAGTCTTCTAAAATTTCACTTAAATCTTCTGCAAATGTATTCAATCCTACGATTTTGCCAACAGGCTCTTGTATTGTCGGAAAAACATTAAGAAGAAGTTCTTCCTTACAAATATAATCTATTACAGATTCTTCAAAAGAATCAAGAGTTATAGCAATACTTTCGCAATCTTCATTCTCTTTCATACAAAATACTTGAGCATATTCTTTGGAAGACCATATCGGAAGTAGTCGTTCTTTTCCAAAAGACTGAATCGCAAAGGAGTTTTTATCTCCAACTATTGACCACATTGTTTCAGTATCAGCAATTCTTTTAAGCGTATACTGATATCTTACTTCAGGCTGGCACTTCGTTAGAGCCTCATATTCCTCATTAGAAATCCTAAGTTCATTTAGACTTGCTTCTTTTCCCATGGTTGTCATATTTATGTTGTAATCGCAGAACCACATTCTATCTTATCCAAAGATAGCATAATTATCCTTAATTACCTGCTGCTGGGCGGAATATTTTTGTTTGTAATATTTTCTATTAGACTTTTATTATTCTTAATTTTATATTATCGTTTGCAGTATCTTATGTAAGTTCTTTAGTACTTATAATCAATAATGCATAATATTATTAAAAGTAAAAACAGTGAAAGTAAAAATGATACAACATAGAATTTCCATCTTCTTAAAATTTCTTGAGGTTGTTTTTTGATAAAATTCATATAATGTACCCATCTTTTTTTTTATATATCAATGCGTAATAATGTAACAGACAGAGTGGAATGATAAAGGCAAAAACGTATTCAACTTTGAGAGGATATAATTTATCTACAATAAGAAAAATAGTTAAACATAAAATCGTTAACAAGAAACCAAGAATTTTTTCAGATGTTACGTCCGTAGGGTAAGTAGGTAAAATCTTTTTATGTTTATCAACAAATTGGTAAATATAGAAATTAAGAATGTTTATAATCAGAAATATTTTCTTCATATTGTTCAATAATGTTATAAAAGTGAGTCTTCATTATAAATTTGAATGGGGTAAAGTTTTCATCCCTAAATTAAGCGAAATATTCAGGAAAGTAAATCGTTCCATAAAGAAACTTTAAATCCTTTATATTCAATGATACGCCATGCAAGACCATTGCTTTTATTGAAGCCATTTAGCATGGGAAACGTATTTAATATCTTGTTTCTATCATATAGTTTCATCGGTGCGCAATTTTTTACCTATACTATTATTGAAGATGATAATTTGAATAAAGTCCGCTTCCTGGCTTGAGTGTAAAATAGTGAATCCTTTATCTGCTAATTGTTTGAGATAGCGTTCAAGCTGTTTATCTCCACAAGGCAGTTCCAAGGCGAAATCATCAAATTTTCGTGGAAAATCCTCATAGTCAGAATTAGGGGTATGAAAATACAATGCGGGCTCTATTCCAAAATCTTTTTGTACTCCTATAAATGCCCACAATTGAAATTCAAATGGGGTTTCTTTGCTCTTCATTGCGATAACATTGAAACTGCACATCATGGCATCTAAATGTTGCCTGATGGCATTCCAGCGGAACAATGGCTGCTTGGGACAATCAAAATGGATATGGTCATAGTCGTATTGCGATTGTCCATTTTCCAGATAATCTATCCATTCGTCCATTTTTCTATGCACAGCCGGTGTTCCGACTTTCAATCTTCTGTAATATCGATGTTGTCCTCTGAATTTCTTCATTTTTCCATCCATCTATACGCATAGCAGCAAATCACTACTGGTAAAACCGAGAACAACGCAAAGCAACCAACCGACGACAAATACGCAGAAGAAGCAAAAGGAATCCCGAATATGGGATAAAGGGCTATGGCAAAGAGATTATAGGTAATGAAAGAGAAAAGCATGCTATACCCTATGAGTTGCCACACTTTCCCGGCTTTAGAGACTTTCCATGTTGCTACTCCACCTATAAAGAAGCATAGCGGATAAATAAGTAACTGCCCTATAAGGTAAAAACAAGCTTATCCCATAGTTCAATGCTTCTACACAAACTGTTGCCACACCACACAGCAACATGGCTGCTTCAAATTTCCAAATTCGTTTATCGGTTAGTTTCACTGCTTACCTCCTTTATCTCAAATCCATTTGCTAATTTTAATTATTTATTATCATTCTTGCTACATTGCTGTTCTTCGATATTGATATTGACTAATTCTGCTTTTTTGCATATATATCCTATCACATACTCAATAGGGGTTTGCAACTCAATATCGTTGTTTTCTACCAACTCAGTTATTGCTTGTCCAACAATGCTCCATATCGGGGTGTTCTCGTATTCTTTGTAAGGGTGTTCCATCATTTATTATAATTATTTCATATGTAGATATGACTTACATATGCTTCAAATTTACAAATATTTCCGTAACAATCTCTTTGAGTGTTTCTTGATGTTCTTCTGACGGTTCAAGTAATTTGTTGCAGACTTCGGAATCCGAAATATAATCGTATATATATATTCCCAACCATCCACTTTCCCAAAAATCGAAGTTTCCTCCTATATTTTGTGTATTGAATACAACCTGTTCAAGAGCACCAAAATCACCATCTGCATAACTTCGGTATTCAAGATTAAACGAACTTAGATGAGAAGCCACTTCTTTCCTGAAAAAATCCATATCCGTCATAAGGCATTATTTCGTGTGTATAAATAAGGATTTAGCATTCATATTCATTTAAAATCTTTATCACATGGCGCATTATAATTATATGTCAAGCGCCAGCCATCATTTAATAAAGACAATGCTTCTGAAGATACAAAAACATTATTTTTCTTAATAGAACATTCATTCATGGCCTTCATTATTTCTTTATAGATTGCTTTCGATTCTTCTGAACTACCTGCAAAATAAGCTATACGACCAGCTATCAAAACCTTTTCAGCTTTTTCATATATTCCCCCTGTACTTAACTCTACACCTTTAGGATTGGATGAAAGCTCGATTATGCAATGAAATGAACCATCTTTCTGCTTCACAATTCTACTATTCACCTTACTATTTAGTGGTTGAACCATATATCTATTATCCATTGATATCCAGTTACCATAATTGGTATGGCCGAGTTCTGTGAATTTAGATATGGTATTTTCTCTTCTTGTCACTTCACTAGTAAAAGTTCCCATCAGAACATATTCTATTGGAATCCTTTTTTCTACCTTGGACATCATCTTGACAATATCCAACTTAGTTAAGAAGAAAATTTGCTGTTTGGTTTTCATATGAGAATTAATTATGATTCTCTTGTCCTTATTTCTTCTCCTTATTGTGACAAATAACCATACACATGAGCATAAATATAGAATAAAATTAGGAACTAAATGTCTTACCATCGCCCCACTTTCTTCATAAACTTTATCTCTTTCTTTGTCATAAAAGAGTTTTATTTTTTGTGGGTCGAACTGTATGCATTTATCTCTGGCAACTGCTACATAATATTGCTTTCCATTGAACTTTATGAATATGGATGATGAAGTTCTACGACGACAATTAACCTCCAGTACCGAATAATTTTGTATTGGTTCCTCACTTTTGATTATCGTCTGTCTACGGTCGTATATGAGCCACATATAAACAGCAACTGCTAATAAGCCAATATTTATCAATATAACACTTATAAGTTCCTTATTTGTAACACGTTTCATTTTCTTGTTTTTTATACATCTATTTACAGGACTAAATATGACCATTGTTTTCCATATATTTCTATATCATAAAAGTATTCATTCCATTCTTCATAGAAGTCAACTACCAACATATTTGTTAAACTCTTATCATAGAAAGTAATGAGCCCACTAGAATCATCTTCATAATGAAAAGATACATTGAACATGTCAATCCTGTCTAAAAGAGCTAAGCCGCATATATCGGAGTTTTTAATTTGCATGTAAACAATATCATCATATTTCAATCGAATATCTGATATTATCTTCTTTAATATATGTTTATCTTGAAAAGGTATTTGCTTAAATTGCTTTGAAATAGCCAAAGATCATATCAGACTCTAAATTGCTTTGCTCAAATAGCATGTTGTCGCTAATCTATTTTTCATCATAATTGACCTTAGATTTTGCATTCTCTAATTCTGATATATTCAACAGTGGCTTCTGTATGGTATTTCACAGCCATAGCAGGTGATTTGATTCAATACTATTCTTTATACTCAAAATATTCGATGATTAGCGATTTATCTAACATTTTCCTGCTGGCATTTATTCTTATTCCCATAACAGCACGTGTCCCTTTCTTTTATATAGAGCATGGGATATAGTAACTTTATGATAAATATTTTACCTTTATAAACTCCCTGTATCGTATATTTCTTTTCTAAAGCATTGTATTCAATATGTTGCCAATAGTATTTATCTGGCAATAAGCTCTTTATTGTTTTTATGGCGCATTCTTGTTTATACCAATTCTTGTATAAATACATACAGTTTGAGTAACAGAATACCGCACACAGGAAAATAAAAAAATAGGAAATATCATCCCAGGATAAATTATCGCCATTGATAAAATAAATGGTTAAGCATACTACAGATAACAATAGGCAGATTACTCCTATCCCTAAAATACTCCATAAGAGACTATCTGTTAATGCATGTTTGAAGGACGGGTAATATACCGTTTTCTCTCCATTCCAAAATCGTTTATCGGTTAGTTTCATTGCTTATCTCCTTTCCACCAAAGACATATATAACTATTAAATGGATTATGCACAGAATGGGTTACCTGTATATATCAAAGATTACGCCATCATGCCGAATGAAAAATATAAAATCATATTTCATGTCTGTAACAAGAATATCATCTACGACTGGGTACCAGATGTAAGAAAAGTATTTGCAGAAATCATCATAACTAAAAACATCAATCCGATTTTCAAAATCCCAAACAACAGCAATCTCATCAGGATGATTCGTTTTTGTAAAAAGCCTTTCCACTTGAAATTCGTCTGATGCAGCATTCAGATCTTCTCTTGGCTTTCCTATATTCTGCAAAATATTGAAGTTTTCACATGGAATATGAAATTGCACTGAAAGTTCGTTAAGGAAAGAAGAACTTTCTTCCATGGATAAAGTCTTATAGAACGTAAAATCTTTTTCTGATTCTTTTTTGAATATTTCAAGCTTAAATCTATCCATTACACAATCGTTTTCTTGTTTACCAGTGCGTATATAAGATTCTTATTTTACCAGTTCAAATTGTTTCTTAGGGCAGCTTCTACCATATCTATATCTATGCCATTATTGCTTTTACCCGAATTAGGTATGTCATCAGCTGCCCTTTTAAGTATAAGATAATTAATTCCTTAGTAGAAAGCAGCTGCGCATTTAGAGCGGTGAACGGAACCAGCCCGTTTCAAGGATGGCTTGTGCCAGTACAATCCTTGGGTGCCGGATGCCGTTTCGGATGATTTCCTGATAGAGATTGGGAATGGTGAGTTCCGGTAAATGGGACTGCTTTGATTTTGAGAATGCCTGCTTACCATTTATTGGAATGGCTTGTTTTTGGGACGTCCTTTTGTCACTCTTTTGGTCGGTTTGCTGTTGTTTTTCTTTCACTGCAACAAGAGGGGGTAAGGAGTCCGTTCTGACTTTATGAACTGTATTCACTCCGCAAACATGCTCATTTGCAACGGTTTCTATCTTTTTTCGAGGATAAAACCTGCACGAAATCAGACGCTTTGCTAATCGTATAGAACTGTGCCGATGCACCAAGGGGCATCAGCAACAACAGTAGGGATGGCAGAATTGTGTTGTACATTTCTTATTTAGGATAGGGGTGAAAATACTTTTGCGGTGTGTTCAAGCGGTTCATTCCGCAAAAATAACTGGTAAATAATAGTATATGGAAATGCACAACAGAAATCTATCTGAGATGCTGCCTTACGAGAAGTTGGCAGTATTGGGAATCGACCGGGAAAAGGCAGACAGCCTTCCGGCAGATGTGAAAGAGAAACTGGCATCCGGAGAGGTCACCCCTCTCCTGCAGGTGTCTATCCGTGCGCAGAACGGTGATGTCATCACCTTGCCGCTGAAACTCCAACTGACTACTGACCAACAAGGAAATCCGGTGCTGCTGGCTTACCCGGTTCGAGCCGCACTGGAAACGGAACGCAACAAGGCTTTGCTTCTCACTGACCAGGAGGCAGAAAGGCTGACTAAGGGAGAGGTTATCCAGAAGGCGGTGGAGGTTCGTGGCGAAAAGACGCAGCAGTACCTTCAGCTGGACCCCGAAACGAAGTCGGTTGTCCACCGAAGGGTAACGGACATTCAGCTGGAGCAGAAACTGAAGGACATGGAGAAGCTCAACGATATTGAGCTGGGTACGCAGCAGAAGCAACAGATTCGGGAGGGTAAACCGGTCGAATTGAATGTGGGCGGCGAAAAGGTGTCTGTCGGTGTGGACTTGAAAGAGCCGCAGGGATTCAAGGTCATTCAGGGTGACTTGAAGGAATGGGAACGCCAGCAGAAGCTCCGCTACGACGAGCAGCATCCCGAATACCTGGGACTGGTGATGACGGACAAGAACCGCTGGGAATACCGGCAGGTGGTGGACAAGCAGTCGCAGGAACGGGCTGTCAGGTTCGGCAGTGCCAAAGAGGAAAAATCCAAGGGGCTCAAACGCTAAATCCTTTTCCCTATGGTCAAGAAGAAAGAAGAAGATGTCGGCTTTGTCCGGCAGTTCAACGACTTGAAGAAGAAACATCCGGATGCGATGTTGCTTTTCCGCAAAGAGGACTTCTATGAGATGTATAAGGAGGATGCACTCAAGGCATCGGTGATACTGGCGCTGAAGGTGTCTGAAAAGGTAATTCCCTTGGAAAAGGACCCCATCAAGTTCCTGACCTTTCCCCGGCATGAACTGGACAGACATCTGCCCAAACTGATCCGTTCCGGCCAGCGGGTGGCTATCTGCGATGCGATAGATCGTCCGGAGCTGATGAAAAAGGCAAAGGCGAAAGAGAATGTCGGCGGAAAAGTGAAAGCCCCGGAGATAGCAAAAGAAGAAATCATTCCAAACAAGGATTCTATGGCAAGAAAAAAGAAGGAACAGGTTGAGCAGGAAAAGCCTGTCAAGACAGTGAAGAAGGCTGTCGAGGAGAAACCTGCCCAAGAGAAAAAGGCGGAAGCGAAAGCGGAAGTCAAGAACGAACAAGCGTCCGAGACAAAGAAAGGAACGCAAGCCGCGCGAGCCGCAGATGATTACTGCCAACGGCGAGAAGGTGACCCACGGTCATGCCTTCCAGAGTACTACCAATCCGGCGGACTGGTACTTCACCGCCAAGATGGACGGGGTGCAGCTGAAACCGCAGAAGATGGACGCTGCGGATTTGGCCGCTTACCAGAAGAAGGAAATGACGGTGCCACAACTGATGGAGCGTTATTTTCCCACCAAACTCCAGCCCAAGGTATCGGAAGAGGCTTTCCGTATGCCCAAGACCATTGCCGGACCGGAGGGGGACATCAAGGTGGAGAAGTTCAACGTGTACAAAGAGAAGGACGAGCAGCGTCCGGACTACGGCAAGTATAAGTTCTATGCACAGATGGGTGATACCAAGATGTCTGCCGTGGCTTCCCGGGAGGACCTGAACGCTTACTTCGACCGCACCATGTCACCGAGCCAGCTCATTGAGAAGAATTTCGGTGAGAGGTTGCACCTAAGTCTGCTTACGAAAAGTACCAGCTTCCCGAAGGAGTGGACCCCAAAGGGGTGCGGGTGGCAAAAGACCATGCGGACAACAAGTGGAAGGTGTCGATGGATATGGGCGACAAGGGTAAGACCAACCGCCATGAAATCTCATTCGATGACGGCTATTCGCTCTTCAAAGCCAAGACGGCTACGCGCGAACAGATTGCAGCCAAGTACCTGAACACCGAAATCACAGGCTTGCTCGCTGCTCACTCGATGAAGCAGGAAAAGACGGCTTCGTTGAAAATGTAACGGAATCAAACAGTATCAAACTCAAACAAGAATCAATATGTCAACAGTAATGGAATACGAAGAATTGGTGGAACTCCTTCAAGAGGGTAAAATCGGTTATCTCCGCTTTGTGCTGGAGAGTGAGAACGCACAGGATTTCCTGGACTGGTGCCGCACACACGGCACGGATCCTTCGGATGAATCCGCTGAATTTTATGTGGAACAGACGGACATCAACTTGATGGACCGTCAGGTAATCAATGATGAAGATTATGGCGTATGGAACTAACACATCCGGCAATGCCGGACAGGTAGCCATCGACCGCTTTGCCGAAATGATGATAGCCCGTATGGAGCAGATGAAGGCTTCCGACTGGAAGAAAAGGCTGGATTGGCGGTGCATCCGGATTTGCAGGTCTCCCGCAGAACGTGGGAGGCCGTAACTACTCGGGTTCCAACTCTTCTTCCTCCAGCTGCAGACGGCTGCTCAGGGCTACCAGCTGCCGGTGTACCTCACCTTCAAGCAGGCGCATAACCTGAAGGCCCATGTACTGAAAGGTGAAAAAGCCTTTCCCGTGGTCTATTGGGACGTGTTGGTCAAGGACAAGAACGGCCACAAGGTCAGTTCGGATGAGTATAAGGCGATGAGCAAGAGGAGAAGAAAGGCATGGATGTCATTCCCTTCTTCAAGCTTTCCCCGTATATAACATCGACCAGACCAACCTGGCAGAGGTGCAGCCCGAACGGGTGCAGAAGCTCATGGAGAAGTTCAAGGTGCCCGAGCTTCGGGATAAGGAAGGCATGTATGTCCATGCTGCTCTCGACCGGATGATTGAGACGCAAGGCTGGCTCTGTCCCATACAGGCGGACAAGCGTGTGGACGGAGCTTACTATTCACCGGCACAGGACATCGTGGTGCTGCCTATGAAGGAGCAGTTCAACATCGGCAATACCCCCGAGGAAATCTACCGGGGCGGCATGGAGTTCTATTCCACCATGCTGCACGAGATGACACACTCCACCATGACCCCGGAACGGCTCAACCGCGAGATGGGCGGGCACTTCGGAGACCCGAAATATGCAAAAGAAGAATTGGTGGCGGAACTGACGGCTGCCATGATCTGCCATTCGATGGGATTTGACATGAAGTGACGGACAACTCCGCAGCCTATCTGGATTCCTGGATTGGGGTGCTGAAGCAGGAACCGAAGTTCATCGTTTCCGTCATGGCGGACGTGAACAAGGCTTCGGACCTCATTCTGGACCAGGTGGACAAGCAGCGGCTGGCACTCAACGAGCAGCCTACCTGACGAAGAACGACCCGTTTGCCCCGTTGGGCGAAGGCGAAGAGGTGCCGTTCAAGAATGCAGCCATCGTGAAGACAAGGAATGGTGATTATGCCATCCGTGCTTCCTACGATGGTGTGGAACTGGGGTTGAAGAAGGTATCGAAAGATACGGCCAAGACCTACTTCCAGCTGACGGACTACAAGGACAAGGCAGCCTTCCTGAACATGACGGCACACAAGACCTTCGAACCGGAACTGGCTATGATGCAGCGGACACAGAAAACAGGTGCGAAAATGGGTATCTAACTGAAACGGTGAAGCTATGACGGACTACAAGGTAAACTTCAAGGAGCTGAAAGCCAGAGTGGGCGTTGATGACGTAGCGTATGCGCTGGGCTACCGGCTGGACCGGAAAGCCGGAATCGGCAAGTATGTGGAGATGGTGCTGGGGGACGGCAAGGATAAGCGCGACACACTTATCATCAGTCACCCGAACGACAAGTCTTCACAGACTTTCTTCCGCCGTGATGGCTCCCGTGGGGATGTGGTTACTCTGATACGTGAGAACCTGCACACGTTTCTGGTTTCCGGTAAGGACGAGTGGCAGAAGGTGGCCAAGGTACTGGCACGTTTTGCCAATATGCCCGAACCGAAGTACCGTGAGGACCTTGAGTACATCAAGGCTGCCAGGTCGGCTGCCGTATTCGATGCTTCTCGCTACGAGGTGAAACCGCTCAACCCCAATCGGATTCCCGGACTGTTTGCACAGCGGGGTATCTCGGAGGAAACCGTCAGGGAACTGGCTCCGTTCATCGTGCTCATCCGGGACCGCCACAACGGAAACTTTGAAGGGTTCAACATCGGCTTCCCCTATACCGACGGCATGTCTGAAGAAGCGAAGGGTTATGAGATACGTGGCTATGGCGGCTACAAGTCCAAGGCTGCGGGCAGCGACTCTTCTTCTTCGGCATGGGTGGCAAATCTCTCACGAGGAAACCCGGAGGACGTGAAACAGGTGTATTTCTGTGAATCGGCATTGGATGCCATGGCTTTCTATCAGGAGAACAGGATGCAGCTGCACACGGATATGGCTCTGGTTTCTCTAGGCGGTACGTTTTCCGACCGGCAGGTTACGGGAGTGATGAGCCGTTTTCCTCATGCCAGGGCTTTCGACTGCTTCGACAATGACCTGGCTGGGCGGATCTACGGTCTGCGCATGGTTGCCTTGCTGGAAAACATCCCGATGAAAATCAGCAAGACCGACAAGGGACTGCAGGTGGAGGTCAAGGACAAGGTCTTTACGGTCAATCCGCATCGCCCCTGTCGGCTCAGTTGGAAAAGCACTTGTCTATCCGCTACCAGGTGGGGCAATGGCTTCCGCCCAGACTCTTCAAGGACTGGAACGACTGTCTGTTGAAAAAGCCTATGGACATCCCCTCTGTACCACGCAAGGACGAACGGAAACAGCAGCTTTCCGAACGCAGAAAAGGTAATCTCAAAATGTAATGTAAATGGATGCAATCAAAAAGAAATTAACCCTGGGTGTACTGGTGCTCTGTCTGGCAGGCGGAAGGATTCCCGCTTTGGCGCAGCAGATGGATCCGGCTTTGACGGCCACCGTCATAGCTCAAACGACAGAATTAAAGAACATCCACAAGAAACGCAAGAAGACGCAGGAGAAGATTATCGCCGCAGAAGCAGCGGTGACGGTGGCGCTCGACCGGGTGCATAGTGTAGAGGAAAAGATGCTGAACTACCTCTCCAACGCACAGGGGGCGATGCAGAATCTCTATCAGATTAAGCGTGCCGGGGAACTGGTGGCTAAGGAAATCCCTCAGAACTGCAACCTGCTCCTGAAATCGGTGGGGAGCAATCTCAAGGGGACTGCCATTGCTGCCATGGTTTCGGATGAGCTGGCTGATGCCGCTACCCAGATGGCGGCACTCTATCCTTTCATGAAGCAGCTGGTCACTTCGGGCAAGTATGACGTGACGGGGGCGGACGGAAAGAATGAGAAACACAAGGTAAACCTGCTCAACTCTTCGGAACGCTACTACATCGCCAACGAGGTGGTGAGCCGGCTGGAAGCCATCAATACCGATCTGTTTATCCTTGCCTGGCAGGTGCGTACCCTCTCTTGGAACGACCTCTGGTTTTCGCTCGATCCCGAAGGATGGGCGAATGTGATGTCGGGCAAGAATATCATCGGAGGCATCGTTGCGGAGTGGAACCAGGGGTACCTGTTGAAATGGTAAATAGGTAAACTTGTAAACTAATCAGCTAATCACAAAGTAAGGACGTAAGCAAGTAAGATAGTAATAACAGCAACAAGTAATAGCGTAATAAAGTAAACAAATCATCCAAAAACAAAAGCGTATGGAAACCCAAAAGAAAATAATCGGCCGCTGCCCTTTGTGTGGCGGCAATGTGGTCAAGACCTGCAAGGGCTACCGTTGTGAACACAACCTGGGGGATCATCCTTCGTGTGTATTGAACATCAACGGCATCATCGGCAACCGCAAGATGTATGACGCGGAGATTGCCGAACTGTTGGAGAAGCGCTGCATACTCCTGGACGGTTTCTCCACCAAGGAGGGCAAGACATTCCCGACAGTTTTACAACTGGCTGACGACGGCAACATCCTGATGCAGTCTATTGTGGGCAAATGTCCGCACTGTGGCGGTGAAATCCGCGTGGGAAGCCGGGCATTCAACTGCTCCAACTACAGCAACCAGACAGCCCCCTGCTCCTTTGCCATCTGGCGCAATATCGGCGGCCACCAGCTGACACTGGAGGAAGCCCGGGAACTCTGCGAGAAAGAAATCACCTCTCAGGAACTGGAAATGTACCGGGAAGACGGCTCTATCTACCGCAAACGACTCGGTGTATCACCGGACAAACTTCAAATTGTAAAGGTATGAAACCGGGAATGAGACTTAGCATGCTGCTGGTCACTGCCATCCTCTTTTGGGGTGGTCTGTTCTATTTCGCCAGCTGCGCCTCCAGTCCGGAAGCGGGCGGTGGAAATGGCGGAGAAAGCGCTGAAGGCAACCGTCGATAATCCGGAATCCATCAAGATTCTGGGTGTCAGCAAGGCAGATTCGGTATTTGGTAAGGAATACGTCAGTTCGCATGAGAAAGTATCGCTATCCATGCACCTGATGCAGTATGGTCAGAAACTCATGGAAGAAACGGACTTCCTCGAAAATCTGGACAAGGACGACATTGGCATAAGCGAACAGATGAAACGTCAGCTAGATGCCATGACTACCTTGCGAGCATTGATTGCCTCCGGAGATATGAATCCGACAGCCAAGGAAGGAAAATCGGAAAAGCCCTTCAACGGATGGAAGGTGAAAATTGACTTTGAAGCCAAGACCTTGCAGGGAGAGCCTTATCATTCCGAATACTGGTTCATCCTCGACAAGGAGGCGCAGTGCGTGGTGAAATCCTTTGAGATTCCGCTCCTGCAGGACTGACCTATACTATCATGTATCACTCAAATAGAAACCTTTATGAATGAATTGACCGAACTGCTGGAAACCAAGATGCAGTCCTTCCTGAAGGATGCAGCCTTGCAAGTACAGAATGGAAACAAGGCGGCTGGCTTACGTGCCCGCCGTACCTCTCTGGAAATCCAACCTCTGATGAAAGAGTTTCGGAAACGCTCGCTGGAACTCTCCAAAGAAAACAGCTGTTCATGACCGATGTTCCTGGTCATAGCTTGAAGGAATCCCTGTGCATGGTGCATGGGGATTTTTTCTTTTCACTGCATCCGCACTCCCGATGAAATTTCCGATACAAAGGTACGAAGGGTCGGTACGGCAGCAAATGGCGCTACGCTTGGCTGCAAGGAAAGCAGCCGGCAGCCTTCCACAATTTGTGCCAAATTGGGTATTCCGTCCACTTTCCCCTTGCCACATTTGCCTTCCGTCCCTTACACCCTCCGTGAGAAGAGGCATCGTAAAAATCACCCGGGAGTGAGAAGCCGAAAGGCTTCAAACCAAAGGGAAAAAATTAGTTCAGCTATGGCATACAAACTTAAAGACCGAAAAGAAAAGATGCTCTACAAGGGCAGTGTTTACGAACTCACCCTGCAGTGGGACAGAGAGAGTCTCCGCAAGTGCTTTTGCGGTATGCCTCCTTTCTATGCACACATCCGCAAGGACGGCGCCAACTTTGCACAAATTGACTGCTATTCCACCGGGGACGATTTCAGTGTGGAACCCATGCACCCGCTTTTTGAAGAGCCGGAATGGGTAGTTCACTTCCTCAAGTCGGACATCAACTCCATTCCACTAAAGAAACTGCTGGAACTGCTTCCCATCTGATTTACGAAGTAACCTCTGAGTATTTACGCTTAAACATAGGAACATATGAAAGGAACTGACCATTTTAAGGAACTCATCCAAAACTATCTTGATAACCGAGCCAAGGAAGACGAACTCTTCCGTGCCAAGTATGAAACCACCACACGCACCATTGACGATGTGGTCAACTATATCTTCCATGCCGTACAGCAATCCGGCTGCTGCGGTTTCAGCGACATGGAGGTGTTTGCCATGGCAGTCCATGCGATTGATGAACCCGATTTGGAAATCGGTAAGCCGATGGACTGCAATGTGGTAGTGAATCATCACATTGAACTGACCGAGGAGGAAAAGGCAGAACAACGAGCCATCGCCCTCAAGCGATACCAGGAGGAGGAAATGCGGAAACTGCAGCAGCGCAACAGCCGACCCAAGGCAGCCAAACCGCAATCCAAACCCATTCAAGAACTCTCACTCTTTCAAGGCATGGAACTATGAAGGCAAGAACGAAAATAGAAAAACAGGTGGCAGCTTCCAATGAGAAGCTGACCGCCATAAGCCCCAAAGTGCTCACATGGGCAGTGCGGAAAGTGGCAGGACATATCTGCTTCCGAACTTCCGCACACAAGTGTACGTGTGGCGAATGTGGCAGACACTTCGACTATGAGGGAAAAGGCAAGTCGGTC
>VOFC01003793.1_pt1 | contig 17069 bp, 22 predicted proteins | sample 5384161 | NCBI WGS metagenome assembly VOFC01 (sample SAMN12384722, study PRJNA508395) | human gut metagenome | isolation source: healthy gut B | host: Homo sapiens | reverse complement strand
CGGAAGAGGGCGCGGAGAGCGCCGAAGCCGCCGATGCGGCGGAGACCGCGGAAAAGAAGACCGCCGCCAGGAAGACGACGGCTAAGAAGAGCACCACTGCAAAGAAAACGAGCACAAAAGCGGCGAGCACCAAGAAGACCGCGACGAAGACCGCGACAAAGGCCGCCGCAGCGAAGAAAACGACAAAGAAGGCCGCAGCCGAGGATGGTGCAGAAAAGCCCGCAAAAAAGACGGCGGCAAAGAAGACCGCGACCACGAAAAAGGCGGCCGCTAAGAAGACGACCGCCAAGTCCGCGGCCAAAAAGACCGCGGAGAAAGAAGAGAACTGATGCAAGTAACTGTGATCGGCGCCGGCCTTGCCGGCTGCGAGGCTGCCTGGCAGCTCGCGCAGCGCGGCATCGTCGTGACGCTGCATGAAATGAAACCCGAAAAGACCACCCCCGCGCACCACACGGCGGATTTTGCCGAGCTTTGCTGCTCGAATTCGCTGCGCTCGGACCAGATCGAAAACGCGGTCGGCCTTCTCAAAGAGGAGCTGCGCCGCCTCGATTCGCTGATCCTTGCCTGCGCGGACGCGACGCGCGTGGAGGCGGGCGGCGCGCTGGCGGTCGACCGCTACGGCTTTTCAAAGCTCGTGACAGAGAAGATCCGTTCGCATCCCAATATCACGGTTGTCCCCGGCGAGGTGACGGCCATCCCCGAGGGGAACGTCATCATCGCCTCGGGCCCCTTGACGAGCGATGCGCTCGCCGCCGCCATCGCGGAAAAGATCGGTGACGGGCACACGCTGAACTTCTTCGACGCCGCCGCCCCGCTCGTGACCTTTGAGAGCATTGACATGGATTCGGCGTTTTTCGCCTCGCGCTACGACAAGGGCACGGCGGACTACATCAACTGCCCGATGACGGAGGAGGAGTACGATGCCTTCTGGCAGGCGCTCACGACCGCCGAGGAAGCGAGCGTACACGGCTTTGAGGATAAAAACGTCTTCGAGGGCTGCATGCCCGTCGAGGTCATGGCGCGCCGCGGACACGATACGCTCTGCTACGGCCCCCTCAAGCCGCGCGGTCTGCGAGACCCGAAGACGGGGCAGGAGCCCTATGCCGTCGTCCAGCTGCGGCGCGACAATGCGCAGGGCAGCGTTTATAATCTGGTCGGCTTCCAGACGCATCTGCGCTTTCCCGAGCAGAAGCGCGTGTTTTCGATGATCCCCGCGCTGCATGATGCGGAGTTTGTGCGCTACGGCGTGATGCACCGCAACACCTATCTCCGCTCGCCGGGGATGCTGGACCGCTACTATCGCCTGATCGCGGATGACCGCATCGCCTTTGCCGGGCAGATGACCGGCGTGGAGGGCTATATCGAGTCCGCGGCTTCGGGCTTTCTGGCGGGCATCGAGATGGCAAGAAGACTCGAAGGCAAACCGCCCGTCGATTTCCCACGCGAGACGGCCATCGGGGCGCTGGGGCTTTACATCAGCGATACGACGGTCTCGGACTTTCAGCCGATGAACGTGAACTTTGGTATCATGCCGCCGCTGGGCTACCGCATCAAGGGCGGCAAGCGCGTGAAAAATGCGCAGCTCGCCGCGCGCTCGCTTGAAAAGATCGACGCGATGCGCGAGGACGTGCTGAGTGACAGGAAAGGAGAGTGACCCCGTGAAGATCATCGTCGACGCCATGGGCGGCGATTTCGCCCCGCTCGCGCCCGTCAAGGGCGCGCTGATGGCGCAGGAGAAGTACGGCGTGGACATCGTCCTGACCGGAAAAACGGAAGAAATTTTGAAGGCCCTGCAGCAGTGCGGCTGCAAGGAGCTCCCCAAGGGCATGGAGATCGCCAACGCGACCGAGGTGGTCGAGATCTGCGACGATCCGGCGACGGCCTTTAAGCACAAGAAGGATTCGTCCCTCGCCGTGGGGCTCAATATGCTGCACGCGGGCGACGCGGACGGCTTTGTCAGCGCGGGCAGCACGGGCGCGCTCCTTGCGGGCGCGACGCTTCTCGTCAAGCGCATCCGCGGCCTGCGCCGCGCGGCGCTCGCGCCGACCATCCCGACGGCCAAGGGCAAGGCGGTACTCATCGACTGCGGCGCGAACGCCGAGTGCACGGTCGAATACCTGCTGCAATTTGCGTATCTTGGCAGCTACTACGCGCAGAAAGTGCTCGGCGTCGAAAATCCGCGCATCGGTCTTTTGAACATCGGCGCGGAGGAGAGCAAGGGCGACACGCTGCGCCGCGAAACGTATCAGAAGCTCAAGGAAGCGGGCGAGGCGGGGCATCTCAACTTTACCGGCAACATTGAGGCAAAGGAAGCGATGCTCGGTGAGTGCGACGTTATCGTCGCCGACGGCTACAGCGGCAACATCATGCTCAAGAGCATCGAGGGCACGGGCAAGCTTCTTTCCATCAAATTGAAGGAAATGCTGATGCACAGCACCGGCACGAAGCTGGCGGCGCTGCTGCTCAAGGGACAGCTCGGCGATTTCAAGAAAATGCTCGACGCGAACGAGGTCGGCGGTACGGCGCTGCTCGGCATCTCGAAGCCGGTCGTCAAGGCGCACGGCAGCGCGAGTGAGGTCGGTATCTGCAATGCGGTCCGTCAGGCGATGGAGGTCGCGCGCAGCGGTATCATCGACGACATCGCGCAAAATATCGACAAGATGCGTATTGAACAGAAGGCAGAATAACGCGAATGCCAAAAAGCGGCAAAATGGGTATTGACAGTACAGTGCCTTTGCCGTATCATTTGGAAGAACCAAAACCGTGAGAGGAAGTATAAGACTTATGAGCCCCGAAGAAATTTTCAAAACGATGCAGAAGCTGATCGTCGAGCAGTTCGCGCTCGACCCCGATGAGGTCACGATGGACAGCTCTTTTGAGGAAGATCTTGGCGCCGACTCCGTGGATCTTGTCGAACTGGTGATGGCCATGGAGGAAGAGTTTGAGCTCGATGAGATCCCCGAGGAGGAGCTCACCTCGCTCAAGACGGTGGGCGACTGCGTGCGCTACCTGAGCACGAAGCTCGGTTAAGAAGAAAAAAGCCGCCCCGCTTTGCGCGGGGCGTCCTTTTATCAGGAGGAAAAACCATGCAGGCCTTGGAAGAAAAGCTGCAATATCATTTCAAAAATCCGGCGCTGCTCGAAGAGGCGCTGCGCCACAGCTCGTATGCCAACGAGCACCGCGGCGCAAACTTTTTCAGCAACGAGCGCCTGGAATTCCTGGGTGACAGCGTGCTCGGCTTTGTGACGGCGGAGTATCTGTTTGCCAAGCATCCTACCGCGCCGGAGGGGGAGCTGACGCGCATCCGCGCGCTGCTCGTGTGCGAGGACAGCCTGCACGAGGTCGCGCAGCGCCTGGAGCTTGGAAAATACTTAAAGCTCGGCAACGGCGAGGAGAGCTGCGGCGGCCGCACGCGTCCGTCTATCCTGGCCGACGCGACCGAGGCGGTGTTTGCCGCGGTGTATCTTGACGGCGGCATCAGCGCGGCCAGCGCGCTCATCCACCGCGTGTTGCTCGATACCGAGCGCGAGGAGGTCGCCGAGGAAAAGCGCCGCGACTATAAGACCATTTTACAGGAATTCGTGCAGCGCACGCCGAACCAGACGCTTTCCTACCGCCTGTTTGGCGAGAGCGGCCCCGACCATGACAAGACGTTCTATTTTGAAGTGCTGCTCAACGGCGGCGCTGTGGGCAAGGGCGCGGGCCGCAGCAAGAAGGAAGCCGAGCAGATGGCCGCAAAAGACGCGCTCGAAAAACTGACGGACCAGCGCTGAAGATATGATCACCGACTGCTTTGACGATAAGACTGAACCCGTCATCAGCCTGCGGGACTTTTACGGCGAGCAAAAGCACCTTGTCGAAACGTGCCTGATCCTGTTTTCGCAGAAGATCTATCAGCATCTGCTGGACACCTTTCCCAGTGAAAAGATCGGCCTGATCGGTGCGTGCAACGGGAATATCCCCATTTACCGCATGAATTACAAGGGAAAGGACATCGCGTTTTACCTCTCGGGCATCGGCTCGGCGATTGCCGCATCGGAGTGCTATGAGGCGAGCTGGATCGTCGGTGCGTCGAAGTTCGTGATGTTCGGTTCCTGCGGGAGCTTGAATCGGGAGGCGACGAGGGGCAAATTCATCGTCCCGACGGAGAGTTACCGCGGCGAGGGCTGCTCGTACTATTTCGCTGCGCCGTCCGACTACATCACGGTCGAGAACGCGCGGAAGCTCTCGGCCATCTTTACCGAGCTGGGCGTCCCGCACGTGACGGGGCGGGTTTGGACGACGGACGCCATGATCCGCGAGACCGCGGGCCTCGTCGCGCAGCGAAGAAGCGAGGGCTGTCTCGCCGTGGAGATGGAGCTCGCCGGTGTGCAGGCGGTGTGCAGTTTTTACGGCTTATCGCTCTATAACTTCCTCGAGGCGGGGGACGTGCTGGAGGAGAGCGGCTACGATGTCGCCAATCTTCGCGGCGCGAACCACGACCTCGGCAAGCTCTATATCGCGCTGGAAACGGCGCTGCGCATCTGAATAGAATCGAAAACGCCATGACGAAAGTCACGGCGTTTCTTTTTTTCTGTTTTTCTTCTTTTCAAAGAGGATCGACAGCCCCGCGTAGAGCAGGAACAGCCCGAACGGTTTGCGGAAGACGCTGCTGTCGACCATTGTCGTCAAAAACGCGGCGGCGAGCGCACAGAGCGTGCCGGTCGGGATGGCCGCGCACAGGACGGCTTTGTCGAGATATCCGTTTTTGCGATGCGCGAAGAGCGAGATGCCCGCGGTTGGCAGAAAATAGAGCAGGTTGATGGCCTGCGCTGTGCGCTGCTCCACGCCGAAAAAGAGCGTCATGCATAAAAGAAGCAGTGTCCCGCCGCCGACGCCCCAGGACGAGAGGATTCCCGTCAAAAGCCCGCAGAGCGCGGGAAAGAGCCAGTCCGTCACAGAAGGTACCTCACCGCGCCATAGAGCAGAAACAGCGCGAAAATGCGCTTGAGCCATGTGTTCGGCACGTCCTTGAAGAGCCTGCCGCCGATCCATCCGCCTGCAAGCCCGCCGACAAGGTAGGGGAGCGCCTCTCCGAGCGGCAGCGCGCCGCGGAACGCGTACACGAGCACCGACACAAGGCAGAACGGGAAGATGACAGCCACGCAGGTCGCAAGCGCCGTCTTGTCGGAGAGCTTTGCCCACGAGCGCAGCAAAAACGCGAGCGGGATGCCGCCGCCCCCGCCGAATAAGCCGTTCACCGTGCCTGCGAGCGCGCCGCAGACGCGGTATTTGCCCTTTTCCGTCATGCTGTCACCGCCTTTTTGATGCTATGTAGCGGCCGCCTGAGGGGCGGCTGCAAAAATTACTGCTTCTTGAAGCTCTGGCAGTCGGTGCACTGGTCCATGGTGGGGTTGGCCTCGTGCGTACCGACCTGGATGGCGTTCAGACCGCAGTACTGGGCGTCCTTGCAGTGGTTGGCGCAGTTGGTCACGGCGCAGCGAATAGAGGTGTTGGGCGTGCAGGAGCAGCCGTTATTGGTATGATCGGTCATGGATTTGTCCTCCCAAAAAATTGTTTTGGCGTTTGCCGCGCTTAGTTTGCGCGCATTTTTGCCCGCTATGCAAAAGGAAGAACATTCCAATAAAAAACGTCCGGCTGATATTCAGCCGGACGTTTTTTCACTTGTCATTTTAGCAGCTCGTCGATCGCGCGGTAAAGCTCGGAGAGCGTCTCCTCGTCATTTTGCTGGATGGCGGCGGTGACGCAGGTCTCCATGTGGTTGCGCAAAATCTGGCGGCTGGTCGAGCGGATGGCGGACTCCACCGCGGCGAGCTGGATCAGCACCTCGGAGCAGTCACGGTCGTCCTCCACCATCTTTTTGATGGATTCGAGGTGCCCGATGGCGCGCGCAAGGCGGTTGCTGATCTTTTTCGTCTGCTCGGGGTCATGGACATGCCCGTGCACATGGGGGGGTGCTCGTGGCCGTGCTCATGGACGTGTTCGTGCTCGCTCATGGCATTCTCCTTTAGAACTTCAGCGCGCCGACGCTCGCTTCCACGGTTCGGATATACGCGCCGTCGATGATCTGCTGGGCGACGGCCTCGAGATACGGCGTGAGGGGCATGTCGTTGTCCATCTCGGGCACTTTGCTGCGGAGCAGGTCGTAGATAGCCTGCGTGCCCTTGGCGCAGCGCTTATCCTCGTAGCAGTCGAGCGCCTGACCGTCGCAGATGAGCTCGGCGGCGAGGATATACTTGGCGAGGTGCATCGAGTCATAGGCCTTCTTGGCGGCGTTGTAGCCCATGTTGACATAGTCCTCCTGGTTGGCGCAGGTGGTCAGGTTGTCGACCACGGCGGGGTGCGCAAGGATGCGCAGCTCGCCCTGAAGACCCGCGGAGGTGTACTGGATCATCATGAGACCGTTGTTGAAGTCGGCGTTCTTGTTGAGGAACGCCGGCAGCTCGCTCACCAAGCTGTTGAGCAGGCGGTCGATGCGGCTGTTGCTCATTTTGCACAGATCCGTGATCGCGATGCAGAGGTTGTCGGACGCCATACCAGCATAGGTGCCGTCGGCGTTGCAGCCCATCAGCGCGACCGCACCGCCGTCCTCTTCATCGAAGATGAGCGGGTTGTCGACGGACGAGTTGAGCTCGATAGCGAGCGTCGCCTGCGCGTCATAGATCGCAAGCGACGCGAACGCGGTGACGGACGTGGTGCCGGAGAGCAGGATAAGGCCTTCTTTGGAAGAAAGCACGACGGGCTTGAGTCCCGCGCGCTTGAGCGCCTCTGCGCCGTCAAGCGTTTCGCCCTGATAGGTGGCCTTGCCCTCGCCGATCATCACCATGCCGATGTGGCCCTCGAGCGTCAGATAGCCGACGGAGCCATGACCGGGGACGACGGGGCTGATGCCCGCGTTGAGCATGTCGCGGATCAGCGCGAGCGTTTCAAGACGGATGCCCGTATGGCCGGAGCCGAAGTGGCAGAGCATGACGAACATCATTGCGCGCGTGCACTCCTCGGCGATGGACTCGCCGACGGCGCAGGTATGGGCGTAGATGTTGTTGCGCTGGATCGTCTCGCGGTCCTTTTCGGGGATGAACTTCTTCCAGTTGTCACCAAGGCCCGTGGTCAGACCATAGATGGCCTTGCCCTCGTGACTGAAGCGGTCGACATGGGCGCGGCAGTGGTTGACGCGCTTTTCATATTCTTTGGAAAACGCGACCTTCGCGCCAAAGCGCGCGACACTGACAAGGTCGTTGATGGTGGCGGTGCCGCCAAGCGTAACAGTGTTCATATCGGATCGTACCTCTTAAAATGTGGGGCTCGCTTTCTTACAGGGAGCTGTCGGTCTTGTAGCCGTCGGCCTCGATGGCGATGTAGCGCACCTTTTTGCCCATCTCCATCTCGCCGTAGAACGCGACGTAGTACGGGCGGTAGAAGGGACGGTATAAGGCCGGCTCCCGTCTGATCTATCCCGAATCCAACTGGAAGATCGACTGGCACGAGGACGAGTGCGTCAACTGCGGCAAGTGCACGAAGATTTGCAACTTCGGTGCGTTCTACAAGGATGAAAACCGCAAGGTGCACTACGATGTGGACAAGTGCTGGGGCTGCACCATCTGCGCGCCCAACTGCCCGAAGCACGCTATCCACCTGCTGCCGAGAGAGCAGAAGGCCTGAGAGAAGCACTAAGGCACTACGCAATAGCATTTTGGCCGGACGGTACCCTAAAAGTGGCCGCCCGGCCTTTTTCTTGCTTTGCGCGGGAAATGGAGAGAGGAAGTCAGCACCATGGCACTTATCAAAGTTCTGATCATCTTTGTGGTGATCCTCGCCCTGCTCAACAAACGCCTGCCCCTTTATCTTGCGATGATTTTTGGTTCACTCCTGATGATCGTGATGTTCCGTCTGCCGATCGCCACGGCGGGGCAGACGGCGCTGCACACGATCACGGGCTGGGATGTCTGGTCAGTGAACCTTGCGATGTACGTGATCTCGGTACTTGCCTACGAGCTTGACCTGCGCCATCGGTTCGAGGATGCACAGCGGGCGATGAATGGACTAATGCGCGACCCGAGGCTCAACACGTCGCTTGCCTGCATGTTCATCGGCCTGATGCAGGGCCCCGCCACCGTGACGATCTGCGGCGGCATGGTGGACACGATGGCGGGCGACCACCTCGAAAACGATGAAAAGGCGGCGGTCGCCACGTACCTCCGCCACATTCCCGAGGCTATGGTGCCGACGTTCACGGGCGTTATCGTGGCGTGCAGCATCAGCGGCATTTCTGGTGCTTGTGATTCTGTACGCGTTCGGCACGCTGGTCGCGGGCTCAAGCGCCGCGGCCGCGGCCTTTATCCCGCTGGCCTACACCATGATCCCGAACGGCGGCGCGTTTTTGCTGGCGCTGCTGATGAGCGTCAGCTTCGCCTCGAGTCAGCTGAGCCCCACGCACATCTGCACGGCGATCATCTCGGACTATTTCGGCGTCACATTCTTCGCCACGGTCAAAAAGCTCCTGCCGCTGTTTCTGCTCACCGTTCTCATCGCCTGCGGCTACTACATGCTGCTGACGGCGGTATTCTGAAGAAAACAAACAAGGCCTGTGCCAAGCAGCACAGGCCTTGATCGATTTGCTGTAAAGGGAAAATCAAAGGGAAAACAGAGCAAAAAATGCAGACCCTTTCCCCTAAACGGAGATTTCGGGCGATTTTCAGAGAAAACCGGGATTTAAAAAACACAAAAATGCGACTAATTTAATATAAAAAGAAAGGATTCCAAACATTTCTGTTTGAAATCCTAACTTCTGTCAGTCGGCTTCAATTCGGATATTTTTCTAAATCAATCCTTGATAATCGTATCAGTCTTCCAACTCCGCCTCGTGCTTGAGGATCGTGCCGGAGGCCGCGTCGATCTCGTAGTCATATTCCATATTGCCGGACTTGAACTCGACTTCGTAGACGAGCGTTCCGTCCTCGTCGTCCAGCTCGATGTCCATGTCATACGCCTGATTTTCACTCACGCCCGCATGGTTCAGGGCGATGGACTTCGCCTTGGCGTAGCCGATATCCTGCACCGTTCCGGACGGCGCGGGCTTTTGATCAGCAGGCTTCGTCGTATCATTCGGTGCGGAAACGGCAGCCAATAAATCTTTCTGCCCGCTGAGCACCTTGCCGGTATAGGCGTCCACCAGATATTCGAACTCGCCCCATGCCGTTTGCAGCTCTACTTCGTAGTGTGCAGGGGATTCGTCAAGCTCGGGATCGACCTCCGCCGCAACGGAATCCAACGCCGTCGTTCCGGCATACTGCTCCGCAGCGTAGGCGGCGGCATCCTTGCCGATGGGCATGGCGGGCGCGCCCGCTTCCGCGAGATCCTTCAGCTCTTCGACCGAGAGCTTTGCCAGCGCGTCAAACTTCAGCGTGGCGTTGAGTGCAAGCACACGGTTCACCAGCGCCGCCTTTCCGGTCGAAATGCTGTTTTCCCGCGCCCGCTGCTCCAGGTCCTGCGTCCTGCGTTAGCGTCTGCGTCAGGACGGACGCCCTCGATTTGCTTGTCTGCAAAACACCGTCCACGGTGCTCGTCAGCTCGCGCTGGAGTTTTTCCGCGCGAGCGGTATCCTTGTCCTCCACCGAGATCATGATGGCGGAGGAAATGCTGTTGAGATAGCCGTTTCGCACGAGGCTGCCCACGATGGCATTCACAGCCACATCGAGCTTCGCGCCCTTGAGGTCGGCACCATTACTCATATCCGCAAGGACGGCCTTCGCGTCCTCGTTGAGCGGCGTACAGACGAGAACTTTTTCGCTCCGATTCACTTTCAGCTCGATGCTCGGATTCACATCCAGCGACACCACGGACGCGACCGCGTTCACCTGCTGGTAGAACAGTCCGCCGCCGAGCAGCATCACCGCAAGGCAGGCGGCAATGAGCGATGTCCATTTCCTCTTTGTCGGTTTCTTCGTTTCCATGTTGATTACCGTTCCTTTCCGCGCTTCACAGCGGGAGAGAACGCCGCTCACATCGTCCGGCGCGGTCTTTTCAAGCGCCGCAGCCAGACGCTGCTCCATTTTTTCATTGGTCATCGGGCGTCATCTCCTTCCAGAAAAATTCGCATCTTTTTCAATGCTCTGTGATATTTCGACAGGACGGTGGGAAGCGGCAGCTCCAGCAGCGCCGCGATCTCCCGATGCTTCATGCCCGTGACCGCGTGAAGCAGCACAATGCGCCGCTCCTCATCAGCGAGTCTTGCCAACGCGCCTTGCAGCAGTGCGCGCTCGTCGGCGTCCAAACCGCACTCCTGCGCGGGAATGGCATTCCATTCCTCCTCGCTGAGCGCGGCATGGCGTTCCTCGCGCCGCAGGCGCATCAGACAGAGGTTGCGGCATACGGTCAGAAGCCATCCCATCGGCGAGCCGGTGGAACGGTACTGCGCTGCGCAGTCCCACACCTGCACATAGACATCCTGCGTAAGGTCCTGCGCGTCCTGCGCGTTTTTGAGGTAGGAAAGTGCGAGACCGTACACCGCTGAGCGCGTGCGTTGATACAGCTCCGCCAAAGCGTCACGGTCACCACCGGCAACGCGGATGAGCAATCGCTGCAGCTCGTGCCGATCCTCCGCCGGCGCATATTCGGTTGTCATCAGCATACTGAGCATGGGCTTTTTTCTCCTGTCATCCGTGTAATGCACGGAAAGGACGATTTATTGCACGGGATTTTTTATTTTTATGATTCTATTTCTTTCGCCTCATCGAACTGCAGCATTCTGTGATCCTCCGTCAGAATCTTCATCAGGCTGATAGCGATGGCATTAAGCTTTGCCAGACGCTCCGCCTGCGGGATTCCTTCGTTGACGAACACCGCATTCAGATTTTCCAGATTGGACAGGCACCATATTCAAAACATCGGCTTCGTTGGCATAGACCAGGGAAATCTGACGGGCAGACAGTTCCGGCGGGATCAGATTTTCCTTGATAGCATCCGTATGAATGCGATAATTGATCTTGGCAAGGTTGCGCTTGATGTCCCAACCGAGCTGTTTCATCTCCTCGGTCTTGAGACGCTCAAACTCCTTGACTAAGTAGAGCTTAAACTCCACAGAGATCCATGAGGCAAACTCAAACGCGATTTCCTTATGTGCGTAGGTCCCGCCATAGCGGCCAGCCTTGGAAACAATGCCGATGGCACCAGTCGCATCTACCCATTTCTGTGGCGTCATCACAAAGCTGTTCAGCCCTGCCTGACTTCTAAACGCATCGAATTCGACACGGTTAAAATTCGGATTGTAGAGCGTTTCCCACACACCGAGGAACTCGATGGTGTTTCTGTTACGAAGCCAGTTTTGGATGATATACCGTGGATTATCACTATCCTTGATTTTTGCAATGTCTGTCAAGCTGAGGAAATCATCTCGCTTGAGGTCCCGCTGCACATTGATTTCTGTTCCACGAACGACCAACTTATCCATTTTCGTCGCACCTCCTCGTAGTTAATTCTTTCAGCAGCCCCTGACACCCCGCCAGCACATCCTGCCAAGTCGCCTCGAAATCGCCGGTGTACCACGGGTCGGCAACATCGCGGGGGTGGTCGGTGTAGTCCATCAGGAGGTGCAGCTTGCCGGCAAAGTCGCCGCCGCAGATGCGGTGCATATTCCGCAGGTTGGCGCTGTCCATGCCGATCAGTAGATCGTATTTTTCGTAGTCGGCATTGGTGAGCTGCCGCGCGGCGTGACCGCCGCAGGAGATTCCATGCTCTGCCAGCTTGCGCCGCGCCGGTGGATAGACTGGGTTGCCGATCTCCTCCCGGCTGGTGGCCGCCGATTCGATATGGAACTCTGACGCCAGTCCCGCTTTCTTCGCCAAGTCCTTCATCACGAACTCCGCCATCGGGCTGCGGCAGATGTTGCCGTGACACACAAAGAGTATCTTTTTTCATTCCATTCGCTCTCCTGCGTTATTTCTTTTTCACCAGTATAGCAGGAAACCGCTTGCTCGTCGAGAGAAGAATATCGCCATGCCTGCGTTTTGATCGATTCCAATAATTTCGCTTTTTTCCATCCAAAACGCAGTGCGGCTCGGATGTACCACGCCCGTTCCTCGCTGCTGCCGCACCACTCTAAAATCGCCACATTCTGCGTCCAGCCGAGGTGCATCGCCAGCCGCATGATTTCAGGGGATTTCTCGTAGGCTGCGTAAAACGCGCGCATACGGCACAGGTTGCGGGGAGAAAAAGCCCTCGACCGCAGGGCAAGTCATTTGCAGGTACTCGGACGCTGCAACAGCCGCACCTTTCTCTGCTTTGCTGCTGACCAGCCGGCCAATCTCGCAGTACAAATTCATCTGTGAAAGCTGCTCAGCCATAAGTCTGTCCAGTTCGGAAAATAGGATGCTGTAATCTGTAGGCTTGCGGATATTCATGGGCTTTCTCCTTTCTGGCGTTGTGTGCCTGTTCTGTAAAAAGTAGAAGCAGCGGAATGGCAATGCCATCCCGCTGCTGTTTCAATTTTAAGGGTTTGTTTCCTCCAGAGGGTTCGGTCGGTATCCGTCCATCAGAGTATCGTTCTCCATGATGAAGGGGCGCGTCGTATCCTGCCCCATGAGGTATCGTATTTCTCCATCAGGTAGTCACTCAGCTCCGTGCGGTTCTGGAGTTTCACCAGACGGTACGGCTCCTGAACGCCACCTTTTCGATGAAGTACAGCGAACCGTCCTCCGCTGGCAGCAGCACACCGACATGACCAATGAACAGCGTGTTGTCTTCATCCGAGAATTTATCGTGGAAGACAACCGAGATCATGCTTGCCTTGCTGTCGGCAAACGCGATGCCGCGGGCTGTCCAGCCCTCCTGAAGCACTTTGACCTGCGCTTCGACCTCTGTGCTGTCCGCGGCGTTCACCGGTGCAAACAGCGCACAGAATTTGAGATGCTGTCACCGCAGAGCGCGTTAGGATTGGCGTCGACTGTCTCTAAATCGGTAAAGAGCGAGTCCTCGCCCTGTACCTCCGGCTGGTCGGCTCCTGCTGTGATGAATTCGCTGAACAGGCCAAATGCCGTGATACGGCAGTTATAACCGGGAAAGCTGCCGTTTGCCGCCGTCCATTCATCCTGCATTTCATAGGGATCATACTTGGTATCGGTCGGTGCGGCGCTCTCGAAGCCATCGGTCAGCCACTCGCTCTTGACGCTGGCGTTAAACTGTTCCACTCGATTCAGTAGAGCAGCAATGCGTGATTCTTCGATTCCCGCATCCGTGAGAAGCTCGGAAAGCTGTTTTCTGGAATCCTCATCGGTCAGGTTGGAATATTCCACCGCATCCAGCGCAGGCTGCTCTGTAGCCGTTTTTTCCTGCTTGCCGCAGGCAGTCAAGACAACAGCAGCGGAGAGCAAGCATAGAATTAGCACCGTGGCTCGTATTTGTCTATACATAGGTTGTAACCTTTCCTTACCTCATAAATTAGTTCATTGCATTTGTAGTATTGCCTAAAAATTGAATGCTCGAATATCATAGCGTATTTTGTAAAAAAGTCTATGTCAAAATTAAAAACATTCTGCAAAGTCGCAAAGGAAAAAACGGCAAGCCTGCCGTTCTTTCCTTTGCGGCCTTATCTCATAGGTCTCAGGCGTCTTTCTCATACAAGTTATCGGTTATGTAGATCATGCGAATTTTCTCCGCTTTGGCTGATCCACGACCTGCCCAATTTCTACGCCGCTGCGGAAGGTAACCTTGATACGGTTACCCGTCAGGACCGTGACCTTTTCCAGCATCTGATAGACTACCCATCGTCCCACTCTGTGATTCCCACAGTCACCGCGGTCATTGCCGTGGCTGCTGCATGGATGCGGCGGCCGATCTGCTCCTGTTCCTGCCGGATACTGAGGATAGCGGCCTTTCGGCGTTTCAGTTCCTCCATTGTGGTGGAGATGGCACGGAAACGCTCGGCGTATTCGTCCACGTCACCATTTGCCGCCTCTGCCAGAAGCGTATCGAATTGCTTGCCCAACTCCGTGACCGCTCGGTCAATGTCTCCAAGGCTCATGCTCTCACCGGGGACCGGAGCCAATTCCTGCTCCATCGCATCCACAAGCTGGTCCGCCAGCACCTTGCGCCCCGACATGGAGGCATTGATGGCTGCCAGCACCGCCTGCTGGAGCGGCGATTCGTCCAGCGTTGGAGATTCTTTGCAGTATTTCTTGCCATAATCCAATCGGCTGCTGCAGCGCCATACGGCACGCTTCTCACCGTGCTGCGTCCACACCACTCTGCGGTATGCTGTGCCACACTCGCCGCAGAACAGCAGACCACTGAGCGCGTACTTGCCGCTGTAGCGGCTCATACCTGTGGGGGCGCTCTTTTTCGTGCCGCCGGTCTGGGCCCGACGCCGCGCCAGTTCTATCTGCACAGCATCGAACTGTTCCCGAGAGATGATGGCCTCGTGATGGTTCTGAATCAGATACATGGGAAGCTGTCCGGTATTACGGATGACCTGCTTGCTGATGCAGTCTCGAATGAAGGTCTTCTGGAGCAGGACGTCACCGCAATATTTTTCATCAGAGAGGATCGTCCGCAGATTGGAGGTTGTCCATTCCGTCGTTCCTGCCGAATTCTTGAATCCGCCCGTTTCCAATGCTTCCTTGATATTGCGCAGCGTCTGACCGGATAAGTACAGTTCATAAATCTTTCGAACAGTCTCCGCCTGCTCTGCGTTGACCACCATCTCTCCGTCAGGCCCTTTTTCGTACCCCAGCAGCGTCTTATACTGGATGTTTGCTTTCCCCGTCCGCATCGCCTGATGCTTGCCCCACTTGACGCGGGAGGATATCCCTTCGCTTTCGGACTGTGCGAAGGCGCCGTGGATGGTGATGAGGAATTCGCTCTCCGGGTAGATGGAGTTGATATTCTGCTCCTCGAAGAGGACCGGGATGCCCATGCTGCGCAGCTCGCGGGTATAACTCAGGGTGTCCACGGTGTTGCGAGCGAAGCGGGATACCGATTTGGCAAAAATCATGTCGATCTTGCCCTGTCTGCACTGGCGGATCATGCGCAGGAAATCTTTGCGCTTGCAGACGGAGGTACCGGTGATACCCTCATCCGCAAAGATATCCGCCATCGTCCAGTTGGGATTTGCCATGATTTTTTCCGTGTAGTATGCTTTCTGGTTTTCATAGCTGTTGAGCTGCTCGTCCTTTTTCGTGGACACTCGGCAGTATGCGGCTACCCGGAGATTTTTCTTCTTTTCCTGATCCTGCGGCGATTCCTCCTTTGCGGGGATGATAATGACCTTCGGTTCAGGGCGGGTCTGCGTCATGCATCATCACACTCCTCTAAAACTTGATTGCTTTTCAGCAGGACTTTGACCGTTTTACTGCCATATCTCGGCGTGATCTCTCGTGAGAATATGCAGATCGAGGGCTTCTGGTACTACCTGTTTCTGGGGGTTTTTGAGGCGGCAACCATCCATTATGCAGTGGCGAAAATATTCGACCCGCTGCTGTTCGGGCGCGGCTGGTGTGGCTACGCCTGCTGGACGGCGATGGTGCTGGATTTTCTGCCCTATCAGCAGCCGCAGAAGCCGCGCAAGGAAAAACTGGGCATCCTCTGCTACGAGTGCACAAAGGCCTGCCCCACAAAGGCGCTGCGTTAACGGTAGTTGTCGTACCCATCACGCGATAAGTGTCAAGGGCACAGGGGGCCTCAAAGCAAAATCGGAACCGTCTCGGTCCCGATTTATCCTTTTTGCCGCTGCTTACTCGGCGGATCTTCTGTTGTTTCCGTTCAGCCTTTCCTGCTCCGATCCTATTCTGTGTCAAAGACGATTTTGCAATTGTGCAGACCAGAAGTCCCTGAAGTATTGCGCCGCAATTACGGAAAAATGTTATCGGATTTCTTTCGGGGCATTTTGGCGGCAAGGTGCCAGCACGCTAAACAGAGAATATTGATCAGCAGTACATGAACGATCATGTTAGGCACTGTAAAGTTGTATGTGTTTGAAACCTCGCCAAACTCCAGAAGATAGCGGCAGCCCATCCCCGCCAAAATATATAAAGAATTGAATGCCATGAGCATAGGCGTCGTTTTTAATAGGCAGCCCTTTTTGTACGGGAACGCCTGCGATAAGAACGCACCCATGATGAGGCACCACATAACGGATAAGTAAACGCTGTACCAATGAGAGTCATTCGGATAAGTCTTTGTAAAATTATATGTCGGAAACAGGAAACACCCCATAAATGAGCCTAACAGGAACGCCAGCCAGCGAAAGACAGTTCTTTTCTGCTTTTCCGAGGGAGCCTTTCCGCGGTTGAAAAACTTTATTTTGCCGTTTATGTATGCAAACGCCAACGCAGGAATGCCACCGCAAACCGCGCAGGTCAAAAGCAGCATAAGTATTAGTTCACCCATTGTGCTCCTCCATATCGTACTTTAAGTGACAGACCTGTGCGTTCATCATACCATAACGCAAAAGAGTGCGCAACCGAATTTGCGGCTTTGCGCCGGAAATACAGCACCAAAAACCGAATCGTGGATCGTAGAGCATTTTCGGCTAAAATAGAAAATCGGCATGCTTTCTCTATTTTTCCCTATATTCTACCGTCAGGGGATGTTTTTCCCTCAGACTTGCTCTATGCTCAAAGCATCTTCAATACAGGAGGCATTTCAAATAAACCAGACAGCCATCGGCAACTACATCGCGCGCAAGCGCAAGGAACAGAATCTGACGCAGGAGCAACTGGCAGAGCAGCTCGGCGTGTCCAACAAGACCATCTACAAGTGGGAAACCGGCAAATGTATGCCGGACTACAGCATCATTCAAAAGCTCTGCGAGGCGATTCATGTGACGCTCCCGGAGCTGATGGACGGCGAGGATGCGGCGGACAGCAGCGTGCGCGTCTACGACGATGCACAGATCCTCGACCTGCTGCGCCGCACGCAGGAACTGGAGCGGCAGAAGGGCATTCTTTATGGCCTTGTCCTTGTCGTCCTCGGTATTGCCAGCAGCGCTATGTCGGGGACGGTCGGAGGGACCGATGTGCGGGATTTCATTTCCGGCATCCTGATGGGGCTCTCTATTGTGGAAATTCTCGCTGGCA
>VOFC01003057.1_pt1 | contig 17073 bp, 22 predicted proteins | sample 5384161 | NCBI WGS metagenome assembly VOFC01 (sample SAMN12384722, study PRJNA508395) | human gut metagenome | isolation source: healthy gut B | host: Homo sapiens | reverse complement strand
TATTGTTTATCTGTTCATGTTCCTTAGGAGGGAATCTTTTAAAACTTAAGTTGTCTTATTTATCTTTTCTTGTTTGTTTGTACACTGCAAACATAGGCGTTTATTCAATAGAAAAAAAAACTTTTCAGGAGACAAAATGAATGAATTACCACTCTTTAACGAACGAAATACAGCTTATTCAAGCACTTGAATAAGATATGCAAGTATCAAATCGCCGCTCATCTGCAATTCATTCAATACGAGCGGTAAAAACACCACCCATTACCAATGAATTATATGCCACCTATAAAAGAATGATATACCACCCCACTTATTAATTTCCATTGAAAGGAAAGAGAAGAAAGATGAATCCACCAATTAACGTCTATTCATATAACCGTTACTTTTGCAACATCAACAAACAAAACCCATCATGCGATGAAAAAAAAAGAATCTTATTTTTGTTCGTTACCTTGTTTTGCTTCTACCTTATTATATAGTCAGGTAGTCGGAGTGAAAACCAATCTTGTAATGGACGCGATGAAAATTATCAATCTCGGAGCCGAAGTCGGTCTGAGTAAGAAGTTAACGCTGGACTTGTATGCCAACTATAATCCGTGGAAATACAAAGATCAGAAGATGATGAAGATGCTCGCCATCCAGCCGGAACTCCGTTACTGGTTCTGCGACAAGTTCAATGGACACTTTGTGGGATTCCATGTACATGGAGGCGTCTACCAGGCTGCCGCCATCAATATGCCCCTAGGGCATCTGGCCGAACTGAAGGACCACCGCTTCAAAGGCAATTTCTTCGGTGCTGGTATTTCTACGGTTATCAATGGATTCTTGCCAAGCATTGGAATCTGGAAGGGAATATTGGTGTAGGTTACGCACGTGTCAAGTATGAGCAGTTCGGAATGCAAGACGTGCGGTGAGAAGGTTAGCGAAGGACATAAGAACTATTTAGGTCCCACGAAAGCTGCTATCAGTTTAATCTGATTTATTCTAAAAAAACAAATAAAAAGATATTATGCGTACTCTTTGCTTTTGCCTGCCTGTATTGGGCGGGAAAGCGCAGACACTTTATAGAGATCAGGTGCGTATAGAAAAGAATCTATCACACGCAATGAAGATAACAATGTTGCTGAGCATCGATATGGATATCGTGATGCAGGAGAATCTGGAAGCTCTCACTCCAATCATGTCGCCACCCTCACTCCGTTCCTCGAATCGAAATGGCCGCACCAAGATACTACCTTCCATCGTAGTTTACGGTCGCAAACGTGTTAAGTAGTAAAACCAACGCAATAACATCGCTCCTTCGGAAAATACTTTACAGTGTTATCCGTCGCAAGCATAATAAAGAACAGATTATCAACTACCACCCGCAATTCCAGTTCGGCCTGGATGCGCTGATGCGGAAATCGAAACCTGAATATTGATGTCAATGCGGCTGCTGCGACCTGAAAAGAGGAGACCAGCGGTGAATAATCACCCGATTGAACATTTTACCCGTGCAGCTACAGCCCGGCTATATCCTATATCCTCCACAGGCAGAAGCCGTCAAGCACCGTGCCATAGAAGGAAGCGCTTTCCTCGACTTCCGTGAACCAAATTATCATCCGACCGGAGTATCGTCGCAACACAGTAGAGCTGGCCAAGATACGTGCTACCATTGACAGTGTACGTAATGATGACAAGACAACGCTCAGCAGTATAAGAATTCACGGTTATGCATCACCGGAAGGTGGATATGCCGCCAACAATACCCGACTGGCAAAAGGTCGTACACAGGCATTGGTAGATTATGTGACCAGTTATTACAAGTTTCGACAATAAACTGATCACTTCAGAGTATACTTCTGAAGATTGGGAAGGATTCCGCAAGTTTATCGCCAGCTTCTTCATTGGAGAAGAAGGACGAGATACTGAAACTGATGGATGACTCGACACTGGACATAGACAGAAAAGAACATAGATCGCTCAATTGGCAGGTCCTCAAACTTATAAATATATATTGGAAGAATGTTATCCGGCTTTGCGTCATTCAGACTATACCGTCAACTATATACCGTACGCGGGTTCAATCTGGAAGAAACCAAAAGAGATTATCAAGACACGTCCGCAACTGTTGAGCCTACAGGAAATCTATCCGGATTTGCGGAAAGCTGTCAGCCGGGAAGCGAAGAGTTCAACCGTTCGTTCCAGGTAGCAGCCACCATGTTCCCGGATGACCCTATTGCAATCTGAATGCAGGAGCCATGGAAATACAGAAAGGCGGACACCTGACAACGGCGAAGAAGCATCTTGCCAAAGCTGATCAGAAAGCTCCCGAAACGCTGAATAACCTGGGAGTCATCGCACTGCTGGAAGGCGACTACGATGCGGCAGAGAAATATTTCAATGCAGCAAAGCCGGTGGACTCACCACTCAGGCTGACACCAATATGAAACAACTAAAAAGTATGAGAAATTACCCCAAAGAATAACAACAAACAATTTTGCCCCAAAAACACAAACGCACCACCTGAGAAGGCAGTGCGTTTTTTTATATCATAATCATCATATCATCGGCTTAACAATCTCCACTTTTAAGCCCAATGCATCAATGATACAAAAGAAAAGTCCGACTCCCGGCTCAAGCGCTCCTTTCTCAATTCTAGATATATAGGACTTGTTGGTACCTACCTTGCCCGTACAATTTTGTCTAATAGCATCCATACTTCAACGTCAGGGGTTTACTTGCATAATATTCATTTTTAAGTTTTACTACCTTTTCAATCTCACTTTCGGGCGTTTTTGTGTCTTTTTCTGAAAGCCATTAAACAACATCACGATATTGCCTTCATCAAAAATAAAAAAGCCCCATAAATATTCATGGAATGTTTTTTATTTTCAAGCGTTTCAGCCCTTTCAGCCATCCGCCACAACCGCCTGCCAGCAGGCGAAAGCGGCTGAAAGCCGCCCCCGAAAAAGCACCCTTTCAGCCTTCAGTCCTTTCAGCCGGGAATTTACCGGAGCGTCGGCTGATCTCTGGATGTCCCGTAGAATCCGGGAACAGGGACATAGATCGGCTGATTACGCAATCCGAGATTCTGCAACTTTCCCTTCCTGGCAAATTCTCCGGATATGAATCATAGCCGTAGAACGTACCATGCCACACAAAGATTGGAAATCTCTGCGCTGCATCATCTGATGCGTACTGAAATACTCCTTCAGCAACATATCAATCTCTACTTCCGAAAGCTTGGACGAATGAAAATTCTTCTTCAGTTGCTTTACCTTAATCAATCGATAGAGTTTTTCAGTTTCTGATCCGAACGAAAGCGGATAGCCTTCAGTTTGATTTTCATATTCCGTCGTGGAGTGTCGGCGGCTATCTTTCCGTAGCAGTCAGCGTGGGGTAAAAATAACCGATGCCGTCCAAATGCACCTGCCAGTCCTTCTCCCAACTCCTCTCCCATCACCTGCGAAAGAGCATCCAGTACAGCAGTCACATCGACTTCATTCAGCGTACAACGGGATTGAATCTTACCCTCATTTCGTCCGTATCTACCTGACCATTACAAGCAATGCGGGGATGGAATCTTTTTTTTCTTCGGTTGATCCGGTGATACCGGGTTCATACCAGTCAAATAATATAGCCATAGCCCTTTTTATTAAATAAGTACTTCTCCCAATCTGTTATTCCTACGGAAACTTCCGATGAAAGAAGCTTCATTTTTTTATCGGCTAATGTGCTATGGCTGCCCGGCTAATGGAGATTAGCCGATTGACTAATGAAGGATAGCTGATCAGCTAATCTGCATTAGCCTCTGATGTTTTGCGCCTTCAAAGATACAACAGAAAGGCAGGAAAACCTAATGATTCCTACGTTATTTCATAAACGGAAGTATTTAAAAAGGAATCTATCGAAAACACTTGCAAATCGCTATCCCGGCATTGTAACTTTGATGCACGAAACTTAAAAAAGAACAAATATGATGGAAAAACCCAAATGATCGCCATGCTGATAAAGGCATGGAAAAAGAGAGCGTATCACAGATTGACACACCTCCCGTTCCCGCAACGCCCGAACCGAAGCAGCAGTCCCCCAACAACTCCGCCTGCCTGACGGAACGGGTCAACACCTTCTGCAAACTCACTATGACTTCCGCTACAACCGCCTGACGGAAGAAACAGAATTTCGCCCATTAAGCGGAGCAAAGACCGAATTTCGTCCCATCGGAAAACGTGAACTGAACACCCTCTGCATGGAGGCTCATGCAGAGGGCATTTCCTGCTGGGATAAAGATGTGAGCCGATATATTTATTCCACACAAATCGGAGAGTATCATCCTTTCCGGCTTTATATGGACGAACTTCCTCCCTGGGACGGCATCGACCGGTTGACTCCGCTTGCCCGACGTGTATCTGCACTACCTCTATGGGTAAAAGGATTCCACACATGGATGCTGGGACTGGCTGCCCAATGGGAAGGAAAGACGGGCGTCCATGCCAACAGCCTGGCTCCCATCCTGATCAGTGCCGAACAGGGACGGATGAAATCGACTTTTTGCAAATCGCTGATGCCCAAAGTACTACAACGTTACTATATGGATAATCTCAAACTGACATCAGAAGGACAGGCAGAACGTCTTCTGTCAGAAATGGGACTGATCAATCTGGATGAATTCGACAAATATGCAGAGAGTAAAATGCCGCTTCTGAAGAATTTAATGCAAATGTCGAGTCTCCACGTCAAGCAAAAGCGTATCAGCGTAACTTCCGGACTTGCCGCGCATCGCTTCTTTCATCGGAACTTCCAAACCGCCCGATCTGATGAGTGATCCGACAGGCAGCCGCCGTTTCTTCTGTGTAGAAGTAGAAAAGCCGATAGATTGTGAGGAATCGAGCATGAACAGATCTTCGCCCAACTGAAAGCGGAGCTTGCCGACGGGTGTCCGTATTGGTTCGACAAAGAAACGGAACGTGAAATACAACAGAATAATGCCCCCTTTTACCGTACTTGCCCTGCCGAAGAGGTATTTCTCAGTTGTTTCGCACCTCAGCCTCAGCGGGAAGAGAAAATATCTGCGACTTTCTGCCGCCGATATTTATAAAGAACTGAAGAAACGGAATGCTGCTGCTTTCTACGAGGTTTCAACCGAACCATTTTGCGCAAGTATTGATAAAAATGGGGGTAGAACGGAAGCATACGGAATATGGGAATGTATATTTGGTGGTAAGACGATGATTGAATTTGGTAACACGGCTGAAAGCACTGAAAGCGATATTTCCAGTTTTGAGGATAGTACTTTCAGCCGGAATATCGATGAACAAGGAGGTTCATGATAAAGCTGAACAATCTGAACCCTAATCGGTACTAAAATTTCAATGTGATGCAAAGCAGTAGTAAATCATTCAAAACGGAATGAACGAAACACAATTTCACTAACTCCCCATACATTAGCTGCAAATTCTATTCCACATATCTAAAATAGTTGAAAGAAAATAATAAAAAACAACAACAGCGGTAAAAATAGAAAAACATAGGCGGCAAAACATTCATTTAACCAAAAAAATCATTCAAAAAACGATCAATTCACCCATTTCAAAAGACCATTTAAAAGATTGAAAAATTCACCTTCAAAATTGAAAAACACCAATTAACGATTTCGCATTTCTCCCATACCTTTGCAATGTCGATAAGGAACAAAAGTTTCTTGCGAAACAAACAAAAAGAACAAAACAATAAAATTAGTATATAAACAATTAAAGAAACATTGCCTATTAGAAACAAACAAAATCATTCCTCTCGGAAGTTACTTCTTTTTTCCTTATATAATATAAAGGGCTTCCTATTAAAAAAGAAAATGATGTTTTAACAAAACAAACGGTCCTCATCCTTAGATGACTCTCCTCAAAAGAAGAAAAAAAACAATTAGCACAGTATACATTATATATAGTGTGCAAACCAAAAAAAAAATTATAGCATCACACATTAAAATCAAAACAAAAATGAAAGTAAAAAATTTATTATTAGCAGGTTTGGCAGTAGCAGCCATGACAGCTTGTAGCAATGAAAACGATGAAATCGTTAACAATGGTAATCAAAACCCTGAAACAGCTTTTTATGCAGTTAAGCTTTGAAGTTCCTGGCAGTAGAGCAACAAGTGTTGACAACAAAGATGATGAACAAGGTACAGCAGATGAATATGGCGTTCAAACTGTTGATGTAAAATTAACCTATAATGATGGTAGCACCAAAGAACTCTCTAAACCAATTGAAGATTTCGACGTTGCAAAAGATGGTCAGACTTTAATCCTTACAAATGTAGAGGTAGTACCTGCAGGAACAATAACAAAAGCGACAGCTGTTTTAAACAAAAACTTTAATCCTTGGAGCGCAACTCCATTTTACAGTAGCAGGAAGCGGATTAAACTACTTAACTTCAGGTATTGCTGAAGCAAAAACTTCTGATGTCTGGAGAAATTACAGAAGCCAAAGAATTTGTTTTGCAGGCGCAACAACCAATATTGTAATCCCTGTATCACGTGTAAGTGCTAAGCTGGACGAAGTAACAGATACGAAAACTTTCCCTATTGCAGCCAATGCTGATGCAGGTGCTCAAATTAATGAAATTATGAAAATTACTCTAGACGAATATAGCTATGGTAATTTAGCTCTGCAATCTAACATTCTTGAAGGAGATGTTGCAAAATCAAACATATTTCTATACTTATGGCACTACCAAAGACAATTATACTTATAACAAAATGAGTAACGATGCTGTAGTATATTGTTTAGAAAATGCAGCAACTGAAGGCTTGCAAAAAAGAACAGTACTTATGTTGTATATAAAGCGACAGTAACATTTGGAGATGTAGCACCCACCACTCCCTTTCTATGTTTGGAACAATACAATTTATAAAACATTAGCAGAATTGAAAGCAGCAAATGCAGGTATTGGTGAATCATTTACAGATGACAGCACTCAAGCTGAATTCTTAGCTAAACATGTTTACAAATATGAAAATGGCGAATGTTTCTACATGACCGAAGTCGATTACGCAACTAATAATCATAAGATTGTTCGTAACACTTTGGTATAAACTTGAAGTAGAAAGCATTGCTAAATTAGGTTTTCCCGACTCCAAAGTTCCTCCTACATTTGACGAAGCTTATATGAACTTGAAGATCACAATCAACCCATGGAAGGTAAGATTTAACAAGATCCAATTCTAATAAAATGACACATAAATTTGGAAAGGAAAGAGAAAGCTTTCCTTTCCAAATTACTTCCTCAAATTGAATTAGTTTTTCTCAAACAAAACATACGCTTCTCAAAAGCATAAACAACAAGAATAATGAAACAAATATTCACTTCAATACAAAAAGAAGCAAATAAGATACTTCTCATCACCATATTGGCTGGTACAATGGCAGCATGCGATTCAGTCCTCAATTACGACGACGGCGATTGTTCCATCGAATATTGTGTCAAGTTCACGTGTAATTACAACATGGACGGAAAAAGATTATTTTGCTAGAGATGTGAAACTGTGACATTATATGCTTTTTTTTGATGACAATGAAATTTGGCATATCAAAAAGTAGAAGAAGGAGAAATACTGGCTGATGGAAGTTATGCCATGAAATTAGATATAGACGACCAACAATATCATCTTATTGCATGGGCAGGATTAGACGATCAATCGTTTGCATACCCTTTTGCTGACTCCAGGTGTTTCTAAATTAAGCGACTTAACAGTAAAGACTCTTCGCAGAGCTGCGACACGAGCTGAAGGAGAAGAAGGAATGTATGTTGTAGAAAAATGTTGTCACCACTTGGCACGGAGAAAAAAAGCACCTTTTACAAGAAGCAACGGAAGAGAACGCTATACAACAGTCCTACCTGTAAAAAACAAATACAATTCATGTGAGCGTTGTCCAAACACAGGGCAATTCAGAGCTATCAGTAAAAACACATTGAACTATGCCATTTACGATGATAACGGATACATGAATTATGACAATACATTACTTGAAGATAATCATTGGACATATTTTAAGCATACGAAATAGAAGAAGGTAATATAACAACAAAGTCCTATCCAACTGCAAACCCAGGGAGTAACAGCAGACTTATGTAGTACCTCTTCACCACCCAAACTCCCAAATTAAGTATAAAGAATCTGGGATAACGAGAAGAATCTCTAGCAAAAGGAGATATGATCTATTACATTAAACAAGGGCAAGAAGAATTTATAAAGATCAAATGGACTTTCAGGAATACTTAGGACAGAGAAGACGAGTTCTACCCCTAACTTTTTGTAGATGAAATCTCTAACTCTACTCTCACTACGGTGATTGAAATAAACGGATGGATTGTCCGTCTAACAAAATTGAATTTTTAAAGAAACAAAACAATGAAAAAGCTGTCAACATATATATATTTGCTCATAATAGCAATTGGAGCCTTCATTACTCTTTGTACGGATAATACATTTAATGATGGAAACTCTAATTCTGAAAATGCTAGTGTGAGATTAACGCTGGTTCGCCATGTGGGAGACATCGCCAGTACACGGGCAGGAGGAACTGACGCATCAACTGGTACAAAATGACGGAGAAGAGTATGAAAGACAGCTTACAGCTAACGACTCATTTGCTTATCTTTGGAAAAAAGATCAACTGAAAGAGGAAGTAACTAATTTACAACTCTTTGGGTACTGAAGGAAGTGCCAACAGAATATTATATGGAATTACATCAAAACATACGATGAGAATGTAGATATAGTTGTTTTGGCAAACCTTAAGGGTTGTGGAGGTCTTTTGATTCCAATTCATATATAGGCAAAAAAGCAAGGAAGAAATATACCAATCTTAAAATACTTTTGACAAATTTGAAAAGGAGAATGGAATACCCATGGGGGGACTCTCTCTTCCACAAATAAAGAGCAGTGTCACAGCCGATATCAATCTATATCGTGCCGTAGCCAAAATAGGCATTACCGTAAACGAAGGTAATGGACTGGACAATTTACTCTGACTAGTGTACGTGCATACTTTTCAAACACTGAAGGATACTGTACTCTATAAATGTAACAGCAAAGAGCTTGAAAATCAAGAGATATTATATCCATCTGTACCATCTACGTCAGAACAACGGATATAACTTCCACTCTCTTTTGAAGGATTGAGCGGAAACGACTTCAAAAAAATCAGCTTTATATTTCTGAAGCTGCTAATAAAACGCTGGGGCGAAGGAAAAAAAGCCGTATGCCTTGTTGTCGGAGGAAAATATACAGGCGAAGGTTTAGTTGATGCAGACAGAATGTTATTATCGAATTGATTTCAAAGACGATCTTGAAAGCAGCAATAAGAATGATCTTAAAGCATATGATCTAGTACGTAATCATTTATATCAGTTCGATATTACTAAAGTAAGTAACCCAGGAACACCGACACCGGAAGAGGCATTGGATAATGTCGTAGTAGGAATGCATGTAACAATCACAGATTGGGTAGATGTACCGATGCGTGGTGTACCAGACCAGTATACACTCAACTACAGATAAGAGTGTGGTCAATTTTAAAAAAATGAAGTATCAGAACCTGAAAAGATTACAGTAACCACAGATACGGACAAAGCAGTGAATCTACTGAAAATGGTCCTGAAGATAGTGGCAGATCAGTCCGGATGCAACATGGTTTACCGTAGAGAGCAAGGAAGTGACAATAGAACTATTTATATTACTGCTACTGCAAAACTTTGGTGTGAAGAGAGAAGGAAGTTTCTATATACAAACGGGTAACCTCAAAAAGAAATTATAGTCAGACAAGAGCAGCCGGCATCAGCAAAACTGGTTATGTAGTAGGTGAGGGTACCATAAATAATTGTTACTATTAAGGGAAAACGGTAATAAAAGGTCTTGTTGCAGAAGGTGTTACTTTAGATACTGACGCTCTATAAAACCCGAAAAAATAGGAATTATATGGGAACCAAAGCAGGGTTAGTAAAACTCATAGATGCAGTAACAGGCACACAGATCTTCAGGAGATACATATGCAAAGTATGAACGAAAAATACGAGGAACTATTCAATATGTAGTCAATACAAATAGTGCTGGAAGTTGAGGGATTACTGGTGGTAACGCATTAATCGGTGCTTTTGATGACAATGGTAAAAATTTTATGGTCATGGTATATGGGTATGCCCTAATATGATGGAAAATAAAATAATCAAAGAGTCTTTGTGTTCAAGACTGGACATTGAATGGCTATGAAGTGCTAGACCGTAATTTAGAGCCTTAAGCAATAGTCCTGAGTAGCATCTCTCTCGATTATTGTATCAATGGGGACGCAAAGATCCATTTATTGGAGCAGGTTATACAAATGATAATTACACTGACACCGGAGTGTTAGTAAATCGTTAAATTATCATGGTAAAAATTGGGATGTGAATGGTAAATCCAGCAACAATACAAATATTCCATATACGATAGCAAATCCTACGATTTTGACTTATGATGGATTATCATTAAAAGTACCAACTATCGGAGGATATCTTTGGGGGAACCAATGGTGGATTAAATAAAGAAGGAATAAAAGACTTAGGATCAAAAACGATCTATGATCCGTGTCCCGAAGGTTATAGAGTACCGCCAGTGGATGCATTTGTTTTTACCAAAAAGAAAAAACATTCATAACAGATAAATCATATTCCATAATATTGTATAAAGGAGAAAAAAAGACTCTATCTCCCCAGTTTACATTAATAACATTCTTTTTATACAACAACACAAGAAATATCCGGAAGTAAGTATGGAAAGACATTCTATATAAGTGAAGGACATTATGAAACTGGAACGGCAATTGAAAAAATCCAGCGAAACGTCTAATTGAATGACAATCTTATATATATACCTCATAAAGCATCCAGTTGGAATGGCTCATATTATACAGGTAAATATGTAGAAAATGCAAATCATTATGGTTTCTATCTGAATTATAAAGAACTATCAGAACCAGATTTAGCAAGTGGAACCAAGGATGATAATGAAATACATTATGATTTAAAAGCTACAATAACTTAACATGGTTACCCATAAGTGGAGCTTTATGACCCGCATGTAAACTCGCAAAGTTTAAGTTTTAATGGTATAACAGTCACACAAGGATCATCATTATCAGTGAATAGCTTCCTATGGACCAACATCTGTCAAAAGTAGTGATAAAGTAACACGCCCAGCAGCAATGTTCCTTCATGGAACAGAAAAAAACAGTACCATAAATGGACGACATATTCATGCACTTGTTGGGCTGGGCACATCGGATAATATAATAGCAGAACCACAGCAAGCTGGTGCAATACGTTGTGTCCGTGATGTGAAAAAAGGATTTCAGTGAAAGTAATAAGGCACCGGGTAGATGTATCATTAGGTAAGTCTGTTGGATATGCAACAACCAAAACACTTATATCTGTTAACGATTCATGGACTATAGTTGATGGAGGAGCACCTTGGTTTAAGATTTCTCCCTGATCGGCGGACTAGACAAAGGTAAAGGGCTAGATATTACTTTCACAACAGTACAAGCGAATAATACAGGAAGCAACCGTACTGCCACTGTACTTATAAAGTTTGCCAGTAAGTTGAGCCACTGATCTTTCAAAGTGACACAATTAAGATAATAAAACTTATTGTTTATAACAACCAATCATCAGACAATGAATATAAAGATAAAAAATACTATCCACATTACTAAAATTAGGCCTCCCCTACGGTTGCTCAGCCGAAGAAAGCTTAGTGGACGTACCCAGTACTTCTTCAAAGCTAGATCAAGCCCAAGTAGTACTCAGCATCTCTGTACCTGAGGTTAGGCATACCGTCAAGTGGTACACGAGCTATTACTGATGATAATGCCATTAATAATTTTGTGATATGGGCATTCGACAACAATAACAATTTTATTTATGAGCTAACACAAGAAAGCCGTGACGAAAAAGGAAATCTTAAAGTTGTGAAGCATGGCAATAATGTTTATGTCTTATTACCTAAAAGCGACACAAAAGTGACATTGTCTCTTATTGCCAATTACCAGACTATTGAAACTCCATCCAAAGGTACACCAATGGAAGAAGCGGAAAAAGTTTAAAATTTACATTTTCAGAGAAATTTAAACAATATCCCCATGTATGGAAAAAAGTATTCCCTTTGTCGTAGAAGAGGGTGCAAAGCCGGGGACTATTTCTTTAAAACGCGCATTGGCAAAAATAGAAGTAGACGCCAGTCACGCATGGCCTAACTTTGATTTAAAAGCAGTCAGCATTATCAACGTAAACACTGCTGGAACAATCGTTGAATCAGAAACTATCACTAATACATCAATACGATCTACTTATAGAACAGAAATTAAGAACAGTAATGATACCCCAATAATAATAACAAATGGGTATATTATATCCCAGAAGCCAAAGATATAAAAAGACGGTACACGCATATCATTGATATTGAAGGTATAAATACAAAAGACGGTGACGGAAGAACGCGATTCTATCGACTGGATTTCATCAAACGTATACAAAGTGAAGGAGAAAATATAAAATACGATTATATAACTTCCATTGAACGCAATAAACGATATGCGTTTAAAATAGAGCATATCATAGCTGGAACAGGAAGCAATACATATGAAGAAGCAGTAAACAAAGAAAGAGCTGATAATGCAATCATCAATACTAACCTCATGGTTATTAATGATGAAGAAATCCGTGATATTACTACAGATAACGAATATTACTTAGAATCACCTCACTGAGCTTACAGCTCGTTCGAATAATGATTCCCAATACTATACCGTTAACATGAGCGTTATTTCAAATAATCCGGAAGGATGGAAGATAGAAGACCTTCCTGAAGGTGTAAGTTACTGTTGACAAAATATACCGGAAGTAGAAACAGCTGCTAGTGTATGGATATATATAGACAAAAATAGATATAAAGGAACAAATTCTAACTATGTATATCTATAGTGGTAATATACGTAAGTCTGTACATATAACTATCCAAAGATAACAGTAAAATTACCATAATATCAACATAAGACGATAATAACTAAAAGATAATATTTATGACACCAAAAGACATCCTCCAACTAGAATCATCAGATATGCGCCAAGCCTATCTGTTTGAAGAAAACGGACGCTGGTATGCTTTACGAGCATTCAGCCAACCGAATCGAAAAAATTTGTGAAGGGCTTTGTAGATTTCAGACACAAAGTGCAAGATGTCTGCGGTCGAATAAAAGTAGAAATCGATCTCAGTATATTGGAAAAAGTGCTCCATTACGCTGTGCGAAGATTCACTGCTTGTACTTGATTGCCCTACAGCCTAAAAAGGCTGTTTCCAAAAGTACACGCTTCATAATCCTTATAAAGAATTACACAATATATTGTTTGTTTTGTTTGTGTTCCTCAATCCACTCAGAGGCAGCTTGTGAAAGTAGCGCTGAGTGGGTGGGGATTTTTTGTAAAAAGAAAATGAAAGGAGAACAAATGATGATGACAAATAAAAAAAAATAAAGATTAATGGATGTACTCCTATAGAAGACTTGATCACCGAAGATTTTGGTGCTATAGGAACCCCCCGAAAGAGATGAATTCGAGCGAGGATGCGAAGCCTTTATCATATGGGACGAAAAATAAGTTTCACGATTTGGTGATTTTGACAGGAAAAACATGGAAACATAAGTTATAATTCGCGAAATGTCTTCAGATTGCATTGCCCATAAGAAAGGCTTCCAACCCGTAGAAGCCTTTTTTTAACTTGTCAAAGTGATAGCTTCATGTCAATGAAGCAAAAATGATAAGCTATATTTACAAAGCTTGTTTTGTTTGTGAACAACAATTCACCGGAAGCATAAGTTATGATTCGCAGGAGTTCACATAATTTGCATATCTGATTATTTATTGCGTTCTTTTGTATTACATAAAATGTATAACGTAAAGATGAACGACTTCGAGGAATACATAAGACAGAGCGAACCGCATAAGCAGGAGAAAGGATACGCTTGGCAAACAGCCATTGGCCTGCAAGCTGTTGATGGTCTTAAACCTTCGGAATATTTGAAGGAAAAAGCCCGCCAACACATTGAAGGGGATATCACTATTGACGAGGTCAAACAATTAGTTGATAGTTATTACAAATCAAAGGTTGCCCGTTCATCTAGCGAAGATCGTACGGAAGAAGCCGATAAGGTCTCAGCCAGAATAACAGAGATCCTTTCGGAGAATACATTCACATTCTCACCTATCGAATACTTGGCTATTCATCGGCATTTATTTGAAGGCATATTCAGCCATGCCGGACAAATACGGGATTACAATATTACAAAAGAATGAATGGGTATGAAAGGAGCAACAGTACTTTTATGCCAGTGCAGGAAGTATCCGCGAAACCTTGGAATATGATTTCTCTCAAGAAAGGTTTTTGATTATAAAAATCTGAATATAGATGAGGAGCCATCCAGACATATTGATTCGTTTCTGGAATATGGCAAATACACGCCTTTGGTGAAAGGAATACACAACAGCCGTATTCACGATCATCTGCATACTTTTTGGATTCCAATTTCAATGACAGACCTTGCATAACATTCTTGGTACTTTCGCAATATATAGATAAGAATAACTTTATAATGACCTAACCAAGGAATTGTGTATGCCTTACGACGAGTACTAGAAAAATTCTTCCAGAAACCTGATTCTCACCCAGAACAAAAATGAACTTAAATCAAATCTGAAATCGACGAGATCGATGAAAACCATTCAAAGCCATCTCTGCAAAGACAGACTGATGGATATCCTGCAAGCGCCATTGCACTTCCAGACTGCAATTTAAGAGAGAAATGTACTTATAATCTGCTACCTCCTCAAAGAAAACCAAACGCACACACACAGAAAATAGCACAGTTGCTACTACAGGAAAATCTGAGAGAACCGTCAAATCCATGACCGTAAACTTAAGGAAAAAGAGGTATTATATCGAACATGCAAAACGGACGTCGTAATGGCTTTGGGAGATCAAGAAATGAATATCTTATGTGGAGATCATCTTTGCATAATCTGATTATTGTGTATTCTTATTACAAAAATGTGTAACGTAAACATGTAATAGCCGCGGAAGCCTAATATCCTTTCATCGTATACGGTTACAATAGTCCGGATTGGTCCCCAAAATTATACACCAAGGTAATTGTATATTATTGATAACACAGGTAATTGAACAGAGGCTTAATCTGAAAAATGAAAAACTTTTCAGAAACATATCTACTTTTTATCACATTATCTTTGTTTATCTCTTATAAACAACCTGTATATTTTGGAGTATTATAACTGATACATTTATATTAATACAGGAGTACTATGGTCATACCAAATGTCTTCTAATCATCGCCTCTCGTCACTACAAGGAATTTTTCTTATTCGAGATTTATTATCCATTTCTTCGAGAACATAGATTGCTAGATGTGGACGTGGATGCTGATATCAACGGCGTAGTATCTTTCAAGGTCTCACTACTTCGGGATCGACACAAGAAATGTTGATAATGGCTGCTATATTAGTGGCAGTCATTTTGCTTACCTGGTATCCTTTCCCGTTACCGAAATGTAAAAGTGACGAAGTACTCGTCGTATATGGTAAAACGGGCGGTGATAGAAGTCTGCCAGTTGTATCATGGTGGTGCTGCGTTTGTATGGCCTATTATTCAAGGCTACGAATTCCTGTCTATGAAACCCATGCAGATCGAATGTAAACTGACAGGAGCACTTTCTGCACAAAATATCCGTGTAGATGTTCCGACTACTATCACTGTTGCTATCAGCACCGATGCCGAAGTCATGCAAAACGCCGCAGAACGTATGCTGGGATTGACGATGGACGACAAACAGAACTTAATTACAGATGTCGTTTATGGTCAGATGCGTATGGTGATTGCCGACATGACTATCGAAGAACTAAATTCCGACCGCGATAAGTTCCTGGCTAAAGTGAAAGATAATATTGACACTGAACTTCGCAAATTCGGTTTGTATCTGATGAACATCAATATCAGTGATATCCGTGATGCTGCCAATTACATTGTCAATCTAGGTAAGGAAGCTGAAAGCAAAGCGTTGAACGAGGCACAAGCTAACATCGAAGAACAGGAAAAGCTGGGTGCTATCAAAATTGCTAACCAGATAAAGGAGCGTGAAACGAAAGTAGCCGAAACACGCAAAGATCAGGATATTGCTATTGCTGAGACGAAGAAACTACAGGAAATCTCCGTGGCAAATGCAGATAAGGATAGAATCTCTCAGGTAGCCATTGCCAACGCAGAAAAAGAATCACAAGTGGCAAAGGCTGAAGCTGAAAAGAATATCCGCATCGAGCAGGCAAACACAGAAAAGGAAAGCCGTGTCGCCGAACTAAACTCGGATATGGAAATCAAACAGGCAGAAGCTGCCAAGAAAGCTGCCATCGGACGAAATGACGCACAGAAAGAGGTAGCACTCTCCAATGCAGAACTAGCTGTAACACAAGCTAATGCCGATAAGCAAGCAGGTGAAGCTGCCGCAAAATCGGAAGCTGCCGTACAAACTGCCCGGGAAATCGCCCAAAAAGAAGTGGAAGAAGCAAAGGCGAAGAAAGTAGAATCTTCACTGAAAGCTGAAAAGATCGTTCCGGCAGAGATCGCAAGACAGGAAGCTATCCTGCAGGCAAATGCCATCGCCGAAAAGATTACCCGTGAAGCGGAAGCACGTGCAAAAGCAACTTTGGCACAGGCGGAAGCGGAAGCAAAAGCTATCCAGTTGAAACTGGAAGCAGAAGCGGAAGGCAAGAAGAAAAATCCTTGCTGGCCGAAGCGGAAGGTTTCGAAGCAATGGTAAGAGCAGCCGAATCAAATCCGGCTATCGCCATCCAATACAAGATGGTAGACCAGTGGAAGGAAATTGCCGGCGAACAGGTGAAGGCATTCGAACACATGAACCTAGGCAATATCACCGTATTCGACGGAGGAAACGGAGGTACTAGCAATTTCCTGAACACATTAGTAAAGACAGTAG
>VOFC01006722.1_pt1 | contig 17075 bp, 30 predicted proteins | sample 5384161 | NCBI WGS metagenome assembly VOFC01 (sample SAMN12384722, study PRJNA508395) | human gut metagenome | isolation source: healthy gut B | host: Homo sapiens | reverse complement strand
AATTTCTATTGTTTCCTTTTATAGATCATTCTTTAACATATAAAAATCCTTCATATGTATTTTGTGAATTCTCATCTTCTGGAATAATTTCTAACGTTATCCTCTTGTAACCATCTCCTTCTTTTCTTCGATAGGTGATCGTTACAAATTTCTTTTTATTTGCAAATTGCTTTTCAGATATTCAATCTTTGTCTTCTTAAGATATTTCACCAAATCATCTGAATGAATAAGCCGTATATCTTCAAAATTGTGAAACCATTCTGACAGAGCTCCTATGGAATCTTGTTTCTTTTTATTCTTGGTTTCTTCCCAATTTAAAATCTTATAACGGTCTTTTTTTCCAGATTGATTCGGAGAATTTGTGTATACAATCTGTAAAGAGCTAAATAGGAAGCGGGCTGTCCCTGACGGTCTACTCCATTTTTCTTGTAATACATCGCTTTTTTCTTCATACATACGAATATCAGCAACATCTGATATCTCTTTCATGGAATCCCATTGGCATTCACTGCTTGAAACATATCCATAAGAAATCGAAAGCTCCTTTGATCCGGTTACAGCTCCAGTACTTGATATCTCCATCAAATTGCCGTCTGATCCATTCAAACTGTTCTCTTTTTCACAAATAGAATTGCTGCAAATTCATCTCCACCCATTCTATAAACTTTTCCATATCTATCAAACCTGGTCTTCATGCAAGATGCTGCTACACAGATCAATTCATCTCCCGCTGCATGTCCTTGTCTGTCATTGATAATCTTTAGTCCATTCACATCCATAGAAACATATATAAATTGAGAATCCATGCGTATCTCTGAAATGTCTTCGTCATATGCTTTTCGATTAAAACATCCTGTCATCTTATCGATATTCGACATCTTGAAATAGAGGAAATCATCACAGATTGTTCCTTATTCTTCTTTTTTTAACTTTCGATAATCTTAGTACCATAAATAGAATACCGATTGCTGCAATACTCAAATATACAACCATGATCAATATTGCGATCAAATTACTCTTGTTGTCTACCGCAATCCAATATGTAATACCAACGATATATTTCTGTGTTTTCTTTAAGATATAATAATTCTTTTTTCCATCGACACGAATGATTCCCGATGCGATCTTCTCCCTTCGCAATCTTCTTTCTCTGCTTGCGAAGCCCCATATCATCTAATTTCACTCCTATCTTTGAAACATCTGTAGCCCCATAGATTCTTCCAGTTTCTTTATCCGCTACATACAAAGCAATTCCTTTATATACTGGAATATCTGCTACAACAGTCCCCACTTCACTTTGTTTGTTTTTCTCTACGATTTCAATCGTCTGATCTAACAACACTTTGGACGTTTTATATACATTCTTACTATTTACAATATAAAGAATTCCTGCTTCCAAAAATACTGCTGTCACGATCATACCTATCAGCAAACAGAAAATCTTCAACGTCTTATGTTTTATTTTTTTCTTTTTGTTATACATGCATTTTCCCTTATTTTACATTATTATTTAGACCAAGACACTCTATCATTCTCCCCTTGATATTCGAATACTCCATCATTCTTCTCTTCAAGTGCCTTGATGATGTGATATGTATATTCATTATATGGTGTATCAATTCCAAGTTCTTTCCCCATGCGCATCATTGCGCCAGAGAACATATCTATCTCTGTGTGGCGACCAGAATCAATATCCTGTAATGTCGAGTATCTTGCAGATGCTTTGACCGCACTCCCCGTCCAGACTTTGCATTGATCGTGCTTAAGTCGATTCCTTTCGCTTTAGCAACTGCTTCAACCTCTGCTCTTAATCCTTCTCGGATCGCTGCCATATGTTCACTATCTTCATAGCATCCAACTCCAACTCCCAAGATTGCCTGTGGCAGATTATTGCAGACATTTAATTTGAATTTGCCCCAGATTTCTGCTTGAATATCATCTGTGATAATCCAGTGGAGACCTGTATTTTCAAAAATATCATCGACTGCTTTTTACTCGTTCGCTTTTGTATGGTTGTTGTAGTTCTCCAAAATAAATCCCTACTGTTGTTTCTGGATCAAAATGATATCCATCTTCTTTCTTCTGTGATGCTACTTTAATAAAAGAGTATAAAATATGTGATTTATCAATTTTCTCCGCTATAATCTCTTCACTGTCAACTCCATTCATCAGACTCATGACCGTTGTGTTTTCTCCTACGATCGTCTGAATATCCTTTAATGTCCCTCTCAGACTTCCGTATTTTAAAGATACGATCAGAAGATCCACATTGTGTGCTTCTTCTGGAGTCCACACTTGCGGTGTGTATTTTTGTTCCGTTGATCATTAATCCTTGATTTTTGAGGCGTTCATTTCTCTCACCATCTGCTACAACTCCCAGTGTAATATTTTTATTATTTGACAGTCCCCAGATAACGTAAGAACCTACGGCACCTGCCCAAGAACTGCTACTTTTTTGATGTTCATTGTTTTTGGTTCCTCCTGATCGTCGTTTTTTGATTGTTATTCTTATTTTAACATTTTTGGAGTGTCTTTTGTGTATATTCTTGTTTTATTTATATTTATTTATTATAATAAACATAAATAAATATAAATAAACATATATTCATATAATAAACATAAATAAACACAAATAAATATGGAGGTGAATAGAAAATGGAAAATCCTTTTACTTTAACATTTGGTCAAAAACCTACGGAATTCATTTCGCGCACTAACCAAATTGGAAAGATCATTCATACATTTGATATGGAAAATCCTTCAAATAAAGTTTATATGGTTGCTGGTGTCAGGGGTCTGGAAAGACGGTTTCTCTTGCTGAAATTGCTGATCATTATTCTTCAAATGATCAATGGATTGTTTTAAGATTGAGTGCTGATACAGATTTGATCGCTGGTGCAGTTTCCGAACTTACCCGCGTTTCACAATTTCATGATCTGAATCTTGGATTAAATCTAAATCTCGGAATTGCTGAGTTGTCGGTAAACAAAACAAATGATTCTTTGGAAAAAGAAGCTATGCTTCGTAATATTCTTTGAGAAGTTAAAAAATAAAGGAAAGAAAGTTCTTTTTATCATTGATGAGATTATAAATAATTCTTATGTCAAAGTATTTGCTAGTAATTTTCAGATTTATATTACACAGAATTACCCTGTGTATCTTGTAATGGCTAGTTTGTTTGATAATATCAGCAATCTTCAAAACGAGAAGAGTCTGACATTTTTATATCGTGCTCCAAAAAATTTTTCTGGAACCACTTAGCATTCCTGCAATTACTACAAGTTATCGTTCTGTATTTGACATTTCTCCAAGTGAGGCTGTTGAGATGGCGAAACTTACAAAGGGGTATCCTTTTGCTTTTCAGATTCTTGGTTATTTGAAGTGGGAGACAAATGATGATCTTGAAAAAACTGCTTCCTAAGTTTGACGAGGAATTGATCATTTATGCTTATGAGAAGATATGGAGTGAACTTTCTGAACTTGACCGGAAGATTGTTTATGTGATTTCTACGGGAGTTTATAAAACTGGGGAAATTCGTGAGAAATTATCGATATCTCCACAGTTATTGAATACCTATCGAAAGCGATTGATGGAACGTGGTGTTGTGAATGGTTCTGTTCGTGGAGAACTGACTTTAGCGCTGCCTCGATTTGAGGAATATATTGAGATGTATTGTGAAGTGAATCTTTAGTTTTGCTTTATCTCAATGAGGGCTTTCGCCTTTTACAGAGACATCTCCTTTAATAAGCCACTTATATGTACGTTCTGAATCAATGCGATACCCCACAGCAATAATTGCTGCTAACGAATAAAATTTGTATTTGTATGTTTTTCCATTATCGGCAACTTGTGCAAAATTTGCACAAGTTGAATTTTCATCTAATTCTCCTCTTTAAAAATATTACTCAGATGTTTTGTAACCACACTTCTATCTACATCAAAAGCTGTGAAATTGCCTTCTGCGTAAGCCATACATCGCCATTCTGAACCCTGACTTCCATTCCATCTTTCTCCTGCATCTCGTGTGAAAACCAAGAAATCAATAGTGCTATTTCTTACCTGCTCATTTCAATTATTTTTTTGTACTTCCTGCTGCAATTCTCCACTGAATTCTGATAAATCATCATATGTAATCACCTTCAATCTCATGAGACGAACAATATCCCATATTGCTTCTGATTTACGCATTTCCATGATAACGCCCGGATGATGTTTATCTTCTTTTATCCGCTTTTTCAAGTCCCCAGAGCTTCTGATGCTGGCTTTGTATCATCATTCAGAAAGTTAATATACTCTTTGATGAGACCTTCCATATATTTTTCTTGCCAGTCTGCTAATCTTTCTCGAAATAATTTCCAATCTTTTTTACTTATGTCCATAAGTTTCCTCACTTTCAGCAACCATCAAGGGCTTTGCATAATTTGATTCAGCATATGATCATAGTCATTCTCCTTTGAAATTTTTTTGAGAACGACTAGCAACGGCAATTCTTTATATTGCTCCTGCCGTTGGTAGGAGTATATATCTAAAATCCTCAGTTTTGTATATCACATAGCCTTCATAATAATAGCTGTGATCAATGCCCTTCATATAGATTTCCCTATCATTAACCTTATCCGTCAATGCTTGTTTTAAAATATATTTTATTTCAATATCTCTGATTGGACTTCTTTCCATTGCCAACAGATAATCTTCCTTATCTACAAGACTCCAATCAATAACTTTGTTCAACTCTTTCCTTAAGAATCAAATCAAGCCATATTCTGGTACTCCGACCGTTTCCCTCTCGAAATGGATGTGCTATATTCATCTCTACATATTTTTTCAATAATTTCATCAAATGTTGATTGTGGCATCTTCTCAACATTCTCTATTGCAACTTGTAAATACATCACTGGTGCAAATCGAAAGTTTCCTTTCGCAATATTTACATTTCTCACTTTTCCTGCAAAATCATAAATCTCACCAAATAGATATTCATGAATTGCTGCAAGCATCTCAAAAGAGCCTGCTTTATATTTATCTAAATATCCATTTTCAAACAGTTCCACTGCCTTTTTCTTTTTACTTATCTTTTTTCTTCCATTCTTGCAAGTTCTATAGAATCCATGATATTAAGCTTATTTTCTAATGCCATATTTTTCCTTTCCAAATGTGAATTGACACATTTTATTTATATATTGAAGTTCTTTAATCTTCTAAACAATAATTTAGAGCAGCAGGCTCAGGCAATATATCAGCAGATGTTTATTGATAATGCAAGCTCAAATTGGACAGAAGGTACATTGAGCGATATAGCCGATATTACTATGGGACAGTCCTCAAGTGGCAGTAGCTATAACAGTCCCTATCCTCTTCAAATCCAATGTTAACATTATTTTGTTCTGCCATTTATAAATTTCTCTCTATCATTAAATTACTTTGTTCATTTGCATATGCGCCTTCATTTTTTAAATATCACTATTGTTCTATCTCCACAATATCATCAAAACCGCATTTCAACTCAACACATATTCTTGCTAAAATATCTAGCGATACTTGCTGACCATTATTCATCTTAGTAAATGTACTTGGTGCAATCTGTGTTTTCTTTCTTAATTCAGTTTTCGTCATATCTCTATCAATAAGTAACTTCCATAAGGGCTTATATGTTATTTTCACTTGATTTTCTGACATGTTGTTTCCTCCAATTATCACGTCAAATAGTCCTTTTATTTTAAAATTAATTATATCATTCAATTTTCACTTATGCAATCGCAACTTTTGAGTTCTCGAAATTTTTAGATTAATTATGAATGAGTAGAAATAAGCAAATAAATAAGGTTTTGTCATCCACGGTTTTTATGCTTTTTATTTTTGAGATACGTAAACGGTAAATCAGTGTTACCGATAAATTTTTTGATCACTGGATTTTTATCCAGTGATCTTATTTTTTACATTCTGTTGGCAGGTGTTCTGACCATGGTAATAGTTCTTCTAAAAAATCTAGATTTCTATCTTCCATGTGTTTTGGAATCTCTATCAGCAGATATTTTAAATATTCATATGGTTTTAACTGGTTCGCTTTGGCTGTCTCTGTAATACTGTAGATCATTGCACTTGCTTTGGCCCCATTCACTGTATCTATCACATGCCAGTTATTCCGCCCAACGCAAAAGTCTGAATAGCAATCTCTGCATTATTATTATCGAGAGGTACTAATGGATCATCCAAAAACGCTCTGAGATATCTTTCCTGATTCAGACTGTACTGCATTGCGTTATATAAAGCACTCCCAGTTCCTACAGATCCTATGTTTGATCTTACCCACGAAAAAGAAAGCATCGACCAATGGTGATACCTGTTCTTTCCTCCGTTTTTTTCGCTGCTCTGGTTCATACCCGTCCAGGCTGTTATCGGTATGATAGATCGCTCCGATCTGGGCAACTGCAGCTTCTGCAAGACTTCCTTTTGATGCTTTTTTCCCCTAATGCTTTACAGATCTGGACATATTTCCGCCTTGCATGAGTCCAGCAGCCTGCAACTGTGATGTGTGCATTTTCCCTCGCAATCTTATGATATGCTTCAAACCCATCACAGAAGATCGTTCCTTCATATCCTTTCAAAAAACTCCGCCGGATGGCTTGAATTTCTGGTTTTCTGATATTCATACAGGATCACTGGCTGTTGTCCATCTTTTGTACCAGTACGATAAACCCACATATAACTGTTGCACATCGTATCCCGGCTGTCTCTCTTGACTTTGACTGGTGTTTCATCCGCATGGATCACAGGGTCCTGATAGATCTGCTGATGCATCCGGTCATATAATAAAGATAAATAGCGTTCACTGCTTTTGATCACCCAGCTGGACATTGTCTGTCTTGAAATATGAATATCATTCCTTTTAAATTCCTGTTCCAGACGATACAAAGGCATCGCATTCACATATTTAAAGTTCAGGACTGCCGCTAACAGAGATGGCGTTACGATACTGTTTTTTAAGATTTCAGAAGGTCGTTCTGCACTTATGATCTTATCTTCATTTTTTGCACTATAATAAGCGACATGATGCTCGATCACTTCGAAAGTTGCTGGATGAAAATCCAGTTTTTATAAATCCTGTCTAGAAGTCTCCGATATCCATTTGGGAACAGCTCAGAAAGCTGTTTTTCAGAAAGTTCATGATATTCTTCCCGGACTGGAAGTCCTGACAGATCTTCATCACGTTTTCCTTTCGGTCTTTTTTTACGTTTATATGCAGGAATGACTTCTTCGATCAATGGTTCTTCTGCACAGTCTGTTTCTATCGTAACTTCAGCTTCGTTAAAACACAGAGTCAACTGATCATAGTCAAATTTCTCCGTTTTCTAAGCAAAACGATCTGTTCGTGACATGGTAAGCTGTTCATAGATCAGGTCAAACTTTTGGTTCAGTTCTTCTAACTGTGTTGTCTGTTTTTGCAGCTGTTCCTGTTGAGAAAGAAACGGTTCGATGATCTGTTTCTTTGTAAATCTGTTTAATTGTCCCTCGTTAAATATGATCTCTTTCATAAGACCACACTATCATAGAACATAAACGCATGTAAAGAGATATGAGACAATCTTTTAAATCCGTGGATAAAGTCATTTTGACAGGAATACTTTATCCACAGAATGTTCAGACGAAACGTGGATGATCTATTTTCTGAATACATTTTTTAGGCTTGATCGTCAGACCTTCCATCAGCCATCGAAACTGCTGGGATGTAAGCTTACATACTTCTTCCTGACTTCTGGGCCATTGGAATTTACTGGCTTTTTTGTTCTAACCGTTTATAACAGAGTAAAAATCCATCACCTTCCCATATAAGTGCCTTGATCCGGTCTGTTTTACGTCCACAGAACATAAACAGAGTTCCAGGCTGAAAAGGATCCATCCCATAGGTTTGAGAAATGATGTTTGAAAGAGAATCGATTCCTTTTCTTAGATCTGTATAACCACACACAATATAAACAGCTTGAAGATCTTTTGCATCATTCAGCATTTTTCAGGTTCCTCAGCACACGGAAAAGAAGTTGTTCGTCCGTATTTTCATAGATACGAATGCGAAGATCATCCTGAAAGATATCAAGGAAAGAATCTGTGGTTTGAAGTTTTGATGGATTTTTTTGTACACCCTGATCTTCATGAAACAGTTCTTTGGGTACGATTGCTAGATTTTCCTGAAGTTTTTCTTCAGATACTTGATCGAGATAAGCTTCTTTTTACCTTTCTGACTCTGTAATAATATCCAGCTGCAGAAATCCCATAATTCTCTTTACACCATTCATCCAGAGGGATCTGTTGAGGTCGTCCTTTGATTCCTGCATCATATGAAACCATTCCTGCAATTGAACCTGTTGCGTGACTAAAGTTGTTTTTGACATAAACTATATCGCCTCCTAAAAAAATCAAGAATGTTAAGACTCAAACTTTTTACAAGTCAAAAAAAGTTAAGGCTTAACATTTTTGACCCCCTGTTCAAAATCTTGAGTTAATTATCTCAGATTACTTTAGGATTTTGTAGAGAACACTGATTTACCGTTTACTGAGATACTTTCACTGTATCCTCTCAAACCCTTTATTTATGCCCCCGAAAGCACGAAAGAAAGAGTTTTGAACCTACTATGTAGTTCCAAAACTCTTTCTTTTATAGACTATTTCTTTTTACAAAAAACTGAATAATCAGGAATGGTGATTAACATTTACCTTATTCAAACTCGGCAAGTTGTCCTTATGTCTTAAACTGTTTTGTTTAAGTTTTATTCAAAAGCTATTATTTTACCTCATTTGCACATTTTATTTTGGCTTACTGATTTTCTGTTGCCAAAGTGTTGCCATAACAATTATACCAGAATAAATGAGCAAAACAACTGTACTTCAATTAAACAAATAATAAACTTGCATTATTCTTGACATGCAATATGATTTAATAAAGAAAAATTTTCCTTTTCTGTCCTTATTTCATATGCAGTGTCAGTTACTGCAATTTCTATATCGCCATAACATTTTCTATTAAATTCATTTGCATTACAATGACAAAGACTCGTGAATTCTGTACAATAAACTTTTATATTTTTTTTTTTTCAAAAGCTCAATTGTTTGTATGTCGGGATGCTTATATTTTTATTATCACCAGACGATATGATAACATCTCTAGGTTGCAAAATTTCTAGTATTTGTTTCAACTGATTCCACTTTTTCATCATAAAAGCTCCATGATGTGGCATTTTTAAAATTTCACATTTCAATTCAGGCATTCGTTCTAATAACTTTTTCCATCCGCTTTCTTCTAAATCCCCAGAAAAAGGACATTACAAACATCGTTTTCTAACAAACATACAATTGAAGTATTATTTGTATCATTTTTTAAATATGCTTCTGTAGATTCAGCCACATTAGGATATATCAAAAATAATTTCGATTTATCGTTTGAAATCAATTCCCTTTTTGGACTGAAGTATCATTCTGTCCCCTCAGCAATGTTATTCGCTGCTTCTGATAAATTTCTATAAATTTTTTAATATTAGTTTCATGGTTTTAGTTGGTTGTCTCTTATCTAGATTAAAACATATATTTTTAACAATACCTACCGCCATATATTTTTCCAAAAATCATTTACACCTCTGCAGTGATCTGCATCTGAATGAGAAATAATTATTAAATCAACAACCTTAATCTTATGACTTGTTAATTCCGTTAATAACTTATCAGAATCTACAATATCTACAATAACAACATTTTCATTCTCTGAATGACCACTATTTAAATATATTACAGAACTATCGCCATGTCCAACATCTAGAAATTTAACTCTTTGATTCTCACTTTCCATTATTATTCTCCTCCTATCACTCAGAAATTTTGCTGCTCAATAACGCAATAATTTCATCATCATCAAGGTACGAATACACTAATGGTTTAATCTCAAAAAGCTTTCCTTCATGATATTTCGCTGAAAATTCTGCTCCTTGTCGCAAAAACCATCCTGGCATTGATTTTTCAATTTTTATCTCCTGTTCTCCAAATTCTGCTAGATAAACAGTACAATACATCCTTTCAGTATCAATTTTTTCTACCTGCCCTGAAATATTATGATACTCCTCAAGTTCTACATTCGCTGAAGGCGAATTATCTCCATCTCTTGTATAAACTTCAAAAAAATTTAGTTATTTTTTCTCTCTCATCCTTTCCTAACTCAAAAGCTTCAAAAATTATGTCATCAATTTTTTCCTGAACTTCCTCTACTTTTTCCTTATCATCCAATGCATAAGCCTCTTTTTATACTCAAATAACATTGCTCAATCTTGCTAATCTGCACATCACTAAATTCTGGCACAGGTATGCTTCGCACTACACTAGTTGTAAGGGTTCTTTTTACACACTCCCTACGTACATATGCATTAATTATTTTGCTATTTATCAATGCGCAGAGGACATAATTCGATACTTTCTTGTCCTCAGAAATTACCACAAAAAAAAGGAATGACTAGGATAATATCCGTCTTCATCTACTAGAGCATTAATACAATTTATTTCTCCTGAGTAGAAGACATTTTTACCAATATTTTATTAGAAGCCGCATATATACTCTCGTAATCTCTACGCAACCTCAATCCTTTGTAATCTTTTTTTTTTTCTTTTTCTTCTTCCTTAGACATATGATAATCAAAAAAGCCTACATTATCACGCATTTCAGGTGATATTACATATTTTCTAAAATTATTTGCATTAGCAATATAAGGAATCCATCCATCAAATTTCATTTGTGAAAAATTATAGTTTGATGGCATCATAATTCCCATAACATTTTGTGTAATATCTCCAATAGTTCTCTTCCCTTTTACAATTTTTTTTTGAAGTATATCTTCTATAGGTGAAACACTAATTCTATATCTAGGTTCATTCTTCCAAGAATTTTGAATGTTAATAAAAATTCAAAATCCCATCTGCGATGTTTAAAATAATCTCTAATAGATTCTTTATTTCTTACCAATACCTTTATTTTTGTTAAACATTCACATTGTGTTTTTCTTTTTTTGAGCAATCAAAACTATAGTCGAACAATTATTTTCAAAAAATCTGTCCTGGAAGCATCCATAGCTCCATAATATCAAATTCATTTAGTAACTTTTTTCTTTGCAATATTGAACTATCATTTTGCAGAAAACTTTCCGGCAAAATTATTCCTATAAATCCTTCATCATGCAACCACTCTAAATATTTATCTAAAAAAGCTGTAGCCTTCTGTGTTTTCTGACTATTTCCACGAACTTCTTCATATGGTGGATTTCCTAATATAACAAATGGTTCCTTTATTTTAGATTTGCTTATACGAAGCAAATCTCCTGCATGAATATCCCATTTATTTCCATAAGGTAAGCTGTATAAAAGCAAAGATAATCTAGCAACTTCTGATGCAAATTTATCTATATCATATCCTTCTATCATCCTTGTCAAATAATCATGTCTATCAAACTCAGTCTTTTTTCGTAACTTGCCAAATCCTCAAGTCTTTTGCATGCACTTAAAAGCAAACTTCCAGACCCACAAGTTCCATCCAATACATACCTTTCGTCAATAGGAATACTTTCAAAAGGAATACATGAAACTATCTCCTGGCTTAATATCCTTGGTGTATAATATATTCCAAATTCTCTCCTAATATTTTCAGCTTTCTTTTCACTAAGTTGTAACAAAGTAGATTCATAAAAATATCCCAATAATTCATGATCAACACTCTGATAGTTTATACCCATTTAGCAATCCGTTCTTACCAAGAAATCTTGCCAGTTTTTTTAGATTCATACATGCAAAAAGTAAGCCCGGCTTTCATTTCCATCCGTGCTTTTCCTATGTATTGTGTATATCGAAATCCATGGTGTTCTTTTTGCTGTTCCAAAGATTCTTTCTATCGTTTCTTTTCGTTTCTGATAGATTGCTTTATTCCCTCTTACATGTCGGATATCTTCTGCTTTTTCTATATATTTTTCCCAAACATGACGTGTGATCATTTTTACATGATCCTTACTTTCTGTGCATTTGGATATCTGTGGACATTTTTCACATTGATATCCACAGCTTTTGTATTCACGATATCCGTCCCTGTTTGTTGTACTGTATCTTAGAATCTGATTTTCTGGACAGATGTAACAATCATAGTATTCATCATAAACATATTCATATTTCTTAAAAAATCCCTTTTTTGTCATAGGTCGTTTATATGGAAACAATGGTTCAATCCTATCTTTCAGAAGTTGTCTGGCAATCGCTGGTGTCTTGTATCCTGCATCTGCCACGATCATTTCTGGTTCAAAACTTTTCACCTTTTCATAGATTGTTTGAAATGTTCGGCTGTCATGTTCATTTCCAGGATGAACACTATATCCAAGGACCCATCCGTGTTCATCACATGCCGTTTCTACTGCATATGCAAAAACATGTTTATGTTCTCCTTTGCGAAACCATCCGCTTTCTGGATCTGTAATACTGCTCTTTTTGGTTTTTATATCGTCTGGTATCTGTTCAAGCTCATTATGTTGATCATTCCCAAATGTGGGAGGTGTTGGCGGATTCTTCTTATTTTTTATCTTTTAGAGTTTTTTTCCCATGTGCCTGTCGGTCTTCATTGATCTCTTTTTTGTAATTCATCTTCATACCAGAGTGCCTGTTCATGAGCAACTCTTTTTTCGCATTTTTTACTGTTTGCACAGGCTTTTACATGTGTTGCATCCACGAAGATCTGTTCTGTATTTACAAGCTTATATTTCATACAATCTTCCAGAATCTTTGAAAAGATCTGCTCAAAAAGGTCTGTATCTTTGAAACGGCGGGTATAGTTCTTTCTTTCAAACGTTGAAAAATGCGGTACAGGATCCAGCATATCCAGACCAAGAAACCAACGGTAGGCAACATTTACTTCAATCTCTCGGATCGTCTGACGCATACTTTTGATTCCATAAAGATATTGAATAAATGGAATTTTAATGAGCATAACAGAATCCATACTTGGACGACCATTGTTTTGACAATATTTATCTTCTACAAGATCGTAAATAAAGTTCCAGTTGATTGCTTTATCAATCAATCTTAGCATATGATCCTGCGGAACCATGGAATCCATTGAGAACATCATCATCTGTTCTCGTTTCTTGTCTGCATTTTTCTTGCATTATACATTACCTCCTCAAAGAATTTTTAACTTTAGGAAAAAATAAAATTATAGTAACTCCACCATAAGAATTATTCTTTATTTCTACATCTATAGACAAATCATTTGCCATTTTTCTAACAAGGTACAATCCCATACCTGTTGAACGGCTTAAATAACTTCCAGTATTTCCAGTAAATCCTTTGTCAAATACAAAAGGTATATCTGACTCAGGAATATTGGAACCATTATCGCTGATAGACAATAAAATGTTTTCCTCATTTTGAGACTCCATAATAGAAAAATGAAAGTATAGGAATTTCTTTTTTTTTGTAGAATACTTCACACTATTACTAATGACTTGTCCTAAAATAAACATCAATCCTTTTTATCAGATACAACCACATTTTCGTTACCAGAATAGTTGATAGAAAATCCCGCTTCTTCAAGTAAAGTTCTGTTATCTTCAATAGATTCTTGACAAATTGATTTCAAAGATATTTTTCAAAATAATAATCTTTATGAGTAGCTCCTAGTCGTGAAAAGTAAAGTATCTGTTCTATGTCCTGTCGAGTTTGATCTCGAACATAAAGCATTCGTTGATGTACCATATTTGACATTTCATTTTTTCTATTATCTAACAATAAAGTCATAAGAGATACAGGTTTTTTAATTTCATGTACCCAATTTTCAATATAGCTTTCAAAATCAGAAACTTTTACTTTTTGGTCATTTAAGTTTTCTTGTTGTTTTCTCAAATGATTTCCTAATTCGTTGATATAAGAATGAAAAACTATAGGAATTGTTTCTGTTAATAAATACTCATTTACCTCACTTGGATCAGATAAGAAATTCTTAAAGATAATATCTGCCTTATGATATTTTCTTATTGATATATTTAAGGAATAACGATAACTAAAAATAAAACTAAAAGTATCAATCCAATATAGCTTACAAAATTATTAGGACAAACTGCCCAAATAAGAAATGCAAAAAACAAATCTATACCTAAAGAGTTAAAACCCAAATACGATAAGAAGAAATATAGATACTAAGCGTTTTTAATTTTTTCATATATTCCATCTATCCTTTCATACGATACCCTTGACCACGTACTGTTTCTATACGCTGTTCAAGACCAAATCTAGCAAGAGTTTTTCGTAGTCTAACTAAATTCACTTGTAATGCATTATCGTCTATAAATTCATCTGTTCCCCAAAGTATATTGTAAAGTTCTTCTTTCGTTACAATATTTGGAGCATTTTTCAAAAAGAGTAAGTAATATTTTCCCTTCATTTTTCGGAAGTATATATGATGTCTTTCCTATATATAAAGTGAAAGTATTAGGATCAAGTAGAAAACCTTGTACATTAAGTAGGCCTTGTCCTACTTGTTCCTCTGTACGACGTAAAAGATTTTTAATTCGAGCAAACAATCGTTCCATATTACATGGCTTTGTTAAATAATCATCTGCACCTAGACCTAATGCATGGAGTTCATCTTGTAACCTATCTCTAGCTGTTAAAATCAATACTGTACCAAGTTGCTTAGATTTTAACTCTTTACATAATTCAAATCCTGAATAAAAAGGAAGATTGATATCTAGTAAAATTAAATCTGGAGAATATGAAATTATACAAGATATTACATTTTCAAAGTCTAAAATACTAAATACTTCATATCCATTCTTTTTTAACAAATTTTCTAATTCTTCTCTCATGTAAACATCATCTTCAACTATAGCAATTCGAGCCAATACAACATCATCGCCTTTCTCTTTAAAAATATTTAATTTTAAGCATTAGTTTTATATTCCATTTTACCTATTTCATGAATAGCTGTTTTGGCCACAGCTATTCCATAAACAACAATAACAAGAATAACAATTATTGACATAACAATCAATAATGGATAGGCATTTTCAGTTTGTGCACTGGCAGAATGCAAATGTTTTTTGCATAGTATATAGTCCAACGGCCCCACTAACACATGCTAAAAGATAAAGGAAGTAAAAATAACATAAAACCTGTTGTTTAATGGATTGCTTAATCTGCTTACGGTTTGCGCCTAAAATGGATAAAGTTAAATATCTTGACTTTGTAGATTGCATTTGAGTTAAAAATTGTAACGCTAACAACGCACAGGCAATTATCAACAACATAAATCCCATATACAAATCAGTATAACCTCCTGAAACAATATAAAATAATTGTCTCCCAAAATTATTAAGATAACTTTCATAATATAATCCAGATGGTTTTAATAAATCTTGTGTTTCCATAATAGATAATATCAATCCTTTTTCTTTTACTAATTTATCTGGAATACAGAAATTCCAATAAACAGTAGTTGTGTTTGGATTTACTAAATATGAATACATTTCATCTGATACAATCAGTGCTGACATTATTTTAATATTTTCATCTGCAGTCAAACCTTTCAATGTAACATTAGGTACAAGTGAATATGATTTACCCTTAATAGAAATTAAACCTTGTCCATTTGCTTCGCTATCAGACACAATATTATTTAATAATGATATGGTATCCTTTTGTGCCTTACCTAAAAAAAATCAGGGTTGATATAATAAATCATTTCTTCATTTTTTAGATTTATGTTTTTTTCACCAATAGCTTCTAATAAGCGATTATATGACGAAATTGGAATTATACGTGGAGATGTATTTGTATCAATACAACCTAAGAGGTTAAGTGAGGCTGGCTGATCTGGCCCAAAGCTATAACCAGTTGCTTCTTGTGTTGCAGAATCTAATACATCTGACGGTAAACTTTGAACCACCTTTTCTCTTAAAATAGACCAATCTACTGATAACTTTGAAGATATTTCTCCAATCTCCATTCGATTCAAATTTTCTACATAAGGTTTTAATTCTTTACTTGAAAGACATTGCTGAACAGTTTGTTCTTCTCCAACTATTGTAAAATCATAAACTGATGATTCTTTTGTCAATTCATTTCCATTTGAAATAATACGCGTTGAACCGTCAGCAATAAGCATAATAGTTAACATCATTAAAATAGATGCAACACTAATAGAAATATATTTATAAACTACATTCTCCTGTAATTGTCTTAAAGTAAAAGTATAAAGGCTCTTTGTTGATTTATGTTTTTTAGTTGTAGCCATAACACTTAAAAGCCTTGCTGTTCCCTTAATAAATAAAATAGTACCAATAATTCCTAATACCACAGATATAAATAAAATTATAATTCCATCGGTAAAATGAGATAATACTATCCAATATGCTACAATTAAAAATACACACCCTAAAATAAGAGATAAAAAACTTATATAAGCATTCCCATTCCAATGCTTTTTTGCAATTTCTCCATAAAGTAATTGATACAATTCTTTACGAAATAATTTACCGCATAAAAGAAATAGCGCTACTGATTGAATCAGTAAAAATCCTAATATTGTAAATATCACTGCGCTAATCGAAAAGCTCGATTGATGAACAATGATACCGTACCCTACTAAACGAGCAGTCGCAATACTTGTAATCTCAGATAAAAACGTACCACTAAGCAAGCCACCAAGAAGAGCTAAAAATGACGTAATAATTCCCTCTACCATTATCTGAATGAATAAATGTTTCTTAGTCATACCAAACATTAAATAAAGTCCTAATTCTCGACTACGACACTCTAGTTGATATTTATTTGCGAAAACTACAAGAAAAAATACAAATAATAATACACAAAAATATACTGTAGGCATTAAATTAGTAAGCAAACGTTGTACCGCATCACTTTCTATTTCTCCTAAAAAACGAATAACATCTTGTTCTTTCAAAGAGAGAATTATATAAAATGCTGCTACCGCAATAACCATTGTAAAAAATAAATTAAGTTTTCATTTCGACTTCTCTTTGAATTTCGCCATGCAAGTTTATAAAACATT